>Ga0256869_1001461_pt1 | contig 11637 bp, 9 predicted proteins | sample RumenRJG_05RNA_FD_186096 | JGI IMG/M metagenome (GOLD analysis project Ga0256869, IMG submission 186096) | Metatranscriptome of bovine rumen microbial communities from Lethbridge, Alberta, Canada - Rumen RJG_05 (Metagenome Metatranscriptome) | ecosystem: Host-associated > Mammals > Digestive... | reverse complement strand
GTCATGACGAAACTCAGTGTGAATATCAATAAGGTGGCTACACTGCGCAACGCGCGCGGGGGTAACATGCCTGATGTACAGCGATTTGCAGTCGATTGTGAGCTCTTTGGTGCCCAGGGAATTACGGTGCATCCGCGCCCTGACGAGCGGCATATCCGCAAGGAAGATGTGTATCAACTCAAGTCCATGGTTTCCACCGAACTCAATGTGGAGGGTAATCCTACTGATGAGTTCTTGGCGCTCGTGATGGATATCCGTCCTACCCAGGTCACGCTCGTTCCCGATGAGCCCGGACAGCTCACCTCCAATCATGGTTGGGATACGCGTAAGAACCTCAATTTCCTCAAGGGTGTTGTGAACCAGCTCCATGCCTATCGTATACGCGTGAGCATCTTCGTCGATCCGGATCCCGTCATGGTGGAGTACGCGTTGCGTTCGGGCGCCGATCGTATCGAGCTCTATACCGGTCCTTATGCCGAGTTGTTTGAGATCGATCCGAAGAAGGCGATCGAGAAATACCGCCCCGCAGCGATGAAAGCGCATGAACTGGGTCTCGGTATGAATGCCGGACATGACCTCAACCTCAAGAATCTCAAACCTTTCATCAAAGCTTTCCCCTGGACCGCTGAGGTCTCGATCGGACATGCCATCATCTGCGATGCCCTCTATCTCGGTATCCAGGAAACGATTCAGGAATACTTAGATTTACTTAAGTAAATCAATTGAAAATTGAAAATTGAAAATTGAAAGATTTATATGCTTTTTCAAATTGACACTTTGGCTGCGGTAGAAGAACAGGTCGCAGCGATCGAAGAACCCCTTCAAGAGTCTATCAACCTTTGGCAAATGGCGCAGTACGGCGGCTGGATCATGATCCTGCTGGCTATATTGCTCGCCGGCGCATGCTATATCTTCATCGCCCGCATGGTGGTCATCAAGCAGGCTACGCGCGAAGATAAATCCTTCATGGATCGCATCCGCGATTATATCCATGAGGGCAAGATCGACTCCGCGCTCAACCTCTGCAAACAAACCGACACGCCCTCCGCGCATATGATCGAGAAAGGTATCACGCGTATCGGTCGTCCGATGCAGGATGTGCAGGTAGCGGTTGAGAATGTTGGCAACCTCGAGGTCGGCAAACTGGAGAAAGGGCTCGTCATCATGGCGACTATCGCCGGCGGAGCTCCTATGCTCGGTTTCCTCGGTACGGTCCTTGGTATGGTGCAAACTTTCTATAATATGGCTCAGACTTCCGGCGGAGTGATCGAGATGAGTGCGCTCTCTACGGGTATGTACCAGGCCATGGTCACCACGATCGGCGGTCTGATTGTCGGCATCCTCGCGATGTTCGCTTATAACTATCTCGTAGCGCGTATCGACCGCGTCGTTCGTCTGCTCGAGAGCCGCACGATGGAATTCATGGACCTTCTTAATGAGCCTGCGTAATGAGTTTAAAGAAACGCAATAGGGTTGAAGCAACCTTCGCGATGAGTTCCATGACGGATCTGGTGTTCCTCTTGCTCCTCTTCTTCGTCATGGCCTCCACGATGTCTTCACCCAATGACATCAAGATCAATCTGCCCACTTCCCGTTCGCAGAAAGTGACGCGGCCGCAGGTCGCTAAGGTGTCCATCGACAACCTCGGCAACTACTTCGTCGCCTTGGGCAAGGAGAAACCCGTGGCCGTTGATCCCGATAACCTCGAGGGCTACCTCAGTCGCGTGCAGGCGTCCGATTCTACGATGTATATCGCCCTGCATGCCGATGAAGATGTGGCCTATAAAGAAGTGGTACGCGTACTCGATATCGCCAATCAGCATCATATGAAGTTGGTTGTGGCTACAAAACGGTAAGAAAGAGTGACCAAGAAGCAAGAACGACATATCATAGCTTCTGTGGGAACGGTGCTCTTTATGATTCTGCTGTTCCTGATCTTGTGGTTCATGCGCCTCTATTCGGTTAAGGAGGCAGAGCAGGAAGGGATTGAGGTAGCGTTTGGCGAAGTGGCAGAGGCCGGCGGATACATGGCCGAGCAATCGGAAGCGGTGCCTTTGCCCGCTCCCCAGCCTGTGGCGCCTGCTCCCCAACCCAAGCTGGAAGAACCCGTCTTGACGGCGGAGGAAGAACAAGCCCTTGCCATGCAGCAGGCCCAGAAGAAGAAAGAGCAGGAAGAGAAAGCGCGACTCGAAGCCGAACGCCGTCAACGGGAGAAAGAGGCCGCCGAGAAGAAAGCCAAAGAGGATGCCGCTGTGGCAAAAGCCAATCAGTTCGGTGCGCTCTTCGGCAAGAGCGGAAATGCAACCGGTTCTGGCGATAGCCAAGGTGCCGGACAAAAAGGCAACCCTGTCGGACACGGTTCTTCGGGGGGCAATGACTGGAGTCTGGCAGGTCGCAGCCTCAAAGGTACCCTGCCGCAACCATCCGATAACTTCCGCCAGGAAGGCAAAGTGGTAGTCCAGATCCGCGTCAATGCGGCCGGACAAGTTACGCAAGCCACTATCAAAGGCGGTGACGTGTCGGATAAACCGACCCAACAACTCGCACTCGATGCAGCCTATAAGGCCAAGTTCACCGAGGGCGAACATGATCAGATCGGAACAATTACCTATATATTCAAGTTAAATTAAAAATTTAACATTTTAGATTTCTTAGCCCTTATGGGCACGATTATTTCAAATTTAAGATTTAAGATTTTTATGAATTATCTTTTTCTTGACAACGGTTTCGAAGAAATCGAAGCAATCACGACGATCGATTTATTACGCCGTGCAGGTATCGCGGTCACAACAGTCTCTATCACCGGCAATCCCATGGTGCTTGGTGCCCATAACATCGCCGTGGAAGCGGACGGACTGATCGAGCGATTGGATTTCTCGGATGCTGAGATGTTGATCTTGCCGGGCGGTCAAACCAAACTCGGAGATTGTTCCGCATTGTGCGAGTTGCTCCTCGCCCATAATGAGGCCGGAAAAGAGATAGCAGCTATCTGCGCAGCGCCTATGGTGCTTGGTAAACTCGGTATACTCAAAGGCAAACAGGCTACCTGCTACCCGGGGTGTCAGGAACCTTTGGGCGAGAGTTACGTAGGTGGATTGGTAGTAGAATCGAAGAATATTATCACCGCCAAAGGACCGGGCCTCAGTGCCGACTTTGCTTTCTGCATCATCGAGCACTTAAAGGGCAGCGAAATCGCAGATCAGGTTTACGATGCCGCTCAATACTGATCTCCCGTCATTGACAACGGTGAGCATAGGCCTCTGCAGTGCATTCGCATTCGCAGAGGTTTTTTGTGCGCGTATACGTGCGCGTACCTTATCTATATTCGCGGGCGAAGCATTACCCTCATAGTCCCGGGCAATCACCCGTTCTATACGGATATCTTCCGGCGCTTCCACGATCACAATCTTATCGCATATTTCATCCAGCCCTGCCTCAAAGAGGATGGCAGATTCGATAAAGTCAGGTCTGCGCTGAAGAATATCTTTTTTTACGGCGGGATGAACGATGGCATTGAGCTGTTGGCGCAGATGAGAATCTTCAAACACCCGTTTGGCTACGTACTTTGTGTTATAGACTCCGTCTGCGAATGCCTCATGACCCAATAGATCGATGATAGCCTGCTGCACGTCCTTATCTTCCGCGATGATCCGCTTGGCCTCCCGGTCACAGTCATAGATGGCGAAGGCTTGCTTTGCCAATTCGCGTGCGATAGTGCTCTTACCACTACCAATTCCACCTGTGAGACCAAATATCATATCAGAACTGGAAATAGATAAACGGTTGGGCATCTGCCACTACAAACTGATAGATCACCACGAGCGCCAGGCAAACGACCACTACCATCAGCCATAGTGGCATCGCCGTGAACCATAACCGATAGCGCCGCTTCCAGTTGGTGGGTAACCAGTGAATCACCATGCCGGCAATGAACATCAACACTACGTACCTATAGGCCCATAAAAACTCCGGGATGATCGCATTGCTCCATGCGCCACCAATTTGGTGCACCATATTCTTCGCCGTAGCCCAGGCAACCTCATTGGCGGTTGCCGGATCGAGATTACTGCTGCTTCGGAAGAACAATCGGGTGAAAGTAATAAACACAAAAGTCTGCAGCACGGCCCAAACGGTTCCCATCGCTTTGGTGAACTTCGTCTCCGCCCCTTCGCATAGCCAGTACACGTATCGCATAGCCGTCACTACCCAGATGATCGCGGCCCAAACGGCAAAGAGCCGCCATGCCGGTAGGTTCGTCAGGTAATCCGCCGTGCATAAACCCGCTGTCAGCAGACTCATCAGCGCAAAACGGACATGCCAGCCCACCTCGCGCCAGATCTTCTCCACGATCATGCCAAATCCGTTGATGCCGCCCCAGATAATGAAGTTCCAACTCGCGCCGTGCCATAATCCGCCCAAGACCTGCGTGATGAAGGAGTTGAGGTTCGAATAATAGAGTTTCAGATGATTCGCGTTCTTCAGCATCCGGGGAACCAGCAGCATACTCACTACCAGGATGGCATAGGGAATCATAATACCTACCCACCATCCTGTCAGCGAAGCGGACACCAGCGCAATCACCGTCACCCAGAAATAGGTGCCGAATCCGATACTCCGATTGCCGCCCAAGGGGATATAGAGGTAGCTTTTCAGCCATCTGCCCAGCGACATATGCCATCTGCGCCAGAACTCCTGCGGACTTTGACTCTTATAGGGCGAGTTGAAGTTCATCGGCAGGTAAAAACCCATCAGCATCGCCACGCCGATCGCAATATCGGTATAGCCCGAGAAGTCGGCATATACCTGCAGCGAGTACGCGAACAAGGCAAACAGGTTCTCAAATCCCGAGAATAAAAGCGGATTGTCAAATACCCGGTCAATCAGGTTGATCGCCAGGTAATCCGACATGATGATCTTCTTTGCCAGACCGTTGAGAATCCAGAAGACCGCGATACCGAAGGCTCTGCGGCTCAGGCGGAAAGGCTTGTATAACTGCGGGATGAACTCTTCTGCGCGCACGATAGGTCCCGCTACCAATTGCGGAAAGAAACTGACATAGAACCCGAAGTCCAGTATGTTCTTCACCGGTTCTATCCGGCCTCGGAACACATCTACCGTGTACGAAATCACCTGGAAGGTATAGAACGAGATACCTACCGGCAGGATGATCTTATCTACGATCGTGTAACTCGTGCCGAATAGGTCATTGAAGGCATCCGTGAAGAAATACGCGTACTTGAAATAAGCCAATAATCCCAAGTCAATCGCTATCGAAAGGCATAACCATGCTTTCGCCATTGGCCTTTCGCCATTCGCCTTTATCCGCCTCGCTATCAACCAATCGCTCAAGGTCACAAAGGCCAGCAGGCATAGAAATAGTCCGCTCGTCTTGTAGTAGAAAAACCAACTGACGAACATCAGATAGACATTGCGCAGATGTAATCTGCGATTGGTCATTTGTGATTGGTTATTGCCTATGGACAATATCAGCGCAAAGACGGCATAGACCAGTGCGAAGAAAGCCCAGAAATAGAACTGCGTGAATAGCAGCGGATGGTCGGCATCAAAAGCGAATATGTACTTAATCCATTCCATCCACAATCCAATTAGCTACCGCATTGCCGGCCTTGCGTGCTCCGCTACGCATGAAATGCACACCGTCTGAACCGGCCAAACCGATCTCCTGCCAGTGTTTCATACTGCCTGCTCCGCCCATCCAGCGATACAGACTGAAATACGCGATATTCTCCTCCAGCGCCATCTTGCGCAGCAGTTTATCCATATAGGGCACCATGGGGTAGGTGATCCATTCGCCGTCTTCCTGCGTCAGCATGTCGCTTGGCCCGATAAACAATATACTTGCTTCCGGCGCCAATGTCCTTAGATACTGCACTTGTTGCCGTAAACCCTTCACGATACCCGATATCGTTCCGGGATTGCGATTCGACGGTATTGCATTGCCGCCAAACTGCAGAATGATCAGCCGTACATTCGCTTCGCGGTAGAAGGTCGCCAACTGCGCGCTGTCGATCTTGGTGAATACCAAACCCAGACATCCGCGCATGGGGATATTATCCACGATCACGCCCGTCTCGCTCTCTTGCGATAAACCGTACACCTTGCCTTTGCCGCGCAACCATACTGTGTCTCCTACGATCGAGTCGCTGATCGTGCTGTCGGCCAAGATCTGCCATTTTGTGTAGCGGTTTCTTTCATCCTGCGGGGTGCAAACAGCCATCAGTTCCTCGCTGCCTTTCACGATGCTGTCGTTCATGATTGCTACCTGACCCATCACGCCGTATAGCCCGTCCGCGCGTTGATCGCGTTTGGGAGCATATACCATATAGCGTCGGATGGCTTGGGGTTGAACCATTCGGCCGTTCATATGCAATTGCTGCTTCACCGTTCGACTCGTGATGGTCTGAGCCAGCGGCATCAGGCCTACGCCCCGACCGCCAAAACGGGCCTGCAGCACTTCGCGGATCTGCTGACTCATGCGGTCCTCTTCGATCTGACTGTCCCCGTAATGAACGACGCGAACTACCTGCGTATCCGTAGATGCCAATGCTGCATAGAAAGTTTTCAAGAAGACGCGGCTGTCGGTTGTGGAGTCCACGACCACTTTCGGTGCTACAATAGGCTGAGGCTTGGGCATCGTATCTAGGCTTCCTAGGCTGTCTAGTTCTACCAATTCCGGCTCCACGCCCTTCTCCGGGAAAGCCCAATACAGTCCCCCGGTAATCGCCATCACAGCCACAAGGAATATGAGCACCTGATAGGGTTTCATTATTTTTTCCAGAGCGCGCGGCTAAAGAGTAATAGCACCGTGAAAATCTCCAAACGGCCGATCAGCATCACGAAGGTGGCCACCCATTTGGCAATAGGCGGGAAAGTGGCATAGCATCCGCTCGAACCCCATTGACCGATCGATACACCCACGTTACCGATCATTGAAACCGCCACACCGATCGATTCGTCGAAACCGATTCCGCATGCGCAGAAGCAGAGTGCCGCCAGCACGATGATCGCGATATAGAAGAAGACGAACGCAATCACGTTACTCGTCGTCTGTTCGCGTAAGGTATGGCCATTGAATCGAACAGGGATCACGGCATTGGGGTGAATACGCCGTTTGATCTCGGCATTAGCCGACTTGGCAAAGATAGCCAGACGCACCCATTTGATACCTCCTGCGGTCGAACCCGAAGCACCGCCGGTGAACATCAGGAAGAATACAATCATCCATAATATCGGCGGCCAAACCATATAGTCTGAAGCTACAAAACCCGTACTTGTGATCGTGGCTACCGCGGTGAACATGCCCACACGGATACTATCCCAAACCTGCGTATGGATCGCCAGTCCCACACTCAGAATCACACCTGCGATCAGACACGCCATTACGTACCAGCGCGTCTCCTCGTCTTGGAGCATCCGGCTCGGTTTGCCGCGCAGCGCGTAGATCAGCTGCGTGAAGTTGATGCCGGATAGTAACATAAATACGAGTATCACCCATTGGATGGCCGGTGCATAAGCAATCACGCTGTCGTTATGCGTGGCAAAACCACCCGTGGAGATCGTGGCCATGGCATGGCATACAGCGTCAAAACGCCCCATACCGAACGCCCATAGCAATACGCCTTCGGCCAGCGTCAGCAAGATATAGGTCAACCACATATGCTTGGCTGTGTCGGCAATGCGCGGACTGAGTTTATCGTAACTCACACCCGTCACTTCGGCGCTGTAGAGCTGCATGCCGCCCAAACCGAACATAGGCAATATCGCTACACTCAGCACGATGATTCCCATACCGCCCAGCCATTGCATCAGCGCGCGCCAAAGCAGTATCGAGTGCGTCTGAGCCGCTACGTCGGTGAAGACGGTTGAACCCGTGGTGGTGAAACCCGCCATGGTCTCGTACCAGGCATCCGTGATATCGGGCAGTGCGCCGCTGAGCCAGAAAGGTAGCATACCGAAGAGCGAATAGACGACCCAGACGGTCGCCACGATGACGTATCCTTCTCGTTCACCGACGCGTCGCTCTGCGTTACGGCCGGCACCGATCATCCACCAACTGGTGATCCACGTCACCGCACTCGCCGCTATCCATGCACCCAGATCCGCCTCGTGGTACCACCACGCCGCGAATGTCGGGATCAGCATGAACAGCGCCTCCAGCGTTGTCAGCACGCCCATGGTCTTGAAGACCAACCGCCAGTTGAACATTCGTGTCATTTGAATAAGCGCTCTAAGTTACGTATCACATGACTCTTGCAGAAAACCACTACCAGGTCTCCGGCAATGATCTGCGTGTCGCCGTTCACCAAGATACCTTCTCCGGCGCGCACGATACCGCCGATATTCGCCTCGGCCGGCAGGTCCAGATCGCGCACCTTGTCCTTGGTCACACGACTGCCTTCGTTGGCGTAGAACTCCACGATCTCCGCATCCGCGCTGGTCAGATTATGCACGCCGCGCACACTCGCATCCAGCAGCATCTGGTAGATATAGCTTGCCGCAATCGTCTTCTTATTCAGCACCGCGCCGATATCCAGACCTTCCGCCATGGGGATATAATCGAGGTTCTCCACCTCCGCGATCGTCTTGCGCACCCCAAATCGTTTGGCGGCCAGGCATGCGAAGATATTCGCCTCGCTGCTGTCCGTCACGGCAACAAATGCATCCGCATCCTGGATACCCTCTTCTTTGAGCACCTCCATGTCGCTGCCGTCGGCGTTGATGATCAGTGCGTCAGGCACTTTCTCACTTAGGATATCGCATAGCGCACGGTCTTTCTCGATCACCTTGATATTCATCTCGTCCTTCAGCTCCATCGCCGCCTTACGCGTGATACGAGTGCCGCCGAAGAAGATCACGTTCTTGATCGCGCGTTTGTTCTTACCCAACTCCTCACGCATGAACTCCATGTTCTCTTTGGGACACATGCAATACACCAGATCGCCTTCCATCACCATGTCCTGTCCGCGCGGGATGATCGTCTGCTGGTCACGCTTGATAGCCACAATACGGTACTTGCCGTGGTTGTAGATACCCGACGCAAAGGTCTTGCCGATGATCCTTGTCGTGTTGCGGATCTTGATGATGCATAGCTCCAACGCGCCCTGACACAGATGCAGGTGGTACCGCATCCAGTTCGTGCGCAGACTCTCTTCGATCTCGTTCGCCGCCAGCACCTCCGGATAGATCAGGTGGTTCAGACCCATCGCTTCGAAGAATTTCTTATTAGCCGGCAGCAGGTACTCGTAGTTGTCGATACGCGCCAACGTACGTTTGGCACCCAGACCGTTTGCGATCAGACAAGCCGTCATGTTCTCCGCCTCGTTGGGCGTTACGGAGATGAACAAGTCACATCCCTCCACACCTATCTCACGCTGGTCGTGGATCGAAGTGGGGTTACCCACCTTCGTCAAGATGTCATAGTTGGCACTCAGGTCGCCCAAGCGCTCCTGATGTTCGTCCAACAGACCGATCTCCATGTCCTCGCGGCTGAGTAACTTAGCCAAGTGTGTGCCTACTTCACCGGCACCCGCAATAACGATTCGCATAAACCTTCTTTATCTAATTTCAATAAATGATACAATTCTTTGGTGCTGCCGTGCTCGACGAACTGATCGTTCACGCCCAGCCGGATCACGCGCACGTCATACCCGTGGTCCGCCATCCACTCCAGCACGGCACTGCCAAAACCGCCTGCCAGCATCCCGTCTTCTGCCGTCACGATGGTCTTGAATTGCTGACCCACCTCGTGCAGCATCTGCTCATCCAGCGGCTTCACCCATCGCATATCGTAGTGCGCGATATCGCGTCCGCTTGCTTCGATCGCCTCGCTCATGGCATTGCCAATAGAACCGATGGTCAGTACGGCGATATCCTTTCCTTCGCGAAGTTGGACACCTTTGCCCGGTCTTACAGGCGTAGCCGGTCTTACAGCGTTAGCGGTCATATAGTCGCTCTGCGACGGTCCTACAGCGCAGCGGTCATCCGAAGGACAGCGTCCTCTCGGATAGCGGATGGCTATCGGGCCATCAAGTTTTTCCGCGAGACGAAGCATCTGCTTCAGATCCTCTGCCGTCCTCGGCGCGCAGATCTGCATGTTCGGGATCGGCCGCAGGTACGCGATATCTAACAGTCCGTGGTGCGTCGCGCCGTCGTTGCCTACGATACCTGCCCGGTCGATGCAGAGCACCACGTGGAGGTTCTGCAGCGCCACGTCATGCACGATATTATCGTACGCGCGTTGCAGGAAGGTCGAGTAGATATTGCAGTACGGCACCATGCCGGCTTTTGCCAATCCTGCGCTGAAGGTCACGGCATGTCCTTCGGCGATACCTACGTCAAACACCCGATCCGGCATCTCTTTCTGCATAATGCTCATCGAGCATCCGCTCGGCATCGCCGGCGTGATACCCACGATCTTCTCATTCCCCTTCGCCAACTCCAGCAGCGTCTGCCCGAAAACCTCTTGCCACAACGGCGGAACTCCTGTAGGCTGCAAACCGTCCTGTAGGCTTTCGGGCCGTCCTGTAGGCGGAGTATCCGCCGTCCTGATTCCGGTAGTGACGTCAAACTCCCCCGGCGCATGCCAAACGGTCTGGTCGTTCTCAGCCGGCGCATAGCCTTTGCCTTTCTTCGTGATGATATGCAGCACTTTGGGGCCGCGGTGGTTCTTGATCTCACTCAGGATACGAACCAGTCCCTCTACGTCATGGCCGTCCGTCGGACCGAAATAGCGGATGTTCAGACCGGTGAAGATATTGCTCGGCTGCTTGCTCAGCACCGCCTTCAGGCTGTTGTTGCGGCGTAACATCGCCCGCCGTTTGCGCTCGTCCACGAGGTGCAGTTTCTCGGCCAGCCGGTATAACTTCCAGCGCCATCGGTTGTAGGTCGAACTCGTCGTCAGATCTACCAGGTACTGCGTGAATCCGCCTTTGAGCGGATCGATCGCCATATGGTTGTCGTTGAGCACGATCAGCAGGTTGTTCTTATCCATCGAGGTGTTGTTCAGTCCCTCAAAGGCCAATCCGCCCGTCATCGCGCCATCGCCTATAATAGCAACGGTGTTGTGTCCTACAGACGAAAATCGCGAAGCGTTAATCGTGCCCTTGGGCAAAGAAGTCGGTCTTACAGCGTCAGCGGTCTTACAGTCACTTTGTGACGATCCTACAGCGAAGCGGTCAGCAATATCAAGGCCCAAGGCCGCAGATATGCTATTGCTCGCGTGTCCCGCAATGAAAGCGTCATACTCGCTTTCCGCAGGGTTGGTGAAAGGACTCAAGCCCTTGAACTGCCGGTTGGTCGGGAAGCGATCGCGCCTACCCGTCAATATCTTATGTGCATAGGCCTGATGCCCCACATCCCATACGAGCTTGTCGTTCGGCGTATCGAACACATAATGCAAGGCAACGGTCAATTCGATCGCGCCCAGAGACGAACCCAGATGTCCGGGATTCTTACTCAGCGTCTCGATGATGAACTGCCTTAACTCCGCACACACCGCCGGCAACTCCGCTACCTTCAGCTTCTTCAAATCCGCCGGCGAATCAATCCTATTGATATACTCGTATTCCATGCATTCGTGCGCGTAATGCGCATAATTCCCAATTTCGCGGCAAAGGT
>Ga0256869_1001444_pt1 | contig 11699 bp, 9 predicted proteins | sample RumenRJG_05RNA_FD_186096 | JGI IMG/M metagenome (GOLD analysis project Ga0256869, IMG submission 186096) | Metatranscriptome of bovine rumen microbial communities from Lethbridge, Alberta, Canada - Rumen RJG_05 (Metagenome Metatranscriptome) | ecosystem: Host-associated > Mammals > Digestive... | reverse complement strand
CTCAACTAATCACTATCACATTTTTTACAACGGAAGCTTAACTAACTATTTTTATATTATTTATTACCTATAACTTTTGAACCTATATGAGGAGCTCCAGTAAATGGACAGTAAGGTATTCCACAAAATGGACCTTCAGTTCCAGTAGGAGTACAAGTACCTTTCATGGTAACATTACTATTACCTTTATATACTATTTCTCCTCCTTTAATAGATATTATCTCCTCATCAGATCCGTATATTTTTATCTCACCTTCTTCAGTAAATTCTATTTTATGACCTGATCTAGCTATACCTATAAAGTCTTTAGTAGATAATTCTCTTAAAGGTACATATATAGCTACAGAATCAAAATCATCAATAAAACATATAACTTCATCTCCTGCATGAGGTTCATTTTCAAATCTAAGAGGTACTCCTCTTAGTTTACCTGCTACTCCTAAATCAATACTATCACATATATAGTTTGATTTATCAATTTTTTCTATTTTACCTATTAAAACTTTCATATAGCATATAATTCGTACTCCTGAACAAAACTCGTATTAGTAATATTATAAGTACATTTATATATCATAAATTTATGAATCTCATATTTATCAGATTCTGCAGTAACTATATCACCTACCCTATATCCTATAAATACAGGAGTTTTATAAGATATTTTAGCTATATTAGGATAATATAAACTATAGTTATCTTTCTTTATTTTATAAAATTCACAATAAGTACTATCTAGGAATAAAGGAGTATTATTATACATTAGATTACTAAGTCCATTAGTACTAAAGTCAGTACTCTCTGATTTAAGATTTTTAAACTTAGTTCTATTAATATCTATAGAACTAGTTTTATCAGTTACTTTAAGTTCCAGGGAACCCTTAGGACTATCTTTGATATTACTAAAATATAGAGCATCAAATCTATGGCATACTAATAATCCTTTATCTATACCATCTCCAAACTTAGTAATTAACTGAAAATCTGTTAAATTATTCTGAAATATCTTCATTGCAGATGCTCCTTTACCTTCAGTAAGATTACCTTGTATAGGATTAGGAGTACATCTACGTATCATATTCGATAAACCTGAATAATTTCTTATCTTTTGTAGTGTAAAATACTCCTCAGGTACAAATACTAATTTAAATATTACAGAACCATTAAGGTATTTTATATCCTCTACAAAAGCTTTCGCTAGTATCTCATCATCTTCTATAATAACCGATATATTTAATTCCTTAATACTAGGGTCATAATTAGTAGGTGATACTCCTACTTTTAATACTCCAGTAGGTAATTCAAATCCAACATACTCATTAATAACTAAAGAAGTTAAACTAAACTCAGTTAACTCTTGTATTCTGACTAAATTACTTGAGCTCATTTAAACCTTGTATTAATGATTTTATATCTGTTAACTTAGGGTAATGGAGTACTGAACCAACTTTTAATTCAGATTCTAGCTTACCTAAATATAACTGTAATAATCCTGCATAAATGTTATCTCCATATATATCAGAAGATATTAAATCATATCTATTAGTTTTTAATATATATGATTCAGTTGGATCTAACTTTTGCAATCTTCTATATAATAATGAGTTATATATATCAGGAGAATCTATATATCTAAATATATCAGATATTTTATTCTGATATATTTCAGTAGATTTTCTGAACATAATTATTTAGATATAAAGTTTAATAAGAACTTTTGAGCTAATTTACATACACATTTAAGTGTGATATTCATATCAATATATAGAGGTACTGTAGATCCTCCTACTTTACATTTAGTAGTCGATTCAACCAATTGACAGTCCTCTACTACAACAGAAGGTATTTCCTTATTACCTATCATAAATGTAAATGTTCCATCTATCTTAGGATTAGTCCATGAATTACCTTCTCCAGTAGCTTCACCTGCAAATACCTTCTTTAGATTATCTGCTTGAATTGAGTATCCATTAGGAGGTGCTTGTAATCCAACCAAACCTGAAGTATCTAGAGTTTCAAAAGGACCTATAAATTTCTCAATCCAATATTTACATTCCTCTAATATACTAGGATTATTTGAGTTTGTAGTTAATAACCTTGCAGTAAAATTAAGAGGTACAGATACTGTACTACCTTTATACATGAATAGATAATCATCTGCAACTTCCATATGTTTAGATAACCAGTCCTTATTAGCCATATCAATAAAATCATTGATAGCATCTAATCCTGAAGTTATCGTATCTCCTAAAGGTAAACCTAAGGATTCTACTGCTGATGATAAACCTGTAGTAAAAGTAGTTCCAGATACTCCAAAAGCTCTAGCTTTATCATATAACTCTTTTAAAGGTTTAGATAAAGATCCTACATCTTCAGAATTTTCAAAGGAGTTATGAATAGAAGATGTTATAGTTTCATCATTAAGAATACCTACTAGATATTTAGTTCCATCAGATAAAGAACAGATTCGAGGATTTCCTGAACTTCTTAATTTATTTAATGCGTCTTTCGTATAATAAAAAGTATAACTCATAATTCTCTTCTAACTACTGATAAAATTAATGCATGTCTTCTTAATGACAGCTCTTTAATTAATTCAATCATTTCTTTAGCTTTAGCTAAATCTCTAGGACCACCTTCTACTTTTACTTCATCAAGATAGTAAGGATCACCGTTTTTATCTTTAATATTCTTAAGTGCAGATACTACATTAGGATTACTACTAATATTAGATTTGAATTCCTGATTCTTTTCAGAGTATTCTCTTATAAGATGAGCTCTTACATCTACCCAGTTCTCTCTTAAATTAGTTCCTTTAGGTAATCCAGTGAATTTTAACCTACTTATATTAGTAGCATTTCTAGTTTTATACATACCATTACTACCTATAGTTCTAAGATGTATGTACCTAGTATATTTAGTACCTACTTTAATTTTATTCTTTTTACCTGAATTTGATCCTTCATTGTAGAATGTTGTAAATAAAAGATCTTTCCAACCTTCTCGATAATCCTCCTGTTTATATTCATTAGGATCAGTGAATGATGCTAAATCCTTATAGAAATCTTCTTTCTTCTTTTTATCTTTTAACTTTTCTAAATTAACTTGCTCTCTATGTACATGTCTCAGAGTACGTAGGAATAATGCATATGCATTATAAGGTTCTTCATTGTAATTACTATAAGCATCGTCAATTACTGAAACATCTTGACCTGTTGAAGATAAATAACTCTTAATTAATTTCTTAGATTGCTCACTAAAAATTAATTCCTTTAATAATTTATTTATCTTATCCTCTTTTACCTTATCTAGAAGTAAACCTACACCTATATCTACAAGAGTACCTACAACAAAACCTACTGCAGTGCCTATACCTGGAGCTAAACTACCTACTGCAGTGCATGCAGCAGTAGCACCCATACCTGCAGCTGTACCTATACCTGTAGATGTAGCAAAATTAGCTATATCATATCCGTATCCAGATAAAAATGTAAATAATTCAGAGTCTCTAGCTGCTATTTGTTTAATTTCATCAAATAATTGATCTTGATCTTTAAAATATAAATCAAAATCAGGATCTCCAAATTTTTGTACTAATATACTAGACCCTTCATCATAGTTATCCCAATTCTTATAATTATACTTATAATTTTCGATAAAGTTCTTCATGAACTCTATCTCTTCATCAGTTAGATCTCTTTCTTCTTCCTCTATAGGGTCTTCATTTTCTAGAGTATCATCTGATTCATCTTGTTCATCATTATCTTCTTCATCTTTAGACAAGAAATTAGATATAAGAGCACCTACTCCAATAGCTAAACCTGAAAATAAAGTAGGTAATGCAAAAGTACTAGCTCTAGCAGTAGTTACCTTAATATTAATATCATCTTGTTTAGCTACTTCAGTTTTATGTGAAGTATAATCTAACTGTTTAATAGATTCTAGTATTTCAGGTACTAGTGAATCAATTGACTGAATATTAAGTAAGTACCTATTTAAATCTTTAGATAATCTTGATATATTATCTAGTTGATCCTTATATATTGTATAGTAATACTCATAATTATATAAATTAGATATTTGCTTATATTTGAGATTTATGATATAGTTTTCATTCCTCTCATCTTCAGGAAAGGATTCTTCAGATGATATCTCTTCATTTAAATATTCACGTTCTTTTAATAAAGACTCTATCTCATCTTTAGTAGAAACTGATTTTTCTTTTAATTCTACTAATCTCTTACTAGATACTTCGTATTTTGATTCTAGAGTACCTTTACGTTCTAATAAGTTATTTAAAGTACTTTTATATTTAGATAATAAAGAAGATTTAAGTATTTTATCAGCTCTATCTTCTAAGAAGTTTTTATTATTATCTGACTTAAAATCTTTTTGAGCTTCTTCACTTGTAGGATCATTACCTGTACCTAATAAGTACTTAATAAAGTCCCATAATAAATCAAGATTCTCAAAAGCAAATTTTAGTATACCTTTTAAAGCTCTCCAAGCTAACTTAACAGTTCCTTTAGCTAACTTCCATATAGCTTTTATTCCTCGTTTTAACCAAGTATTAATACCTACTTTCCACCATGATTTATTAAGAGCAGGTATTTTACTCTTAAGAGCTTTAAATACTGATCTAGCTTTAGTACCTATTTTAGCAGAAATTTTAGCTGCAGATTTAACTAAGACTTTAACAGCTCCTTTAGCTCCAGATTCAATGAGCCATTTAACTCCTAATTTAGTTCCTTTAAATAGTAAACTACTTAATCCCATAATTATAATCTATTATATCCTGAGGATTGCTCCATTATATTAGGTTCTACTGTTATATTTTTAACAGGCATAGGTCTTTTAGCTATTAAACCTATATTAGTCGTAGTTAATTCAATTATAGTAGCTAGAGTTTTCTCTAATTTATTATCTACTTCTTCAGGACCTCCTGTATCTGAAACATCTATACCTTCAGGTTTAGGAGCAGTAGATTGAGTTACCTTAGTCCTACGTTCTACTATAGTTTTATCTTCAATATCAGATAATCTCTTTATAGGATCATGAGTAATACCTTTATCATCTCTAAATTCAAAATGAATATGAGGTAGATATTTATCTTCATTCTCTTCTAAAGTATTAACTCTACCGATTACTTGATCTTTATTTATATCTTCACCTACTCTAACTGTAGGTTTAATATGCATATATCTGTAATATGTATTATCTTTATTTCTTAGTAATACATTACTCGTAGGACCTTTAGATTCTACACTAACTACTCTACCTTCTCTAATAGATACTACAGGTTGTCTAGATTTAGCTTTTATGTCAATACCTTTATGGTTAGTTGATATCTCTGAATCTCTCTTACCATATTCACTAGTAACTTCTAAGGTATCAGTTGTATTATTATCTGATAACTCGTATGATTTAGGATTCTCAGTAGTTACATCCTTTAGATCTTCAGGACCTGCTAATCCTTCATATTCATCAGGACCTACTAATCCTTCATATTCCTCAGGACCTCCATTAGGAAATTGAGATTTATACATACTTATTATCTGTTTTTGGTAAGCATTAGGATTACCTGTAAAATAACCAGTTCCCTGAGGTCCTAAAGTAGCTCCAAAATTAGATAAGTCATTTTTAATCTTAGCAAAAGCACGACCTTGTTTTGTATTTGGAGAATAAAAATTTTTATATGCAGCTTGTTGAGCTTCTTCAGCAGTATCCCAGATACTATGAGCATGACTTGCTCCTCTTGAGTTATTAGTTTTCTTAGTTCCAGGAACTTTCCATCCTCCATAGTTATGTCCATTCATAGCTTGACGTGCACTTGGTGAATTAAAGTTACCTGTCTCTATCGTCATCATTGAGAAGATATGCTTAGGATTTATCTTAGGATTCTGTTTATTAAAATAAACAGCCATATTCCAAGCTTCTTTAGCTCTATTCATAGGTGTACCTTCTTTTATACCTTTAAAAGTAGGAGTCTCACCGTTATAACTCTTGGCATTTACCATACCTGGATCGACATCTTCTTCTGCTCCTGAATTATCTCCTGTAGAGGACTCTGATGCATTACTATTTGACTCATCAGATTCATTATGTCTAGAAGATTTATTTGAGTTAGATTCATCACTATCCTCTTCATCCTCTTCATCCTCTGAATTTAATCCTAATATATCACCTATTTTATCTGAGAATGAAGTAAGTAATAAAGGTATAAGTGCTAAACCTGCTAATAGCCAGTTAAATTTTTTATTAGTATCTTTAAACTTTCTATCAGCTACTTTTTTATAACCTTTAGTCTTATTCTCTATATCTATTTCTGAAGTTAATAATTCTTCATTAATAGAACTTAATTTAGTATTACTTAAATCTAACTTTTTAGATAATTCATTTATTACAGAGGATAACTCAAGTAATCTAAATCTATTTTTATCAGATTCGAGATCTATATCACGTATTTCATTTTCCTTAGATAGTATCAAGGAGTTTATCTTATATAGATCTTTAATATCTTTAGGATTATCTGACTGAGGTATAGAATTCCTCTTAGTTTTTAATTCAGCTACTTTAGATAATAATCTCTGTCTTCTATCTTTTAAGTCTTCATTTCTATTTAATAACTGACTCTTCTCAACTAATGATTTATCTATCAGGACTTCAGAGTCTTTTATATCCTTGGATAAACTTTTCTGAAGTTTCTTAAGCCTATTGACATTATGCTTCTCAGTAAGAGTATTACGATCTTCATTCTGATTATCGCGTTGTTCCTCTCTATTATCTGAAGCTAGCTTCTTCTGATCTTTAGGATTAAATAAGTTAAGTAATCCTCTACCTGCAGCTCCAAATAGCATTCCTAAGAATCCTGCAGCATTTAGGATTCCATTACCTAACCATTTCTTCCAATTTTTCTTAGTTCTTCTCCAAGCGACTCTTCGAGCTGCTTTTCCAAATCTGCGTCTTACTCCTTTAGAAGCTTTTTTATATAACTTACCTAGAATATTTGCCATAGATTATAGTCTATTATATCGATCATTAACTAGCTCTATATTTATAGGTATTAATTCAGGAATATTGTCAACTGGAGTAGTAGCTATTTGATTATCAATAGCTAAAATAGATAGTACTGAAGTCAGGTCATTTAATAAGCAATCACCTGATTCTTCTGACTTGATTTCAGATGCTACAGGGTCATTTATACTTACTTCATTAATATTATCTGTAATATTTATAGTATCAGTATTTAAAGTTAACTGATCTCTATTTATAATAGATAATATATTTTCTGTATCTATATCAAGTTCGGACTTATTGGAACTAGTAATTTGAGGAGGTTCTTTAAGTCTAACAAACTTAGTATCTTCTTCAGGACCACCTGCAGTTCCTTTCCAGTTATTATGAGAGTAACCTGAGTACTTATCTTTATAAGTTATAGGTACTCTACCTCCTTGATCATGAATGTATTTAGTAATAGTTCTCCAATACTTATATGAGTTATTTGATGTATCGCTAACTTTATATCCTGGATTTAGAATTCTACCTGTAGGATCTGCATCACCTAATACTAAACAACCTTCTGAATAACCTCTACCTGTATTCAGGTTACCTGAACCTGTATGTATTCTAATACCTAATCTATTATGAGTATTATTAATTCCTGTCATATAAGGAGAATCTCCTAATTTCTTAAGGTATTGATTCTCATAGTACCAATGTCTATCCTTACCTGAAGATGCAGCCTTTACAGAATAAGAACCGTATTTCTTACCTACAGTAGCGTAATAAGTACCTGGTTCTATAGGTTTATTTTCATAGGTATCACAAAAGTACTTACCTCCTAAATATAATTTACCTATATTCTGATTCTTCATAGGTGAGCTGGATTTTTTATTCTGAGAATAAGCACCTCTAACTACAGTTAATCCATTGCTACTAGGTGCTACATCAAAAGTACTTGTATCTATTGTACCAGGAGTATTAGTTGTATAAGATGAGGTATATGATGAGATAGGTGATGAAGTAGAATTTTCATCTACTAAATCTACATTAGTATTTTCTCCATCACTAGTAACATCTTCCTCAGTTAATATAGAAAAACTAGAATCACCAAAAGTAGGATCAGTAGTACTTCCATGTGAGTCTCCACCTTCAGCTTCTGAAGCATCTGAAGTAGCATTAGAGAACATATGGAGTACTCCTTCTAGCATCATAGGTAATACTGCTATTGCACCTAATCCTATTCCAGTTTTCTTACTGAATATTGAGAATCTCTTTGCTGATTCTTTATTAACAGAATTTATATCCTCAGATATATCATCTTTTAATTTAGTAATTCTATTTTCTAAATCTTGTAAAGTTAAATATCCATTATTAGATTTAGTCCTGAGATTTTTAATACTCTCTGTAAGAGATATTATCTGACTCTCAATAAAGTTAAGATCTGAATTAACTTTATTTAATTTAGTTTCTTCTTTAATTACTAAATTAGTTTTATCAGAATCTAATTTCTTTACTTCTTTAGATTTTAACTCACTAACTCTACGAGTTAAATCCTTCTTCTCCTCAAGTAATTTTGACTTCTTAGATTGTAAGTCATATAACTTCTCTCTACTACTTACTTCTAATTCATCATTTATTTTTAATTGAGATGATAAATTACTTCTTAGTTTTATTAACTTAGATAATTCACTTTTTTCAAGTACTTTATTCTTATCTAAATTACTTCTATCTCTATAGTCATTTAACTTCTCATCTATCTGATTCTGTTTAATTTGTCTTTCACCTTTATCACTAAAAGGATTATTTCGAATCAGAAATCTACCTACACCTTTTAGGAGCTTACCTCCTAATTTTAGTGCACCTTTAAATACTCTAGCTGAAGCTCTAAGTACTTTTCCACTACCTTTAGCTATGAGTCTAGCTGACTTACCTGCAAATTGTCCAAAACCTGGTAACTTCATAAGAGTACTAACAATAAAATAGAAGGAGGCAGAAATATTCTCTACGTTCTACCTCCCATTTAACTTAATATCAGAATTTATTATACTTCACCTTCTGGAGCATTATTCATATCATACACTCTATGAAGTATATTTATTTCGTATATAGTATTATTATATACAGCGTAAACATCTACTACCATTTTATTAGCAGCTATAATATCAGGAGGATTATTTCCATCATCACACTGAACTCTTAAGCTTGCAGGTGTATAAATCTGACTAAATATATTATTCTGATTATACTGATTAAGTAACTTCTCTGCTAACTTACGATTATCAGGAGTATTAAACTCACCTAAGAACTGCTCCATTATAATCTTATAATCTCTATTGATTTGATAAGCTAAACGACAGTTCTGATCTTCAGATAATACAAAAGTTGAATTACTTGTACAAGCTTTATTTTTATTCAGGTAAATGGTATTAGTAGCTCTCTTCACGATAACTGACATAATACCTTTATCAAGCAACTTCTCACGTACTGATTTAGTCAGTACTACAGAAGGTCTTGAGTAAGTAAGACTTCCATTAGTCTTACCCATTATAGGAGCAAATTTTCTACCTGCAGCTTTATTAGCTACATATCTACGTATATAAGCTACTTCAGCAGATAGAGGAACTACAAAATCTGTTAATGAAGTATTGAGATCATAAGGAGTCATACAAAGTATATTATACTTATCAGACTGCTTAGGAGCTAATCCAGCTTGAGCTTCTGCATCATCCTTATTACACATAATACCATAAGGTACAAATGCAAATATTCTTTGACCTACTTCTGCTAAGTAATCTCCATAATCAGGCATTCCTAATCCAAGAGACATTAAGAATGTCGGTTGAAATTCATCAGCTTCCTCAATACGAGACATAGCTACTTTATAGTCACTTATAGTAGGTTCATTGATAATATTATCATTACCTCCAAAGTTAATAGCATCTATTTCAGTATAGAATTTAGCATCTGATTCAAGATCTGCAGGAATCTCATAATCCTGATTTACTTCAATATTGAATTCAATACCTTCATAATCATTAATATTTTCTATCCACTGATTAATATTGTATTGATTCATATAATCAGGTAATAGAGAACCTTCATAATGATACTCTCTAGTAAGAGAATGTACATCAAGTCCGATTAACTGATTATGATTAATATCTTCTGTAGAAGTATCAGGATATCTTAATGAAGCTTTATAATTAGCTTTATTAGGATCATTAGCAAATAGATAGAATAAAGTACGTTTAAGATCTACTACATTTCTAGCTGTCCATTTATAAGCATAAATCTCAGAAGGATAAATTTTACATGTAACTTTTCCATCTGGATCACCTTCATCATCGTACTCAGTATCATCCTCCTTATCTTCTACAGGTATAATACCTAACTCATATTCATCATGAGCATATAACTTAAATGAAGCATAAGTTTCTTTACCTTCTATTTCCTCAGGATCTAAGTACTCTGCAGTTAATTCTAGTTGATGACTCCCATCTAGTTTATTTATACCTAGTACAAATTGCTTAATAGGAGACATCTTAGCTGAGAAATCTACAGATACACTTACAAAATCAAATCCTTGTTTATCTGTAGGTTTAGTGCCTACATAGTAGATAGTAGAACCTACTTGAAGATAATATGACTCTCCTGAAGTTAACTTTTTATAGGAGTAAATAGTCATATTAACGTTAAGAATACTGCCATTCTTCTTAACTATTTTATCCTCAGATGAAGTTCCATCATTATATACAGCTTTACCATATCTAGCTCCATCATCATCATAAGCTCTACAAAGAACTATAGGTAATGATTGAACAAGAGCTGTAGCATGAACTACAGTAGTATGAGTTTTACGAAGTAATTTACCTGTAGGCGTGAATGCTTTTAGTACTTCAGAGTCACTACTGAATAATTTAGGAAGAACTGGACCATTTTCTGCATAAACTACACCTGCAAGTAAGTCATCACTACTTATTGCAGAAGATAAAGATTGTCCAGCTATTATTTGTACGGAAACACTAGGTTCTCTCATAAATCTATTTAATTATTAACTACCAATGAACATCTTATGATGTGCACAGTGTACTGTTAAAGTTACTTCTGAATTATCACCTCCATGATCACCTACTCCATGAGGAATTGAGCATCCTGCATATAGACCATTATAGTACTCACAGTGTCTTACTTGCTGTAATAAAGTATTATAATAGAGAATATGGAATTGCATATAGAGTTCAGTTACATGACGAGTAAAACCTGTATCAGGATCACCTGATTGATTCTGATAATCCATTACCATGAAAGATATAGCTTGATCTTCACGGTCATTCCATGTAAATACTACATCAGTTGGTTGTGAATTACGTCCACCAGGTGAGTTTATCTCATGTCCTAGCACTGATTTCTGAATATTTTGAGGTTCAGTTAAGCTACCAGGATCAACTGTCATTAATCGAGTTTTTAAGAGACCAGATGCATGAAGAGGATCAGGTTCAGGACAATATACTGCACTAGGCCATTCAATCCAGTTAACGTCCCATATATCATTACGAATATTCTCTAAGTTACGTTCTGCAACTTTAAAGTAATTTCTATGTTCTAGTACTGGCATATTTATAAAATTTTAAAATTTAAATTAAATTCCTTATATATTTTAAAATATCTTAATTCAACTATTATATTAAGAGTATTTT
>Ga0256869_1001442_pt1 | contig 11705 bp, 9 predicted proteins | sample RumenRJG_05RNA_FD_186096 | JGI IMG/M metagenome (GOLD analysis project Ga0256869, IMG submission 186096) | Metatranscriptome of bovine rumen microbial communities from Lethbridge, Alberta, Canada - Rumen RJG_05 (Metagenome Metatranscriptome) | ecosystem: Host-associated > Mammals > Digestive... | reverse complement strand
TTATCGCGAAGTCTTTGGGGATGAGCGAGGATGAGATCAAGGAAATTGTTTTGGAAGATGAAACCTCAAAATAAACGAACTCGCGCGGAGTGAGGAGGGAATCATGGAAGCCGCAAAGACATTGAGCAAAATAAGCCAGGACCGCTGGCGCTGGATCATGCAGGGCCGCATCGAGGGCGAAAAGCGCGATTACATCACAGGCATCAACGCCGCCAAGCGCGAGGGCCGGGAAGAAGGTGCAAAAGCAACCGCAATTGCCAATGCGAAGAATTTACTAAAAAAATCTAAGTTGCCACCAGAATTGATAGCCGACTGTTGCTCGCTGTCTTTGGAGCAGGTACTTGCGCTTAAAAAGGAAATTGACAAGAAACCTCGCCCGGAGTGAGGATGGAATCATGGAAGCCGCAAAGACATTGAGCAAAATAAGCCAGGACCGCTGGCGCTGGATCATGCAGGGCCGCATCGAGGGCGAAAAGCGCGATTACATCACAGGCATAAACGCCGCCAAGCGCGAAGGCCGGGAAGAAGGTGCAAAAGCAAATGCTATAGCCAATGCGAAGAGTTTGTATGCAAATGGGGTTTCTGTTGAAATTATCGCGAAGTCTTTGGGGATGAGCGAGGATGAAGTCAACGGGATTGTTTTAGAAGCTGCCGGCTCAAAATAAGATAACAGAATTTTCAAATGCAATCTGAAAATTCTTGAAAACCGTTTCGCTCAGTTCTTCAAGGTTGATTTTTCGGAGTTCACAGGCTTTCCAGTAGACTTTTTTGATGTCGGTGGGGAATGTTTCGGTCTCACCTTTGAGAGTCTGGTAGGGAGCGTCGGTTTCAAAAAGGAGATTTTGGAGCGGGAGATTTTGAACGCAGTCGATTGAGGCCTTTTTACCGTTCAGTATGGGCTTTCCAAAAGAAAAAAATGCGTTGATTCCGTGATTTGTAAGCGACTGTGCTTCCCGAAAAGTTCCCGGAAAAGAATGAAAGACCACTGCCGGAATTTTTTTAAGCTGTCGCGAATATGTAAAGATTTTTTCGATTGATTTCCGAAGATGCAGGACAAGCGGAAGATTGTATTTTTGAGCAAGGAAAAGCTGTTCGTTAAAGACGGTTTCTTGTTCCGCGGCGGTGGATTTGAACTCCGGGGTAAAAAAATCAAAGCCGCACTCGCCTATAGCGATGATTTTTTTGTCGATAATCAGATTTTCCATGTAAGAAAGCTCTTCTTCGATGAGAGATTTATTTTTCAATAATGGTGCCTGAGGGTGAATTCCGTAAGTGGCGAAAACGTAAGGTAGCGAGCGACCCGAAGGGTCAAAACTTGCGAGGCGAGTTTTGAACGAGTCTTGGCAAAATCTGTGATTTTGCCAGGGTGTCCCATCTATGAGCTGCTCGTTTGCGGTAGGTAGCGAGCGACCCGAAGGGACAAAACTTGCGAGGCAAGTTTTGAGCGAGTCTCGGTAAAATCTGTGATTTTGCCGCGGTGCCCCATCAATAAACTGCTCGTTTGCGGTAGGTAGCGAGCGACCCGAAGGGACAAAACTTGCGAGGCAAGTTTTGAGCGAGTCTCGGTAAAATCTGTGATTTTGCCGCGGTGTCCCATCTATGAGCTGCTCTTTTGCGGTAGGGATAGTAGCACCGCCGGAGGCGTTCCGTAGCGAAGCGGAGGAATGGAGCGAATAGCGAAAGTGCGGATAGCCCGACCTGCCTGAAGGCAGGTACCGCCCTAATGATTCAAATTCTTCTTTTGAATGGCAGGAACTGGCGCAGAAATATTGCTCGTCAGGCTCGAAAAGAGGCTCTTTTGAGTGAGAAAGATGGATATGGGCGTCGCAGTATCTTGTCAAAATTGCTCCAATTGTCTAAAATTCAACTTAAATTGGTTCTTTTCAAATGAAAAAATGCTAAAACTTTTTTTTAGTATACCGAAAATATAAATGTAGGGCATCACCCTGCGATAAAATTTGAAAAGTTTGTCCAATTTTGGGCTGGGAGATTACTATGGGAACATACACACTTAAAAGTATTGGAAGCAATTCAGATTACATGACTGTCGTTCGCGAGATGGATGACGGATATGTTGTTCGCATCGTTCGTGACAAGGACGGCTATGATGATGTTACGACCGACTATATCAGCAAGGCACTTTTTGAGAGCTGTGTACGTACCGGCTATCTTACAAAAGTCGCAGAAGCTGAAAAAATGGTGGCTAACGCTTAAGAAATATCATCTAACATAACAAAAAAGACTGGCTCCCGTCGGAAACCTGTCCCGAACATCGCAGTGAACATAGACATCCATGTCTTGACGAGTTTTTGACAAGCAAAAACTCGCGGGTCAACTAGCTTTTCGCCACCTCCATGTGGCAAATATACTCGATAATAAAAAAATCGTCTTGCTTAAACAGTTTGACGATTTTTTTCTTTCTTATGGAAGTTACCAGTTTTTTCAGCTTCTTAAACTGGCATAGGATGTGAAGCGTTTTCCACTTTCAGTTTTCCGTTTCCACAATCTTACAGGCTGCCTGGAATCGCTCTTCTACGTCCATGACTTGGGGGAGCCAGTGGATTTTTATGCCGTTTTTTTCCATGCAGCGGAACCAGGTTTCCTGGCGTTTGGCGAACTGACCGATTGCAATTTGCAGAAGTTCGCGCATCTCTTCCTTTGATTTGTATTTTCCCTGAAGATAATCGCTAACAAAACGGTATTCAAGGCCCAAAGCCTCAAGGCGGCTCCATTCGGCTCCATTTTCGCTTTTGTGTGCGTGCAAGCTCTCAACTTCTTCGATCAGGCCATCTTCCATGCGGTCGGCCAGTCGCTTGGCGATTCTGCTTCGTACAAGCGCGCGGTCGAGAGTCGTTCCGATTACGAGTGGGTTCAATTGCGGGCGGGATGCACGTAGCTTTTGGCGCGCGATTCTGCATTCTTCTGAAATGTTGAAGCGGTTTATGAGGATTGATTTTATCATTCGCTCTTTGTCACCGAATTCGGAAGTATTGTGAAGTTTTTCTTTTTCATTTATGAGAATCTGCTTGAGTTCTTCTTCTGTCTTTGTCGCCAGGACTTCCCTCTCGCCCGGCTTTTCAACAAAGGGAATCATGTCGTAACCACGAAGGATTGAGTCGAGGTACATTCCCGTGCCACCAACGCAAACAGGAAGCTTTCCGCGGCTCGTGATGTCGGAAAAAGCCTTGTAAAAATCTTCCTGAAAGTCAAAAAGATTGTATTCGCGGTTGAGGTCGCAGACATCTATGAGGTGGTATGGAATTTGCCTGCCGTTCAAAGTGTAGTCGGCCAAATCTTTGCCGCTTCCGATATCAAGGCCTTTGTAAACCTGACGAGAATCTGCGCTGATAATCTCACCATTGAACTTGTCGGCGAGCCGGACACCGATTGCGGTTTTGCCCACAGCGGTTGGTCCGATTACGAAAATGCAATTATATGACACGGCACACCGCACATTTAAGGTATTCTGACTTCGGATAGCCCAAAAGAACCGGATGGTCCGGGCCGGCCCCGAATTTTGCGAGAACCTGAACGCGTTTTTTAGAGTCCTCGGCGGCTTTCATTACCATGCCGTAGAAATGCTCTGAGTCAAAGAAGTATGAGCATGAGCAGGTTACGAGAATTCCGTTGGGATTTAAAAGACGCATTGCACGAAGGTTGATTTCCTTGTAGCCGCCGTAAGCCTTTTCGATATTCTTGGCTGTTTTGGTGAATGCAGGCGGATCGAGGATAATAAGATCGAATTTTTCACCGTTCTTTTCATATTCTTTGAGAAGGTCAAAGACATCGGCACAAACGGCCTTCATTTTGGAACCAGCTTTGTTAAGCTCGATATTTTTATTCACAAGCTCCACGGCTTCAGGAGAGATGTCTACGGAAATTACTTCTTTGGCACCGCCCTTCACCGCGTTGAGACCGAAAGCTCCCGTGTGGGTGAATGTGTCCAAAACACGCTTGCCCTCACAAAGACCCGCAACATAGCGGCGGTTGTCTTTCTGGTCAAGAAAATAGCCTGTCTTCTGACCGTTTGCAAGATCAACTTCAATCAGAACGTCGTTCTCGCGGATGACGATTTTTTCTTCGCGGACTTCGCCTTCCCAGCATGAGCGGAGAGAAAGCCCTTCCTTCTCGCGGCTCGGCGCATCGCTTTTTTCGTAAATTGCATAAGGCTTGATGATTTTTCGCAAGCTGTGCAAAATCTCCTTTCGGAAAACTTCGCAGCTCAGAGTCGAGAACTGAATTACAAGGTAAACATTTTTATTTACATCGCAAAAACGCTCAACGATAAGGCCGGGGATAAAATCAGCCTCTCCGTAAACAAGACGGTATGAATCTTTGATATTGTAATGAAGTTTTCGCAAATCGTAAGCGGCCTGAATCTTTGCGTCGTAGAAAGCCTGTGGGTCTGCCATAATCTGATCGGCGTGCTCGCCACCAATCATACGAACGGTGATTTTTGACTTTTTGTTGATTACACCGCTTCCCAAAAATGCGCCCGCGTTGGCAAAAACTTCGACAACAGAACCGTCGTTAACTTCGCACTCGGCAAGGGATGTTTGCTTTACACCTTCCGGAGAATCATATTTTACATGGGAAATCTCATTGTCAAAAACCCATGGAAAGCCCTGCTTAAGTTCGGCTTCTTCTTTTTTGTTTAGAAAAATTCTTGCGTACATAAATAGATTATATAGTTTTTTGGGACAATAAAACAACAGGGCGGGCAAAAAATTTAAACGTCAAGGGCCGCAATAGTGTTTTTAACTTCCTCAGTTCCTGACCGAAGCCGTTCAGCCGCATCACTCACTGCTTTTTGGGCTTCACGCATTTGCGAAATGGACTGCAAAAGCATTTCACCTTCACTATTTTGCTCAGAAACAGCTTTTCTCACCTGAGTTTCCTGAGATTTTACCTGCATGGAAAGTGATACAATATTGCTGAATTCGCCTGAAACTTCATCAGTTTTTTGTGTTGCCTTGTCAATCAATGACTTCATGTTTTTGAGAACTTCATCAATTGCCTTTGTCTGCTTGCTTGAGTCTTCGGCAAGTTTCCTGATTTCAGAAGCAACGACTGCAAACCCCTTGCCGGACTCCCCCGCGTGACTTGCCTCAATGGCTGCATTCATGGACAGCAAATTGGTCTCGGCTGCAATTGACTCAATCATCTTGCTCATTTCAAGCAATCCTGAAGAATTATCTTCAATCTGGCGGACAATTTTGGTAACATCAGTAAGACTTGCCTGACCGACATTTGTAGCATGTTCAAGCTCACTTACAGCCGCAAAATTTTTTTCGAGAATGGCATTTATTGAACCAATTTTACCAATCATATCTTCGACAGCACCAGAAGATGAGTTTACATTCGTTGTCAGTGTACTTGTCATATCAACAAGAGATTTAACGTCTGTTTCTGACTGGTCGATACAAGCAAGACTCTTTTCAGTCACCTTGCTGATAGACTGCTTGATTTCGTTCCTAAACTCCTTTGTCATTTCATGCATGACATAGTAGCTGCAATGCTCCATTTTGTTCACGCCGTTATAAATTGCCTTTGCCATTTCGCGACATGAAGAATAACCGCAAGCCCGGCAATTAAGCAGATCCTTTTCTTCATATTTGCCCATTGCATGAAAAATACGAGTTATCTCTGCTTCATCAGGCTCTTTGAGATTGCGAAGGGAAGCACTTCTATCAGTGTAAGTCCGTGTATAAAGATTCTCCTTCCAGAATTTATTAATTACAGAATCAAGTTTTTTGAGGGAGCGCCTGTTAATTTTATCATTTCCGATTTTCCATTGGGCAGAACGCTCGTCCTTACGCTTTTCGATGTATTCCTCAAGCTCATCTCGCGGCAAAGCCTGATTATCAGTGCCGGCACCACAGTTACAGCCTTTACCGCAGTTCAAGCAATCAATCAACTGAAAACGCGGGGTTTTGCCATTTTTGATATCATTGGCAAGTTCCTCAAAATATTCATAGACTTCGGGGGCACCTTCGATTTTTCGTGTTTTTTTACTGATTCCAGGAACAAAACGCTCGGCAGTACGCATCAAACCGCCTGGTGTAGAATAAAGAACACCCCGCTCAGCAAGAGGATTGTCATAAGGTTCTTTTTTGAAGGAAGCTAGATTTATGCCATGGGATTTAAAATATGCAGACAAAGAATGCATCGTTACGTTGAAATCGCCAAGACCATTTTCATCAAATTCATGACGCTTTGCATAACAAGGGGAAACAACAGCAACCTTACATGACGCATACTGGGGATAAAATGCCTTAATCATGGCAATTGTATGAGCCATAGGACTGTCTGCAGGAGAAAGATATTTTAGCATTTCCGGGTGATAAAGCTCAAACCAGGTGACAATGGCTGGACATGGCTGCGCAATTACAAGCTTGGGATTATTGCGCTTGATATGCTCCACATAAGATTTTGTGGTAAGCTCCGCACCAAAACTTACATCAAAAACAGCTTTTACGCCGATTGATTTGAGCCAGCCGTTAAGTTCAAGATCCTTTCCACGGAAATGAGCTGCAACGGCAGGTGCTACTATGGCAACGACAGGTTCTCGATTTTTAAGAGCTGAAAAGAAAGAATCAGTATCATCGATGCCATAACGAGCACCATGATTACAGGCTTCTATACAGGCACCACACCCCAGACAAAGTTCATGATTTATCTTAACGTAATCACCAGAACCATCATTGCAGAATTTTGAAGGACAAACTACAATACAACGATGACAGTTAACACACTTGTCTTTATCAACAAAAATGACGGGCTTAAGTTCTTTCATGATGTACGACACCTCAAGACTATTCTAAGCCACTTTTAAGAATAAATCAAGTAATATAAAGAACTTTGTCAGCTTTTCTTTCTTCCCTCAAACACTGTGTTCTAAGCACTTTAAAAGTCTAAAATCCATAACCCGCTTCTTCTTCTTTTTTTGCAGGTTGGAAAATCTGAGTCATAACTTCCATGGCCTGACGGACCGGAATGAATGTGATTCCTTTTTTGACATGCTCAGGAATGTCGTCCAAGTCACGCTCGTTTGCCTTCGGAATGAAGATTGTCTTGATTCCGTTGCGGCGTGCGGCAACAGTCTTCTCACGCAAGCCTCCGATCGGCATTACGGCACCTGTCAAGTCAAGCTCGCCTGTCATCGCAACATTAGGCTTAATCGGGCGGCCAGTCAAAAGTGACATGAGCGTTGTTGCCATTGTGATTCCGGCAGAAGGACCGTCTTTTGGAGTTGCACCTTCAGGGATATGAAGATGAATTGTGTTCCGCTCGAACCACTGGGCTTTCTTGATATTGTGCTCAATGGCATACTGTTTGACCCAGTTCATGGCAATCTGAGCAGATTCTTTCATTACATCGCCCATCTGACCTGTGAGCTGCAAGCCACCCTTGTCACTTGGGAATGTGATTGACTCAATGAGAAGCGTGTCGCCGCCCATGCTGGTCCATGCAAGTCCGATTGCCGTTCCAGGCCTGTCAGCCTTTTTGATTTCGCTTTCGTCAAAGACAGGTTTTCCGAGATATTTGTCCAAATCTGGCGCGTCAATTACGAAAGACTCTTTTTTGAGCGAACCAATTTCCTCGTCAGTGATGGCTTTCGTTACGCTTCCGAGTTTTTTGCTCTCCGGGGCGATTCCTGTGAGAATCTGCGTAATCAGCTTACGATGGATTTTATCGATGCACTTTTCGTAGTGGCGTACACCAGCTTCACGGGCATATTCCTCAGCGATTCGGAGCAACGCTTCTTTTGTATATTTGACCTGAGTTTTTGCAAGGCCGTTCTTCACGAGATTCTTCGGAACGAGGTATTTTTTTGCAATCTCAAGCTTTTCCTGATCGATGTAGCCCGGAATCGAGATTATTTCGGCACGGTCCAAAAGCGGCTCAGGGATTTTGTCCAAAGTATTGGCCGTGAGAATGAAGAAAACATTTGAAACATCAAAAGGCAAATCCAAATAGCTGTCGCGGAAACTCACATTCTGCTCAGGGTCCAGAACTTCAAGCAAAGCCGAAGCCGGGTCGCCGCCAGAATAGCTCGCACCCATTTTGTCAACCTCATCAATCAAAAAGACAGGAGACTTTGTTTTGGCAATTTTGAGGCCCTGGAGAATTTTACCTGGCATGGCTCCGACATAAGTGCGCCTGTGCCCTTTGATTTCGGCCTCGTCACGCATACCGCCGACAGAGAACCGGTAGAAAGGCTTGTTCATGGCCTCTGCGATTGAGTGACCGATTGAAGTTTTGCCTACGCCCGGAGGCCCCACAAGAATCATGATCGAGCCTTTGTTGTCGTTCTTGAGTTTTCGGACGGCAAGGTATTCCATGATTCGCTTTTTAACATCATCAAGACCATAGTGGTCACGTTCCAGAATCTTCGCAGCCTTTGCCAGATCATAATTTTCTTTGGAATCGTCCTTCCAAGGCAAAGTGCAGATAAGCTCCAGATAATTTCGTGAGACAAAATATTCGGAAGAACTTGGATCCATGAGCTTGAACTTTTCAAGCTCGTTCTCAACAGACTCAAGAATTTCGCCCTCAAATTCAAAGTCAGCGATACGGGCCTTGAACTTCTGATAGTCAGAGCCATCCTCGCCCACTCCAAGCTCATCCTGAATCATCTTCATTTCTTCGCGGAGGAAGTATTCACGCTGATTTTTCTCAAAGTTTTCGTTGAGCTCATTCTGGATTTTCTTCTGGATACGGAGCAAATCCTGATCTTTTTTAATGTAGACCAAAACCTGTTCCATTCGTGCGCGGACATTCGTTTCTTCGAGGACTTTCTGCTGCTCTTCCTTATCGACATTCAAAACCGAAGCCACAAAGTCCGCGATTTTGCCAGGATTGTCAATATTGACCATGTTGAGGCGCATTTCCTCGCTGAAAAGAGGATTGTTCTCGCTGATTTCCTTCATTTCGCTGATGAGAGCACGCGTGAGAGCCTTGACCTCGAAGGTGTCAAATTCTTCGTCCTCAAGATACTCAACCGCAGCAACAATCGGGCCCTGCGCATTCAAAGTCTTTCGGATTCTGAACCTTTTAATTGAAGAAATAAATATGTTCAGCCCGCCGTCAGGAAGGTTGATTTTTCGGACAATCCGTGCGACAGTTCCAACGGAGTACAAGTCTTTGATTGTCGGAGCTTTGTCACCGTCTTTTGGATCATCATCTTTGAGCATGACAAGACCGATAAACCCGTCGGCATCGTAAGCACTTTCAATCGTCTTGGTATCATCGCCGGAATTAATCATAATCGGCGTGAAAATACCAGGGAACATCGGATGCCCCGCCATCGGAATAATGTTCAGCTTTGGCGGCAGGAAATCCTCAATCGGGAGAATCTGGGCATCCTCCCCCAAATCTTTGACTGAGACTTTCCGGGTGCGCCTGGCCTTTTTTTTGGCAGGCTCCCCTTCTTCGATAGGAGCTTCAGTCTCAGCCGACTCATTCTTTTCAATATCATCAGAAGCAGGCAAATCATCAAGATTCACATCAACATCAAAATTATCTTTCATAAAATCCTTAAAAGCCTTCTTAGAATTATCTATATTCTCACTGTTCTCGCCGCCGTTTTTGTTTTCAACAGCCTCATCGAGTTCAGGATTCACATTATTTGAGTCATCATGTTTGTTCATAATATAAATATAATGGAAAGAAAGCGTATCGGCAATAAAAAGTTAGGGATTAAAAATTAGCAATTCAAAGTTTGTAGCCGCCTCTATGCGGCATCACTTTTATCGTTCAAGTCCAGCATTTTGGGACATCCATGTCCTGACAAGTTTTGCAAGCAAAACTTGCGGGCTTTTCCGGCTCAGGCCCGCCTCCATGCGGGAACCGGCTTATTTTTCCAATCCGGCATTTACGAAGAGTGTGTCCTGGTACCAGTCGATTATCATGCTGAATTCCTTTAGCTTGTAGCCTTTGCATTCGGCGTGAATTTTCATTACTTTGCCACTCACAAGCTCTTTTGGCGGAACCTGAGAAAATGGCACATATCTTCCATTGTATAACACGGTGAATTCTGTCTTGCTGGTGAGAAGCTCACCTGTCTCTGCATCAAAAGCACGAGTCTGCACCGTTACCTGACGTTTTACTTTCTGAAGATTGTCAAAGTTGAGGTTCACGCAGTCACCGTTCACGGCAAAACTTGACCACATCACGTAGGAACCAATCAGAACCTTCACGCGATAAAGTCCGTCTTTCAAATAAACAGGCTTAATCGTAAGATATTTTATGTTCTGTGCAGAAGACGTTGAAATCCTCTTTCCGCTCTTGCTTCTCGTAACGATTCCCTCGCTGGTCTTGAAATCACGGCGGCTGCCCTGCACTTCCGGCAAATCAGGATCGCTTTCGTCAAAGAAATATGCCTTGACCGGGATGTCCATTCCGTAGATGTTGTTCTGAACGCCCGCAACCGGAGTCACAAGATTCAAAGTAACAGGCTTATACCAGGGACTTAAAATCGAGGCGTGGAAAATGCCTGCGTTCCATGCATACATTCCTATCGAGAACAAAGCCACAGCCGCAAGCGCATAGCTCGTAATCTTCACGCCAAGTCGACTTTTTTTTTCAAATTCTGGAATCATGAACTGATTTTTTGCAAGGATAATCTGCGCGAGCGAGATTCGGATTGTATGCGTGTCATAGTCGCGTAGATAACGCTTGATAATTTTAATTACCGAATCAATAGACTTGTAACGCTTGTCCGGGTTGCCTTTGAGCATTTTTTTTATCATGCGGCAGATTACCGGCGGAATGGAACGGTCAATCTTACGCGGGTTGATGTACTTGCCTTTCCTGATCTTCTGCAGGTTCTCCTCGCTGATTGTTGAGTCAAAAGGCTTGCTTCCGGTGAGCATTTCATAAAGCATAACGCCCATGGAATAAATGTCGGCCCGGTTGTCCACGGAGCGGGAATCCATAATCTGCTCAGGGCTCATGTAGGCAGGAGTTCCCAAAGTAACGCCAGTCTGTGTGACGTCGCCCGCAACCTTCGTGACAATCCGCTCTGATTTTGTGACCGCAATTTCCTCGATGTCGTCGCTGGCGGCAATTCCAAAATCCGCAAGCTTAACTTCGGCACGGCGGCTGATTAAAATGTTTCCGGGCTTGATGTCACGATGGACGATTCCACGCGCATGAGCAAATTTGAGCGCGTAGCAGGCATCCAAAAATACGAGAAGCGACAGTTCCGTTCCGAGCGACACCTGTTTTTCAATAACCTGGGCAAGAGAAAGGCCGTCAACGAATTCTTCTACTATATAATGGCTGTTTCCTTCGACGAAATAATCAAAAAGATGCACGATGTACGGGCTCTGCATGTCGAGCAGAATCTGAGCCTCACGCTTGAACCGCTCCCGAATCGTTGCGTTGCCCTTAATCGTAAGTTTTTTGAGAATGACCATGCGCTTTAGAGTCGGATGCACGGCCTTGTAAACAGCCCCCATTCCGCCCTTAGCGACCAGACCCATAATGCGATACTTACCAATCATCTGAGGAACATTCTCTGCCATAAAAAACTCCTTTTATATAAACCACAGATTACACAGATTTACACAGATTATAAATTACAAAGGGGAAAGTCTTCCCCTCGCTCCAATACCTTTCACTACGCTGGAGAAGTCCGAGCAAACTCTGCCTTCTCCGCTCCGTTCGGGTATTTCCCCTACCCCTTCTGCGGGGACACC
>Ga0256869_1001422_pt1 | contig 11772 bp, 14 predicted proteins | sample RumenRJG_05RNA_FD_186096 | JGI IMG/M metagenome (GOLD analysis project Ga0256869, IMG submission 186096) | Metatranscriptome of bovine rumen microbial communities from Lethbridge, Alberta, Canada - Rumen RJG_05 (Metagenome Metatranscriptome) | ecosystem: Host-associated > Mammals > Digestive... | reverse complement strand
TGGCAAGGATCGCCGGCTTAAGGCCGGTGGGCGTATCCTGTCATGTCCTGGATGAGGATGGAGAACTCCTCCACCTACCGGAACTGGCAGCTTATGCCAAAACCGAAGGGATTCCGCTCATAACCCTGGCGGACCTGATCCAGTACCGGCGGAGGACGGAAAGCTTTGTCAGCCGGGAAGCTGAGGCTGATTTCCCAACCCATTACGGACACTTCCGCATCCTGGGATTTGTCAATAAACTAAACGGTGAGCACCATGTGGCTATCGTCAAGGGGGACATCTCAGATGGGGAGCCGGTTCTTTGCAGAATTCATTCGGAATGCCTGACCGGGGATGCTCTGGGATCCCGTCGATGTGATTGCGGCCAGCAATACCGGGCGGCCATCCGGATGATCGAGAAGGAAGGCCGGGGGCTTCTGCTTTACATGAGACAGGAAGGCCGGGGCATCGGATTGATCAACAAGCTTAAGGCCTATCAACTGCAGGATACCGGTCTGGATACGGTAGAAGCCAACCTGGCCCTGGGCTTTCCCGAGGACCTCAGGGATTATGGGATCGGAGCCCAGATTCTGGCTGATCTCGGCGTGAAGAAGCTGAGGCTGATGACCAACAATCCCACCAAAGTAGCCGGCCTTTCGGGCTATGGTATCGAGATCGTCGAAAGAGTACCCATCATCATTGAGGCCAATGATGACGATCGCTTCTATCTGAAGACCAAGCAGATCCGCATGGGTCATATGACGAACTATTGATTGTAACTGAAGTATGCCTTTATAGATATGATATTATTAGTACAGGAGGAGAAATCATGGGATATCGTCTGTTAGAAGGAAAAGTCGTAACAAACAATGAAAAGATCGGCATCGTCTGCGCCAGGTTTAATGAATTTATCGTGTCCAAGCTCCTGGGCGGCGCTGTGGATGGCCTGGTAAGACACGGTCTTCCGGAGGAGAATATCGATGTGGCATGGGTTCCCGGATGTTTTGAGATCCCCATTATTGCCGACAAGATGGCTGCATCCGGCAAGTATGATGCAGTGATTGCCCTGGGTACGGTTATCCGCGGTTCTACTACCCACTATGACTATGTCTGCAATGAAGTATCCAAGGGAATCGCTCAGGTCAGCATGAAGACCGGTGTTCCGGTAATGTTTGGCGTCATCACTACGGAGAACATTGAGCAGGCTATCGAAAGAGCCGGAACAAAAGCTGGCAACAAGGGATATGATTGTGCCCTTGGAGCGATCGAGATGATTAATCTGGTCAAGGAAATCGAGAAATAGAAGAATAGAAAATAGGGCAATCGTAGTTGACAATACTTCCGTATAAAGCGTATACTTTGTCATGCGAACTAATGAAAGTGATCCGAGGGCTTCCTGCCTGATCCGGCTACGGAAGCAACGATGACTTAAATCACAATCTGGCCGGCGGAATTAGGTCGGAGGAAAAGGAGAATTGTTATGACAGCTATTACAAAAGAAACCAGAATCGGCGATATGCTGATGGAAGATATGGGGATCGCAGCCATCCTTATGGCAGCAGGAATGCACTGTGTAGGATGTCCGGCTTCTCAGATGGAGAGCCTGGAGGAGGCCTGCATGGTTCATGGAATGGATGCGGATATGGTTATGAACCGCATCAACGATTATCTTGCCAACAAAGAGAAATAATAAGAAGGGCATGAATATCTGAACAGGATTTGTAAAAGGGAGCTGCTGCTTGAGAATAGCATAGCATGAACGACAGCTCCCTTTTTGTGAATGTTTTTTTGGATATTGACCGGCAGGAAGGCCTGAGACTTTAAGCGAGCGTGCTCAGAGTTTTTACGGCATCTTCGCCAAGAAGAACCCGGTAGTGTTCTTTGAAATAGGATTCCAGGGCATCCGTATGATGAATGGGAAAACCGAAGTCACATACCAGATGGCAGGAACGGTCGTATGCTCCGTCATCTTCCTCCGGTCTGTGCAGAACCAGAAGATAATCGTTCTCATAGGGATTCTTATAAAGGGCGCTGCTTCCATTGAAAAAGGGTTCAATCAGGGCACAGCAGGAGGATACGGTATTCATGGAGGAGAAGGAAAACATATGAACAGCTTCTGCCTTCTTATTTGCTTCTATCCTTCCGGATCCGCCGGCAGCCGGTTTTTTCCCGGAAGAGCTTCTTTCCGGAAGCGGATTCTCCGCCTCAGGACTGACGGCAGGAAGCCCTTCTGCCTCCTCGGCATCCTTGCCCGGAAGAGCCTCTGCAGAACTCTCATCTTCCATGAACTTCTTCCGGAGGAGATCATTGAAGAACTGCATGAGTTTGGATCCTTCTTCCTCTTCGCTGTCTTCTTCCTCATTCTCCGCACCAGCATCAAGATGATCTTCCCTTCCCGGATCCATGTCAATCTCGTTGGAGATCAGCTTGTTAAAACGGGAAAACTTGTCTTCGAATTCATCCGGATCTTCCACCCTGGTAATAACCAGGATCAGACAATCTTTGGATACGGGGATCGCTTCTATCATAAGGGGGAATTTTTCATCTGTCTCAAAGCCATGTTCAATATATGCCTGCTGCATAAGATCTTTAAGGAGGTCACGGGCCTTTTCCGAACCCATAACCAGTTCGGCCAGACGCAGATGGCGGTCTTCAAAATCATCCCGGGTAAGGGTTGCCCGGATCTGATGATCATTTATTCTTTCTATAGTCATTCTAAATAAGTCCTTTCCGTCTGTTATCATCTCGGAAGGAGGCCAGGCTCCCTTCAAGCAGACCATAGGGGTAATCCGGAATGGATCGGAGATAATTATCTGGAAACTGAATTACAGTATAGCCATAAAGGACTCTATTGTAAAGAAGAAAAATACAATTGTAAATAAATAGTAATAATGATATATTATAGAAGCGGCATTGATTGTTAGTAATAGCTATTTGCAGATGAGCAGGTTTTGCGCAGCAGAATATTTTTTCGATCCCTATACCAAGGAGGAAATGCCGCAATCTTTGACTTCAAAGGGTGTTCATGTTATAGTAATACATCATTATCGCCCTGCAGGCATAGCGCCGGACGGATGGACGAAAATGACAATGATTCAGCGGAAGATTGTGAGGGAACCTGGATGGATAAGGCTTGGTCAATGAAAACAGAGTGTGTCAGGATGGATCTTCTGGATGAGGATGCCAGGTCAGAAGCTCTGGACCGGGCTGGCAGGATCATCCGGGAGGGAGGCCTGGTGGCCTTTCCTACCGAGACGGTTTATGGGCTTGGCGCCGATGCCATGAATGCTCAGGCCTCGGCCCGGATCTATGAAGCCAAGGGCAGACCTTCCGACAATCCGTTGATTGTACATATCGCTGATTTTGCCGAGGCGGAAGCATTGTCCGGGGACATTTCTCCGGGAGTCCGGAAGATCATGGAGACTTTCTGGCCGGGTCCTCTGACGATCATTCTGCCGAAAAGACCGGAAGTTCCCGACGGGACCACAGGAGGACTTCCGACGGTCGCGATCCGGATGCCTTCGCATCCTTTGGCTGCGGAACTGATACGAAAGAGCGGCCGGATGATTGCCGCTCCCAGTGCCAATCTTTCCGGCAGGCCCAGTCCTACGACTGCAGACCATGTGTATGAGGATATGAAGGGGCGGATTCCCATGATTCTTGACGGGGGACCGGTGAATATCGGCATTGAGTCGACCATCCTGGACATGACGGAAGAAGAGCCGGTGATACTAAGACCGGGTTACATTAGCCCCCGCGACCTGAGCCGGGTATGGGGCGGGCAGATCCATTTGGACCCTGCGGTTGCATCCCGGACCATGAAGAAAGATATTAAAGCAAAAGCTCCCGGCATGAAATACCGTCACTATGCTCCCAAGGGGAGATTGACCTTGTTTGAAGGGCCTTCTTCTGCCGTGACGGCAGCGATCAATGCTCTGTCTGCAAAAGACCGCAAGGCGGGCCTTCGTGTCGGCATAATCGGTACGGAAGAGACGGAGAGCCTGTATAAGGGGGATGTTGTGAGGGCTGTGGGCAGCCGCCAGCATCCGGAAACAATCGCTGCTGGTCTTTACCGGATCCTCAGGGAGATGGATGACCTGAATTGTGCATCCATCTATTCTGAAAGCTTCTATGACGAGGACCTGGGGGAAGCCATTATGAATCGCTTGCTGAAGGCAGCCGGCTATCGGCATATCAAGGTAAAACCAGGGCTGGGTGAAGAAGGCTTTTTTATAGAAGAAACGGATGTCCCGGGAGGATCCTTGTTATGACAGACAGGGAAAAAAAACAGTTGGAAAGCCGCCGCCGGTCCATGAGAATGGTGGTACTCATTCTTCAGCTGGGTCTGACGATGCTGACGGCAATATTCCTGTGCGGTATCATCGGACGGATTCTGGGAGACCGTCTTCATAACCTGTTTTTGTTTCCTTTGTTTCTGCTGCTGGGTATTTTGGCAGGATTTCGATCCTGTTACCGGATGATTTTGAAGTTCACCAGTCTGAAGAACCCGGAAGGGGTCGGACTGGCAGAAGATTATAATGATTGGATAAATGACTTTTCCGGTGGCGATTCCTGCCAGGAAGAAGAATCGGGAGGGGAATGTCCCGGAGATGAGGGAGTTGATGCTGATGAAAGATCCGCTTCTTAGAGAGACCCAGATTGATCTGATGGTCGGCTGCCTTGCATACAGCCTGGTCATGGAATTGCTGGGCCTTGTCATTATGCCCGACAGACTGTCCTACAGTCTGGGACTCCTGTTGGGGACGCTGACAGCCCTGGCGGCAAGCTTCAGCATGTATCGGGGGATCATGCACTGCAGCGGCATGGACGCCCGGTCGGCTGGAAGGAAGATGGCCGCCATGAGCATGCTGAGGACTGCAGGAATATTTCTTATATGTGCGATCGGCCTTCTAAGCTCAAGGTTCAGCTTTGCAGGCATACTGATCGGCCTTCTGGGACTGAAAGTATCGGCCTATCTGCACGTATATACCAATGTCTATATAACCAGGAAATTATTTCGCAAATATTTATAGAAGACATGCCTTCCATATAGTTATTGTATCTGCTATAGGAAGGGTCTGTTCACCAGGCGATTGTTGGAGATATTTATCAGAAAGAAGGTGGAATTATGGCATATGGGACAGCGGGATCCGCTGCAGTGCCCATGTTGCTAAACAGTGACAGCAAGGCGGACTTTTTTATTCACAGTTATCATGAGTTCCGGCTTTTTGGCGGGCCGGTGGTTTCTATCAATACGACCATGGTTACGACCGTGATTGTATGTCTCTTTATCTTGGCCCTGATATTGATTGCCAGACATGAGATCATGAAAGATTATGACGAGCCCAATCTGGTACAGAATCTGGCTGAGATGCTGGTGGAGTCTCTGGACGGCATCGTCAACAGCAATATGGGCAAACATGCCAAGCCTTATATTAATTATGTGGAGATGCTGATGATCTTCATCTTATTCTCCAACATATCCGGCCTCTTTGGCCTGCGTCCGCCGACGGCGGATTTTGCGACCACCTTTGGCCTGGCTTTCATTACTTTTATTCTAATAGAAGTGGCCTGGGTCAAATCCAACGGGATCCGCTTTGTGAAGGACCTGTTTGAACCTTTGCCCATCTTTTTTCCGGTCAATGTGATCAGCGAGTTTTCCACGCCGATATCCATGTCCCTGCGTCTTTTTGGCAATGTCATGGCCGGCACCATCATGATGGCTCTGTGGTACGCGCTGATGCCCTGGTTTGCTAAGATCGGACTGCCGTCCTTTCTCCATGGTTACTTTGATCTCTTTTCCGGGGTTATACAGACCTATGTATTCGGCATGCTGACCATGGTATTTATCACAGACCGCTATCCGGATTAGCATTATACATTGATTTTAGAAAGTTCTTTTATATAGCATTGTTTAATTTATGTAAGGAGGACCCATTATGTCACAGATTACAAATGAAGGTTTAGTAGCAGCTTGTTCCTGCATCGGCGCTGGTCTTGCCCTGATCGCCGGTATCGGTCCCGGAGTCGGACAGGGAATTGCCGCCGGATACGGTGCTTCCGCAGTAGGCAGGAATCCCGGGGCCCGGGGTGATATCACATCCACCATGCTTCTTGGTCAGGCAGTTGCGGAGACGACAGGTCTTTATGGTCTGGTTATCGGCCTTATCCTGTTATTTGCCAATCCTATGATCGGACGTTTCTCCTAAGATTGTGCGAAAGATCCATAGAAGGTTCCTGAGGGAACAGCAAGAGACAGATTGGATGCCAATCGAAAGGAGGCCGGGGCATGCTTTTAGACACGCTGGTCTATGACCAGAGGATATTCGGCCTGGATCCACAGCTTCTTTTCCAGATGTGTTTTCAGATGCTTGCGGTATTCATCCTCTTCCTGCTGGGAAGTTATCTGCTGATCGACCCGGTCAGAAAGATTCTCAACAACCGGAAAGAGCGGGTAATGAAGGATGTCCGTGATGCGGAGCAAAGCCGGCAGGAAGCCGAAGCTTTACGGGAAGAATATGACAAAAAATTAAAAGAGATCCATCAGACAGCGGAGCAGATACTCGATGAATCCAGAAGGAAGGCCCTTGTCAGGGAAGAGGAAATCCTTGCCGATGCCAGGCAGGAAGCCGGACGTATCATCGAGAATGCCCAGCGGGAGGCTGAGCTTGAGAAGAAGCGGGTGAAGGATGAGGTGAAGCAGGAAATCATTTCTGTGTCGACTCTTTTATCCGAGAAGATTATCGGCGCCTCCGTGAATGCTGACAAGCAGGATGATCTGTTTGAGCAGACCTTGAAAGAGATGGGTGAAGCGACATGGCAAAACAGCTGAGCAGTATATACGGACAGGCTCTGTTTGAAGCCGCTATGGAAGATGGGCGGGTAGATGAGCTCTACGAAGAAGTGCTGGCGGTTCGAAAGATCCTGGATGAGAATGAAGATTTCCTTCGGATCCTGAGACATCCGAAGATCCCCAAGGAGGAGAAGCTTGATCTGCTTGATCGGGTATTTGCAGAGAGAGTATCCGGAGATCTGGCAGGATTATTCCATGTGGTTGTGGAGAAGGACAGACAGAAGGAGATTCCCGCGATTCTGGAGCTATTTATTAGCAAGGTTAAGGAGTACCGGGGCATTGGTACTGCTTATGTGACTGCCCCCTTCCCTCTGACTTCTGACCAGAAGAAGAAACTGGAAAACAGGCTCCTGGAGACCACCGGATATCAGTCTTTTGAAATGATATATCAGGAGGATCCCTCTCTCCTGGGAGGTCTGGTGGTAAGGATCGGGGACAGGGTTCTTGACAGCAGTTTGAAAACCCAGCTCCTCAGCCTGCAGAAAGACCTGATGAGAGTCCGGGTCTGATAGAATTATCCAATACAAACGAAAAAAGGAGTGACAGGCTCAATGAATATAAGACCTGAAGAGATCAGCTCTGTCATAAAGGAGCAGATCAGGCAGTATTCGGGAAAGCTGCAGACATCGGAAGTGGGCACCGTGATCCAGGTCGCGGACGGGATTGCCAGAGTCCACGGTCTGGAGAATGCCATGCAGGGCGAGCTGCTGGAATTTCCCGGAGAAGTATACGGTATGGTCATGAACCTGGAGGAAGACAACGTAGGAACGGTTCTCCTGGGTGACCACCGAAATATCAGTGAGGGCGATACCGTAAAGACCACGGGCAGAGTGGTTGAAGTGCCTGTGGGAGATGCCCTGACCGGCCGGGTAGTCAATGCCCTCGGCCAGCCTATTGACGACAAGGGTCCCATAGAGGCTGATGGTTATCGGCCCATCGAAAGGGTAGCCCACGGCGTTATTGAGAGAAAAGGAGTGGACACGCCGGTCCAGACCGGTATCAAGGCCATTGATTCCATGATACCCATCGGACGTGGACAGAGAGAACTTATTATCGGTGACCGGCAGACCGGCAAGACAGCGATCGCCATCGATACGATTATTAACCAGAAGGGTCAGAACATGCACTGTATCTATGTGGCTATCGGCCAGAAGGCATCGACGGTCGCCCATATCGTGAAGACCCTGAATGAATACGGTGCCATGGCCTACACCACGGTTGTCTCCTCGACAGCCAGTGAACTGGCTCCTCTCCAGTATATCGCTCCTTATACAGGCTGCGCCATCGGAGAGGAATGGATGGAAAGGGGCGAGGATGTTCTGGTCATCTATGATGACCTGAGCAAGCATGCTACGGCTTATCGTACCCTGTCCCTGCTGCTGAGACGTCCGCCGGGACGTGAGGCCTATCCGGGAGATGTATTCTATCTCCACTCCAGACTGCTTGAGAGAGCCTCCCGCCTGTCCGACGACCTGGGCGGAGGATCCCTGACAGCCCTTCCCATTATCGAGACCCAGGCAGGTGATGTATCAGCCTACATCCCTACCAATGTTATTTCCATAACAGATGGACAGATCTATCTGGAGACCGAGGCCTTCAATGCCGGTTTCCGCCCGGCCATCAATGCCGGCCTGTCGGTATCCAGGGTTGGTGGAGCTGCCCAGATTAAGGCTATGAAAAAGATTGCCGGTCCTATCCGTACCGAGCTGGCCCAGTACAGGGAGCTGGCTTCCTTTGCCCAGTTCGGATCCGAGCTGGATGCCGATACGAGACAGCGGCTTGATCAGGGAGAGAGGGTAAGGGAAATCCTTAAGCAGCCCCAGTACAAGCCTCTTCCTGTGGAAAAGCAGATCCTTACCATCTATGCGGTAACCAGACGATACCTGCTGGATATTCCTGTAGACCGGGTTCTGGAATTCGAAAAAGGTCTGCATGACTATGTGGACAGCAAGTATCCGGAGATCTATAAGCAGATCCGTCAGACCAAAGAGATCGGAGAGGATACGGAAGAACTGATCAAAAAGGCGATTGCCGAGTACAAAGAGATCTTTTAAGGGCGGTGATTAGACATGGCTTCTATGAGAGATATCAAGCGGCGCAGGGACAGCATCGAGAGTACCCAGCAGATCACCAAAGCCATGAAGCTGGTGGCCACAGTCAAGCTCCAGAAGGCTAAGACAAGAGCTGAGGAATCCAAACCTTATTTTCACAAGCTCTATGAGACGGTTCAGTCCATTCTCTCCAGATCGGGCAGCCTGGACCACCCCTATCTGACCGGCAACGGATCCGGAAAAAAAGGTCTGCTTGTGGTAACCTCCAACCGGGGACTGGCCGGCGGCTACAATAACAATGTAGTTAAAAAGATAGAAGAGCCTGGCTGGAATAAAGAAGATCTGCTTATCTGGGGGATCGGCAAGAAGGGAATTGAGACCCTGACCCACCGAGGTTATACCATCCATGATGACGACTCGGATATCATGAATGATCCTCTTTTCTCCGATGCCGTTGCGACCGGAAAGAAAATGCTGGACGCCTATATGGCAGGGGAGATCGGGGAAATCTATATAGCTTATACCAACTTTAAAAATACGGTAGTCCATGAGCCGGTTCTGCTCAAGCTTCTCCCTGTGGATCCTACTGCTTTTGCCCTAGAAGAAGGAGAAGGGAGTAAGGAGTCCTCTCCCATGAACTATGAGCCTGAAGCCGAAGAAGCTCTGGATATGCTGATCCCCAAGTATATCAATTCGATTATATACGGGGCCTTCATCGAGGCCGTTGCCAGCGAAAACGGCGCCAGGATGCAGGCTATGGATTCTGCCACCAGTAATGCTCAGGATATGATTGCCACCCTGTCTCTGGCTTATAACAGGGCAAGACAGGGAGCGATCACTCAGGAGCTGACGGAGATTATATCGGGAGCAGAAGCCCTGAGCTAAAGTGTTAATGTAAATAAATACTTTTAAACTTTTAAGAGGAGAATAAAGATGGAAGCACAGAATACAGGGAAGATTACCCAGGTGATCGGTGCTGTTCTGGATATCAAATTCGGGAAGGGCATGCTGCCGGAGATCAACGATGCTGTATCCATCACGCGCAAGGATGGCAGCAAACTGGTTGCCGAAGTTGCCCAGCATCTGGGAGATGATGTGGTACGCTGCATCGCCATGGGGCCGACGGATGGTCTGGTCCGGGGCATGGACGTCACAGCCACGGGATCCCCCATCACAGTTCCGGTGGGAGAAGCCACCCTGGGCCGGATCTTTAACGTCTTAGGCGATCCGATCGACAACAAGCCGGCACCGGAAGGCGTCAGAAGAGACCCCATCCACAGGAAAGCCCCTACTTTTGCCGAACAATCTACGGATATGGAGATCCTTGAAACCGGCATCAAGGTGGTCGACCTCCTCTGCCCCTACCAGAAGGGCGGTAAGATCGGCCTCTTCGGAGGAGCCGGTGTAGGAAAAACCGTCTTGATTCAGGAGCTCATCCGCAATATCGCTACAGAGCACGGCGGTTACTCCGTATTTACCGGTGTAGGAGAGAGAACCAGAGAAGGTAATGACCTATACACCGAGATGAGTGAATCCGGCGTTATCGACAAGACCGCCATGGTATTCGGACAGATGAATGAGCCGCCGGGAGCTCGTATGCGTGTTGGCCTAACAGGCCTGACCATAGCAGAATATTTCCGTGACGAGGCAGGAAAAGACGTCCTCCTCTTCATCGATAATATATTCCGATTCACCCAGGCAGGTTCCGAGGTGTCAGCCCTCCTCGGCCGTGTGCCCAGCGCCGTAGGCTACCAGCCCACCCTCCAGACTGAGATGGGAACCCTTCAGGAGCGTATTACATCAACCAAGAACGGATCCATCACCTCCGTCCAGGCCGTCTACGTGCCGGCGGATGACCTGACTGACCCGGCCCCCGCCACGACCTTTGCCCATCTGGATGCCACGACCGTATTGTCCAGAGCCATCGTAGAACAGGGCATCTATCCGGCGGTCGATCCTTTGGAATCCACATCCAGAATTCTGGATCCCCAGGTTGTCGGAGAAGAGCACTATCAGGTCGCCAGAAACGTCCAGGAGATCCTCCAGCGATATAAGGAGCTCCAGGACATCATTGCCATCCTCGGTATGGACGAACTGTCCGAAGACGACAAGCTGCTGGTAGCCAGAGCCCGTAAGGTACAGCGCTTCCTGTCCCAGCCCTTCTTCGTGGCAGAGCAGTTTACCGGAACCGCGGGACGCTATGTACCCCTGTCCGAAACCATCCAGGGATTCAAGGACCTCCTGGAAGGAAGATATGACGAGATCCCGGAAGGCATGTTCCTCAACGCCGGCAACATGGACGACGTTCTGGAACGCTACCGGAATAAGTGACAGGAAGGTGATCGGATGGCAGACAGATTATTCAAACTGGAAATAATCCGGCCAGACCGGGTCTTTTACTCCGGTGATGTCCGCATGGTAGAGTACAATACCACAGAGGGAGAAGTCGGCGTCTATGCAGGCCATATCCCCATGACCCAGATCATCGCACCGGGAAAACTGGTCATCACGGAAGAGAACGGAGAAAAAATCGCAGCCCTCCTCTCCGGCTTTGTCGAAGTCACAGAAAGCCGGGTTGAGATCCTGGCAGAAGCCTGCGAATGGCCGGAAGACATCGACCGCGTCCGGGCCGAAGAAGCCAAAAGACGAGCCGAGAGAAAACTCTCAAACCCCGACGGCAAGACCGACATCCTGAAGGCAGAGCTGGCCCTCAAGCGGGCACTCATACGGTTAAGTATCTCCGAAGGGAGAAAATGAGGGGCAGAATTGCCTTGAGCTGCAGGGATTAAGCCGGAAACGATAGCGAAGATCCAGGATATCCCGGTCAGCCGGGTTTATGAGATTCTGGGACTGCTGGAGAAGTAAATATTGATGTCTTTATTAAAAGAG
>Ga0256869_1001420_pt1 | contig 11784 bp, 8 predicted proteins | sample RumenRJG_05RNA_FD_186096 | JGI IMG/M metagenome (GOLD analysis project Ga0256869, IMG submission 186096) | Metatranscriptome of bovine rumen microbial communities from Lethbridge, Alberta, Canada - Rumen RJG_05 (Metagenome Metatranscriptome) | ecosystem: Host-associated > Mammals > Digestive... | reverse complement strand
TTAATTTACTATGTTTGATATTTGATTCACTTGGAATCGATCAAGGATCGTTGATTCGTTTCGAAGAATGACTTTCGTCTTTCTTATTTTCGTCTTCTGTCCATATCCGTTTGTCAAGGTACTGATTTTGTGTCGCTCTCTCGTGCGACAGCTTGACTAATATACCACCGTGATTTTGGTTTGTCAAGTAATTTTTTTGAAAAATTTTAAGAAATTTTTCAACGGAGATGGAGGGGTTCGAACTCTCGCGCCGCTATTAACGACCTGCACCCTTTCCAGGGGTGTCCCTTCAGCCAACTTGGGTACATCTCCGAGCTGCTAAATACGTAGCAAGCTTCATGGCAATCATTATGTCACCATAAAACTCCAATGTATATATGAAACCAGTCTACAGACTAATCCGTAATAGATCAGACCATACCCGGCTGCATATCTATACTCTCTCTGCGAAGCATCGCAGATTCAGAAAGCCTCAGGCCTTCTTCTCGAAATCAGACTTTGCTACACCGCAAAGAGGGCATGTCCAGTCATCTGGAAGCTCTTCAAAAGGTGTACCAGGCTTGATTCCATTTTCAGGATCGCCTACTGCTGGATCATAAACATATCCACATACTGTGCATTCATACTTATCCATAGTAATGTCCTTTCTATTTGGCACTTTTTCTTAAAATATACATTTCGCAAAGCAAACTATTTAGTTTTCGCGAAAATATATCGCCAAAATTGTGCTATATATAAATGTAGAAAAAATTTCACTTCATCACCAGAATGAAGTCACCTGCGGATAACAGGAATCGAACCTGCACGGTCTCCCACTAGAACCTAAATCTAGCGCGTCTGCCAGTTCCGCCATATCCGCATTCTGTATCAGAAGGAGCTCTTCTTCTCTTCGTCAGATGAAAGGCTGTTCAATGCTGCAAGAAAATCCTCTGAATCTACATCTGCAAGCCCATTCAATGTCTTTTCAATCTTTCCTACGATTGGTTCCTCACTGGAATCGCAGCTCTGATTTGCTGAACAAACTGAGCAATTGTAGCTACACTCTTCTATAGCTGTTTTTCCTTTTTCCTCTGCCATTTTAGTCTCCTTTTAGCAATCAGAAAATTACGAGCGTGCTTTATATAATACGAAAACCAGATTGAAATTGCAAGTATTTTTTAATTAAAATTCCCAATTAAGCTAAAGCCGCTGCAAACCACAAAAATAATGCATATTTGATAAGATAAAAAGGGCTGGCAGTTAGTTATTAACAACGGTATTATTAGATGTAGCAAAATAAAGCCAAAAATTGTCAATAATGTTGATAATTTTGTTGAAAAATCACTCCACAGAATAAAAATGGCGTGTTATCAACAATATTTTTCAGAATCTGCTGTTGATAACCCCTGCCAGGCAAGTCCTCGATTTTTAAGTTGATTATTATTTCAACTTAAGTAAAAATCTCGCTACACGGACTGCTGTTCGTTGTAATTCAGATCTGTTCAGGCCGCCTTCCTTCTTAAGTGATGCAGGAAGCGTATTTCCAACAGCAGACCCCGGCCATGGCCCGTCTCCTCCTGGCATAAGTACATCAACGCTGCTTCTCACGCGATAGGCATCATTCTTTAAGCCTGGATATTCCGGGGATTCTCCCGTCTGCATCCACCAGTCTGTAAGAATCACTCCGTCAAATCCCCACTCCTTTCGGAGTACTGTTTCAATCAGATCATAATTGTAATGATTATATATTCCGTTTAATTTATTGTAGGAAGACATCATTAATTCCGGGTGTGCCTTCTTTACCATTATTTCGAAATTTCTAAGGTATATTTCACGCAGAGCCTTTTCAGATACTCTGGAATCATTGTGATTCCGGTTCTGCTCCTGATTGTTGCATGCAAAATGTTTAGGACAGCAGTGTGAGCCATTTTCCTGAATTCCTTCCACGACTGATGCAGCCATCATGCCTGAAAGATAGGGGTCTTCTGAAAAATACTCAAAATTCCTGCCACAGAGCGGATTTCTCTGAATATTCATTCCTGGTGCAAGAAGCACATCTGAACCTGCCAGCTGCATTTCCCTGGCAATATACCCATAAAGTTTCTTTACTGCATTCAGGTCATAAGTGCAGGCTAGGCTGTTACCGCATGGAAGCAGTACGGCGGTATGCTTCATTCTGATTCCTGACGGTCCGTCTGTGGTGACAGCATAAGGTATGCCCTTTTTCTGAGTCCTATCGGTCGTACCGCCGAAAGCGCCTGTATTTCCTCTTACCCTGTCACCATAGTCCTGATCGACAGATCCTCTGCAGAGATCCATAATCTCGTCATCAGATAATGAAGAGACAAATTCTTCTACAGATACCTTTCCGGTTGAAACATCACTCCACTTATACTTATCCATCTCAACGGAAGAGAGTTCAGATGGCATATTGTCTTCTATCCGCTTTTTCAGGTCTATGCTGATTTCCGGAATCATCTCCTGGGATACTTTTCCATCTATATATGTAAGCCTCTCAAAAGCTGTCCCCTTTGCCGGAGCGCAGCATTGCTCAGATTCTGTCACCTGGTCATCTGAAAGTGAAAAGCGATATACTTCTTCAATATTTCTAATATCCTCACCAGCAAAAATCCTGTACTCACCCTTTTCAAGCACGAACGAATTTATATGTCCCGACGAGCCGTCATCATCAAAAGATGAGATTGTATTAATATCGTATGGAATATTCAGGATTTCGCTTTCTCCAGGTTTTATCAGCCCTGTCTTCATAAATCCAACAAGCCCTAACGCAGGTTTGGAAAGTTTTCCTTCTGGAGGCGCCGCAAAAAGCATTATTGTCTCTTTACCAGCATGATTTCCTGCATTCATTACAGAAATCACGATTTCATTTTCGTCAGCTGAGACCTTTTTGAGGGAAAATTTCGTATAGGACAGTCCAAATCCAAATGGATAGAGCACCCTGTCCTTTTTCATTGTCTCAAAGTACCTGTACCCTACGAATATGTCCTCTGTATAATTATTGAATTTCCTGTCTCCGAAATCATTAGCCGAAGGATAATCCGAATATTCCTTTGCAATTGTTGCGGTAAGCCTGCCTGAAGGAGAAACCTTTCCCGTAAGCACATCAGCAAGTGCATTTCCTGCTTCCATGCCTCCTGGAAATGCATATAATATTGCAGAAATAGAATCACCGAATTCTGCAAGGAAAGACAGATCAATAATATTTCCGCAGTCGAGAATCAGCACAGTCTTCTTAAAATATTTCGTAATAAGGGACAGCACTTTCTTCTCATCATCCTTGATATAGTAGCTGCCTTTTTTGAGATTATTATCCCTGTCCTCGCCTGCAGCTCTGCCCAAAACGAAAATCGCTGTCTCATCCTTTGCTGCCGCCTCGGAAACATCAGATTCTGTAAGGGGCATTTCAGGATAGCTCATGGGCCAGGTTCCCCAGATCCCAGGATCCGGAATATTAACAGGCTTCGCCCGCCAGTCTTCGTATTTTTTCTTAAGACCAGCATTCACCTTTATGCCATCCTCGTCAAACCCATCTAAAAGATTTCTCTTATATGGATACATGACGTCACCGCCGCTGCCATAACCCACAGAGAAAAAGTCCCATGCACAACGGCCAAACACGGCAACTTCTTTCTCAGAATCCAGCGGAAGTGTTTCTTTTTCATTCTTTAATAAAACCATTCCGTCAGAAGCAATGCTTCTGCAGAGCGGGGCAATTTCAGGAACATACATCTCTTCCTTGCCCTGGCCTCCTGTAAGAGACTGCGCGAGCTCAGGAACAGCTTCACTTATTTTCCTTACAGCTTCATTTATGGGGTTAATCATTGCGACCTCCTTCGATTTACTTTGTATTCAACTATTCCAAAATATAGTTTATTATTCAAAGAGCGTCTGGCATATTCATTATTAGCCATTATTGTTTTTCTGATATTTCATCATGAATAAATATACATTAATAGCATGTTTGCTGCAACTTAAAATTTCTTAATTCTTTTTACTACAAAAGGCATGCCATTTTCACGACATGCCTCTTGCACTCAATAGAAGGGAGAGAAGAAAAAGGATTATTCTTTCACACCTCCGGCTGTTACACCGCCAACGATATACTTAGAAAGGAATAAGTAAACGATGATAACAGGGAAGATGGAGAAAGCTATCATAGCGTAAACCTGACCCATATCAAACTTGAGGAAGTCTGCTGCTCTTAACTGTGCAATCTGTACAGGTAAGGTCTTCATCTTATCATTATGTAAGATAAGTGAAGGAGTGAAGTAATTGTTCCAGCTTGATACGAATGTGAATATTACCTGGACTGCTATAGCCGGCTTCATAAGCGGTAATGCTATCGTATTAAATGTCCTGAACTCTCCTGCTCCGTCCATTCTGGCCGCCTCAATAAGTGATGCAGGAAGGTTTGATTCCATGTATTGCTTCATATAGAAGAAAACTACCGGAGATGCAATCGTAGGAACGATAAGCGGAATGAAATTGTCGGCAAGATTCATCTTGTTTACTAAGTTTACGAAACCTAATGCAGTAACCTGTGTCGGAATCATCATGATTGCAAGAATGAAAGTCGCAATTGCTTTCCTGCCTTTGAAATCGTATGTCTGTATAGCATATGCTGTCATAGTTGAAAAATATGAACAAAGCACTGCTGAGCAGGATGAAACAATAAGTGAATTAAGTAAACCATTTAGTACCGGAATAGTTCCATGGAAAAGGTTTGAAAAGTTCTTTACGAAATTTCCACCCGGTATCAGTGTAAAGCCTCGGCCTAATTCATCATTTGATCTGGTTGCATTAATGAAGAGAATCAGGAACCAGAAGAGGCACATCACAGAAACTGCAATAAGTACTATATAAATAAGTGTCTTCTTTATAATTCTGGAGGTCCTGCCTTTATCATTTTCTGCTGACGCAGCTTTTTTATCTTTATATTCGTCCATATTAATCCTCCTTATTTAGCTTCATCATTTGCAGTGAACTTGAATACTGCAAAACTCAGAATACCTGTGATAATGAGTAAGAGTACTGAAAGCGCACCGGCCATGCCATAGTTCTTAGAGAACAGATGCTTGTTCAAATACATGATGAGTGTCATTGAAGATCTCATCGGGTCACCAGAACCATTTGTGAGGATCTGAGGAACATCGAACATCTGTAAACCACCGATAAGTGAAGTAATAAGAACATAGATGAAAATCGGCTTAAGGAGTGGCATTGTAATCTTCCAGAAAACCTGTGAAGGCTTGCAGCCATCAACCTCAGCTGCTTCATAGAGGTCTGCAGGAATACCCATCATACCTGCCATCAGGAGAATTGTCGTATTTCCAAACCACATAACGAAGTTCATGAATGCTACAAGACCTCTTGTTGACCAGACATTTGAAAGCCATTTGAATGGAGCTGAGGCACTCATAAGACCGCCCTTAATAAGCATAGAATTGATAGGACCTGCTTCTGCAAATAATGCGAAGAATAACATTGCGAATGCTGATGCCATGATAAGATTTGGCAGGTAAATAACTGTCTTGAAAAATCTCTGACCTTTGATTTTAAGTGATGGGCTAGAGAACCAGAATGCTAAAATAAGGGATAATACAATCTGAGGGATGAATCCTAAGATCCACATGATCATTGTATTTCCAAAATACTTCCAAAGATCGCCGCCCTCAAACAGCTTTACATAATTTGAAATTCCTACGAAATTAGGTCCAATCTTCTTGAGACCTGACATGTAGTTCTCAAAAAAACTGTTGTAGATTGTATTTACCAGTGGAATAAGCTGGAAAATAACAAACACCACAAAGAACGGGATTAAGAAAATGTACCCCCATTTGTTGTATCGCGTGACGATACTGGTTTTTCCTTTTTTCTTCATAACGTCTCCTCTGCTTTCTGTAAAAATGATTCCTGGATTTTGCCTCGACATTGGGACTGGAATCAATTGGGTGATAAGAACATACCCCCGTAATATACCGGGAAGTTTTGAGGCTTCCCGGTATAATCAAGACTTGGAAGTCTATATTACTCTGTAGTAAGTTCAGGATACTTCTCTACGATAGCCTTGTTGAACTGAGCAAGTGCATCATCATATGAAGCATTGCCATCAAAGTAGTTCTTCATTGCTGCCTGGAATTCCTCGTTGCAGCCCTGATCGTAGATAGATGTATTTGACATATCAACCTTCTCTGCGCCATCAGCTAACTGCTGGTAAGGATTCTGTCCGCCAAGGATAGCAAGATTACCATCATCAGAACCTGCAAGTTCCTTAAGGACGTCCTTGTTGTTTACGCAGTCAGAATCTTTCTCAGCGATTTCCTTCATGATAGAATCATCTGTTGTCATCTTAAGGATGATGTCCTTTACAAGGTTAGGATTGTCTGTACCCTTTGCTGCGCAGATCCATGTGCCGCCCCAGTAGAAGCTCTGAGGTCCTACACAGAAGCCCCAGCCACCGTTTGCAGCGATAGATGTTGAATCATCAGCCTTCATTGAGAAGTTGAAGAACCATGCTGGTCCAAAGTAGCAGAATACCTTACCCTGTGGATAGAAGCCCTTTGCCCAGTCATCGCCCCAGAGCTCTGCTGTGCCGGTCTCGCCTGCATCAACTTCCTTCTTTGAGTTGTCAACCCAAGCCTTCATATTGTCATCAATCTGAACTTTTGTGCCATCAACCCAAGGCTTTGAAACGTTGTTTGAGTAAACTCTGTATGTATCGTTTACTGTAGCTGACATCTTGTAGCCAGCTGCCTTCATCTTCTTAGCTGTCTCTTCGTATGTATCCCAGTCCTTAACGGCTTGCTGAACTGTCTCAGGATCGTCTGAACCAAGAACTTCCTTTGCTGCATCTCTGTTGTAGATAAGACCAGCTGAGCAAGCCTGCCATGAAGAAGCTCTCATGTTGCCGTCAGCATCCTTTACGATGTCCTGTGTGTAGCTGTACTGCTTTGAAAGATCTGAATCTGTGATTCCAAGATCTTTCATTGTCATAGCTACGTCTGCATCCTTTGAAACATACTTCTGTGCGTAATCAGCTTCTACAAGGAAGATATCAACTTTCTTGTCCTCTGAAGCATCTGCATTGCCAGGAAGAACTGAATCAAGGTTGTTCTGGTAAGCATTGTCATCTGAAGGTGTGATGATCCAGTTTACAGTAACATCGCCAATCTTACCATGGGTATCATCTGTCTTCTCATATCCAGGATAATGATCTGTGATTCTTGACTTGAACTCCTCATTCCATACTTCGATGTTGAGTGTCTTGCCTGTGTCCTCTGCTACAGTAGCTGTTTCTTCTGATGAAGTGTCTTTAGCTGTGTCTGTAGTCTCGGTCTTTGTGTCGCTGGTGTCAGTATTGCTTGTATCTGTGCTTGTTGTGCTTCCGCAAGCGCAAAGGCCGATAGCCATGCAAGCTGATAAAGCTGAGACAACCAATTTGCTCATTTGCTTTTTCATAGTTTCTCCTCCTTTGAGATTTAATAAAAAAAGCTAAAAGGTTAATATTAAATAATGTGCGTTATTGCACAATATTTACAAAGTATTTAATGTTTTGTACTTAGGAGTACCTCCCCGGAACGATTTTAGTATAGTGAATTTAGAAACTAAAATCAAGTACAAAGCAGAATAAAAATGCATTTTTTCGAAATCGTTTTCGGTCGAAGGCGTAAAAATAGGATTCTCAAATCAAAATGCATATATAGACGTATGTCTTTCATTTTAATTGAGATTTTTAACCGTTTCTCCTGTCCAAAGTGAACCAGTGACTTTGATCACCTCAGGAATCCAGAGCTTTGGATTCTCAATCTGTTCAATCAGCTTTCTCATGCCAATTCTTCCGATTGTTTCAGCATCCTGATGATAAGTGCAAAGGTGCGGCTGTATCAACTGCGAAAGCTTGATTCCGTCATAGCCTGCAGTACTTATATCTTCAGGTATCCGAAGCTGTCTCTTTCTGATCGCTGTAAGTCCGCCTAAATAAGCTACATCATCCGGAAAAATAATGGCTGTAGGTCTGTCCCGGAGTTTCAAAAGTTCATCGGTCCGTCTTTCTGTAGAAGCCGGACCATGATATAAAGCTTCCTTAATATAATAATCCGGAACATCTATATTTGATTCATTCAGTGCTCTGTAATAGCCAGAAATTCTTTTCTGTGTAACCGAAGTATTTTCTCCGTGAATAAAAGCGATCTTTCTGTGTCCCATCGAAATAAGGTACTGGGTCATCTCATACAGTCCTATAACATTGTCTGAAACTATGCATGTATGACTGTCGTAATTGTAATCAATAGAAACAAGCGGAAATCCGCTCTTTACAAGTTCAGTAAGCTCGGGGGACTGAAATACTGCTGTAACAGCAAGTACGCCATCGAAATTTCTGTACCTCGCATGCTCAAGGAAGCTGCCCTGGACGTTTTTATTAATAAATGTAATATCATATCCACTGGACTCGGCTTCTATCTTGGCATTGTTCAGAATGATTGAGAAATACTCGTGTGTAAGCCCGCCCTGTTCATCTGTCTCGTCCTGAAAAATGATTCCGATATTGTTCGAATGTCCTTTTTTCAATGTACGTGCTGCGGCATTTGGAAAATAATTCATTTCCTGAGCAGTTTTAATGATTTTCTTCTTCGTCTCTTCGCCAATGTCTCCGTAGCCGTTCAAAGCTTTACTGACTGTGGCGGCAGATACACCGCATTTTTTGGAAATGTCCTTGATCGTGACCATGTCTTTCCTCTTTCTGCCCGTAACGTATGTCTATCTGCTCGACTAATCCATATGCTCTTTGTTTTTGAAAATGTTTCCTAAACCGTTTTCGTAACCATAGTGTAATCCTTGAGAGCATATGTGTCAATCAACCATTTTCACAGAAAATACACGAAAATTTTGTACAGTTTTAACAATTCGGGTCTTAAATCAACATTTTTCCTTTACATTTTTATTTATTGCTAATATAATGTGTTTCGACTAGCGAAAACGATTTCGAGATGATAATTTTACATATTTTTGGCATTGGAAACTATTTTAAGTAGTATAGTTCTTGTTAAATATGTAAAATTCGTCACTCATTCACTTTCTTCCATGTAAACATGCTGGAATCTGCTTAAAAATCAATTTTCGTTAACCTAATTCGGTTATTACATTAACTAATTATATACCAAGGAGGAAAAAAATGCACTACGGACACTTCGATGATGAAAAAAAGGAATACGTGATCACTACCCCGCGTACGCCTCTGCCCTGGATCAACTACCTGGGCTCAAAGGAGTTCTTCAGCCTTGTTTCAAACACCGCTGGAGGTTATTCATTTTATAAGGATGCAAAGCTCCTGCGTCTCACCAGATACCGTTACAATAACTGCCCATTGGATAATGGTGGCAGGTACTACTATATTAAGGATGAAGACACAATCTGGAATCCAGGCTGGCAGCCTGTCCAGACAGAGCTTGATTCATACGAATGCCGCCACGGACTTGGCTATACAGTCATCGAAGGAAAAAAGAATTCTGTAGATGCCACGCTCACAATGTTCGTTCCTGTAAATGACAACTGCGAAATTGACAGACTGCTTATTACGAATAATGGAACATCTGAGAAAAAGCTCGACATCTTCTCATTTATAGAGTTCTGCCTCTGGAACGCAGAAGACGACAGCTCGAATTTCCAGAGAAACTTCTCAACAGGCGAGGTTGAAATCGAAGGCAGCACGATTTACCACAAGACAGAATACCGCGAGAGAAGAAATCATTTCGCTGTATATTCAGTAAATCACAAATTAGACGGTTTCGATACAGACAGGACTTCCTTCATCGGCCAGTACAATGGCTTCAAGAATCCTGAGGTTGTCGCTGCCGGTGAGAGCAAAAATTCCGTTGCGCATGGCTGGGCGCCAATCGGTTCACACCACATTAAGCTCACACTTGCTCCTGGTGAATCAGAAAGCCTCATCTTCGTATTAGGATATTGCGAGAATCCTGTAGACAAGAAATTCATCGCTCCGAATGTCATCAATAAAGAGCCTGCCTACAAGCTCCTTTCAAAATTCGATACAGATGAGAAGGTTGACGCAGCACTTACAGAGCTAAAGGCATACTGGACAAAGCTTCTTTCTACTTATAAAGTAAATACAAAGGATGAAAAGCTGAACCGCTTAGTAAACATCTGGAACCAGTACCAGTGCATGGTTACCTTCAATATGTCACGTTCTGCTTCCTATTATGAGAGCGGGCTTGGAAGAGGCATGGGCTTCAGGGATTCATGTCAGGATCTTCTCGGCTTCGTTCACCTCATTCCTGAAAGAGCACGTGAAAGAATCATTGATATTGCAAATACACAGTTTGAGAATGGTTCTACCTACCATCAGTATCAGCCGCTCACAAAGAAAGGCAATGCAGCAATCGGCGGCGGTTTCAATGATGATCCGCTCTGGCTCATCGCAGGAACCTGCGCATATATCCGTGAATCCGGAGATTATTCTATTCTTTTTGAACCCTGCGCATTTGATTCGGATTTCTCAAAGGCAAGACCGCTTCTTGACCACCTGAGACTTTCGTTTAATTTCACGACTACCCATCTCGGTCCGCACAGGCTTCCGCTGATCGGACGTGCAGACTGGAATGACTGCCTGAACTTAAACTGCTTCTCAAAGGAGCCTGGCGAATCCTTCCAGACCTTCGGACCTTCTGAAGGACCAAAGGCTGAGTCAGTATTCATCGCCGGCATGTATGTCAAGTACGGCAATGAGCTTTCTGATCTTCTCACACACTTAAAGAAAAACATTGATGATAAGAAGATCGATGTCAGCATGATCAGTGGAAACGCTGCCTCACAGCCTTCAGATGGTGACGGAATCATCAATACAAATTTCTATGAAACGCTTTCAGATGACGCCCTTTCAAAGGAAATTGACTTCATAAAGAAGAATGTTGATGAGATGGTTGATACCGTTGAGGATGCCGGCTGGGACGGTGAATGGTTCCGCCGTGCATACGATGCATTTGAAAATCCTGTCGGCTCTAAAGAGAACGAAGAAGGACAGATTTATATTGAGCCTCAGGGCATGTGCGTAATGGCCGGAATCGGTGTAGATGACGGCAAGGCAGAGAAAGCCCTTCAGAGCACGAAGGAAAGGCTTGAATGCAAGTACGGCATTGTACTTCTCCAGCCTGCATATACAAAGTACCATGTAGAACTCGGTGAAATTTCTTCATACCCGCCAGGATATAAGGAAAATGCCGGCATCTTCTGCCACAACAATCCATGGATTGCATGCGCAGAGACAATGGTCGGACATGGTGACAGAGCCTTCGAAGTATTCAAGAAGACCTGCCCTGTTTACCTTGAGGACATCGGCGAGATTCATAAGACCGAACCTTACGTTTACTGCCAGATGGTTGCAGGCAAAGATGCATATCTTCCTGGTGAAGGAAAGAACTCATGGCTCACAGGTACAGCTGCATGGACATTTACAGCAATCAGCCAGTACATCTTAGGCATCCAGCCTGACTATGACGGACTCAAGATAAATCCATGCATTCCAAAGGATGCCGGCACCTATACGCTCGACAGGGTATTCCGCGGCACGACTTACCACATCACTGTTGATAACACAGCAGGTGTTGAGAAGGGCGTAAAGGAAGTCACTGTAAACGGCACACCGGTTGATTCAAACATCATCGCTCCACTTGAAAACGGCGGCGAGCTTGATGTCGTAGTAAAGATGGGCTAAAAAAGAATTTTTTCTCTCCTTTTCAAAGAAATTTTCATAATCTACCTCTACAAAAG
>Ga0256869_1001399_pt1 | contig 11841 bp, 9 predicted proteins | sample RumenRJG_05RNA_FD_186096 | JGI IMG/M metagenome (GOLD analysis project Ga0256869, IMG submission 186096) | Metatranscriptome of bovine rumen microbial communities from Lethbridge, Alberta, Canada - Rumen RJG_05 (Metagenome Metatranscriptome) | ecosystem: Host-associated > Mammals > Digestive... | reverse complement strand
ACGACCATAAAACGTGCCTTTTCCAATATCGGGCGGAAGTCATTCCATGCCATTTCTCCACGGAACTCAATATTATCATTGGCTTTATACAGTTCTTTCAGTTCAGGCAAAAGCTCACCTCCACCAATAACAATAAGTTTTTTATTTAAAAGACTGGCAGCCTTGCAAAGCGTTCTGACACCCTTCACTTCATTTATTCGACCAAGATAAACGTAATAATCATCCTTCTCGAAAGACAGATTACGGACCTTTTCTACATCAATAAAGTTTGGCAGCACTCTGAATTTTTCATTGTCATAACCACCTTGCACACATGTTTCGAGCATGAATTTTGAAGGCGGAAGAAACAAGTCGCAATACTCCTGAAGTTTTTCCTTATTCCATTTTTTTGCCTCCAGATATCCGACAAATGCTCCTAATATGCCTCCGGGCATACATCTGTGCTTTATGACCGACGATTTATTAGTGAAACACTCTGTACACCAATTGCCCCCTCTCATACAAGTATAGCATGGGCAGACAAGTTTGGTATCATGCAGTGTCCAGACAACGCGTATGCCTTTTTCGTGTGCAATTTTAGCTATAACCGGCGATAATTGAGTGTGAATATTATTGAGATGTACCACATCGGGCTTGAAATCATCAAGAAGTCTTGTGAAACCCTTTATTACCTGACTATCACCGAACGGGCGCGTAAAAACATCTAAAACACTCATATTAGACGGCCAATATTCGCTCCATTTCGACTCCTCATTTTCAGGATAGTTCATAGAGTATACAGCCACTTCACACCCTTTTTCCTTTAGAATTTTCTCAAGGTTCATTGTGTAAATGCAATCTCCGCCTCTACGATAATAGAATTTATTTACTAATACAATTTTCACTTTTTCCAAGTCTACATAAATGTTAAACACCGATATGCAGTATTAAGACATACCCTCAACATTTTCAAGAAGTTATCCTTCTATTTTATTGTTTCCTCCAGATATTCCAGATATGTTTTCTTGTTTTTCTGCAAAATCTCCTCTACTTTTTCTTCGTCAAATACATTCTTTACATTCTGAAAACTTTGCCACACATCAGCCAACCCTTCCTCAGAATCCAGAGCTCCAAGAAAGGCTTGTGGATACAGTCCGAAATCTTTTAGCAGTGAAACATGCTTACTCTCGCCATTTTCCGTCATGGACTCCTTGCCTGACTTTACATAAATCAATGCTGGTGTATGATTCTTCATACAGAACACGCCATCGTGGAAACGGTGTGTTATCACGAATGAAACATATTTATATAGCCCGACTTGCTCTAATGGCGACATATCGATAAGTACAATATCACTCCACCATATTCCTCGATTTGTTATCATAGTGTAGCCACGCTTCTTCAAATCTTTTGCTACATCATCGAGCCAATAATCATCTCCATAGAACTGCACAAAGACAGACTTCTCTGGTATACTGATTTTTTTCTGCTTCAGATAAGAATCTATGTAAGAATAATCTATATTATATGTGAAAGTTGGATCTGGGATGTATTCTATCAGGTTTTTATTCTCCACCAAACGCTCAAAGAGCGATTTGGTTACCCTATCTCTGATCCCGATATAAGAAAACTGGCTGGCTGCAATTTTCAAATCTGCCTGCTGCTTTTCTGTCAGTTTCTCGAAAACAACATTTTTTGCAGAAGCCGCAATCAATAATTTCTTTGCATTAACATCCTTTAACCAATAAGCAGAAATGCAATTGCCAGAAACACGATCCAACTCAAGCAAAGTATCGGCTCCTACATAGATTACATCGTATTTACGAGAGTTTATATATTCGAGTGCAGCCTCAACATCTTTTATTATGACATCATTCTTTACCAGCAACTGTTCTTTTACAAATTTACTGTATTTTCTTATTCGCTTGATGTCGTTGATAATATTCTTTAGCGAGAATGTCTTGTAGGGTCTTATACTTGGCTTAAAGCCATGAAAAGGTATTATCTCAACATCGTCGCTTGGATATGCTTTTTTTAATGCCTGAAAAGTGGCATAAGCCTGCATATTTGTGCCACAATTCAAATCTCCGTAGTATGTTAATAAACCAATCTTCATTCAACAATAATAAAACTATTTTACGACAGTATATTCTTCGAAAGACTTTCTCTTTGATACGGCAACCTTATATTCCCCTTTCTTATAACTTCCAACTCCTATCAACATACAAGGAATCTCATTTTCAGGTATATTCATTTGTTGTCGTACTAAACTTATTTTTTTCTGCTTAAATGCCATAGTAAGCGGTATTGCAGCCAACCCTTCATAATGCAATGCGTATAGCATGTTCATACCATATATACCGCTATCAACATACACTTGATTCAATTCATTTATTTTATACCCACACAAATCACCACAAATTAGAATTGCGACTTGCATATCATTATAGAAGCCCTTGCAACCACCTTGCAACTCAAAAATCTTATTTCTAAGATTTTCATCTTTATATACATATATTTTATAACTCTGTCGATTACATGCTGATGGGGTTTTCTGGCATATTTTCAAGGCTGACAGAACTTTGTTAAAGTCAATCTTTTCTTCACCAAAATCTCTTACAGAAAATCGGCTTTGTGAAAATTTATCAAAAGTAAACTGATTTGCAAATGCCACATCACTATAAGATTTCTTATATATACCAACTTCTTCTGAAAAAACACAAGATGGAACATTGCGTTTTACAAAAGAATCAAACTCTGTATAGATATCGTCCATACCGCAACCCAGCTGTTTATTGAAGTCAACATACTTATTTATTATAGAACAGACATCTTCAACAAACTCAATATCACCACCTATCTCAATATAATGCTGCAAATCCTTTAGCAAACCTCTTACTTTTTTCTTTCCAAAGCCAGCCCTTACTGCTCCTATCGACATTCCCTTTTCTATAGAATGGGCGCAAATAAATAATTCGGTCTCTAATTTTCTTGCAGTCTTGTTCATATCTCCATTAGCGATATATTTTGTAAGAACGCTAACTTCCTGAATTTTTTCGTAACAGAGACGGAAAAACAATAGCCATTTGGCATTTTTAAAATATTCTTTTATCATCTTTTTAAGGAATCAAAAAAATCAATATACTTCTGTGATACAGCCTCGAGAGTAAAATTTGAATCAACATACTGCTTCAAGAAACATTTCATCTCATCGTAAGCATTTTTATTCAGAGAAACTGCCTTTATTATAGCCTGCTTAAGAGCCTCAACATCATTTTGTTTGAAAAGATAACCATTTTTGCCATCTTCTACCCTCTCAGCAAAACCACTAATGTCACTAGCTATAACTGGCAGATTATAATTGTATGCAATCATATGCGGTCCACTCTGCGCTACATTCTGGTAAGGAAGCATCAGAAACTGATGTTTTGTAAACAATTCTGGGATATCTTCGTCTGGAATCCGTTTGAAATAGGTCGAAATACATTTACAATCTCCTATTTTATTGATAAACTCATCTTGATTAAGCCTACATTTTCCACAAATATTAAGATGCAATTTGCTTTGGATTTCCTCAGGCAATTGTTTTATGGCATCAATCAATAAGTCGAGGCGCTTGTTTTCGACAATATTACCAAAAAACAAAAGATTTACTTTTGAAGAATCAATCTGATATCTGTCAGTCTTAACATTTCCAAAATCTTTTACAACCATAGAGGCATAAAAGAACGATTTATCAGGGTATTGTTCTTTAAACCACTTGGCTGTATGCTGTGAGAACATCTGAAAATTACTACACTTTTTAAATATGTATTTTACAAGCAACTTCAAATCCCATGGCCATCCTGCATAAGGGATAACATTGTGTGCTGCGTGAATGAGCACAATCTCCCCTTTATTGTGTAACAATGCTGGGTAAAACATATCTCCTAGAGTATCAGCGTATATAAAATCAAAATTCTGTTCTTTCAGTATTGTTCTTATAAAACTTCTAGCTTGGAAATATGTTCTTAAATCTTTTCCTCTGTACTTCAAAGACAAAATTTCGTAATCGTCATGTTGACATACCCTAGCACCATTAAGAGTCTGAATAACAACCCAACGTATATTGTATTCAGAATGTTCACGCAAATAAGGAACCAATTGGCGATCTACGTCTATAAAATAATCGGCAGTAAGCCAAAGAATTGATTTTCGTTTCTCAACCATAATTTCTATCAACTTTCTATAAGCATATTCTTCCAGATCTTGTCATCATAACACAAGATCTCAATAACACTAACACTGTTCTTTCATTCGCTTCTCCAACAAAGCTATCAATTTCTCAGATATAACAGGGTGAACTTTTCGGCAGAAAAGGGCACCACTTTCAATTATTTCATCATATTCTTCTTCGTTCAAAGTTAAAGGAGAATACTTGCCTTTGCGACCAGGAACAACCTTCTTCCAATTTATGTATCTTAAAGAATTGTCCGATACAATGTTCAGCTTTTCCATTGAATTATAAAGCAGAGTGAAGAATATCAACTCGTCGCCACATGATGTATGATGAAATCTTTTGAAGAACGACGGATTATTTTCTTCCTCATTCAGTACGAACTCTGTTACTGTTCTGTGCCATGAGAACCACTGCCATCCACCAGCCAAATTAGGAATGTCAGATCTCCACCATATTCGACGGCTGACAAAATTCAATCCCCTTGCTAAAAAGTCAACAAAGGAATTATCCCTATGCGGAATGTCATAAAAGTACCATGGTTTTACCCGCGAAGGATATTTCTTCTTTATATATTCTTTTCTGCATTCCTCAGAATCCATATACATGTAAGAATAACCATTGTGCTCAACAAAGAATTTGTCAAAACTCTCATTTCCCACACATGGAAAGTCCTGACCGCTTATTAGATGGCAATAATCCATTCCATTTTTCGTTGCTAAACGCAGAAGTCTCATTGTACATTCTATAAGAGAATATCCACTATGAGCGACCTCCATCCGTTCCTTTCCGGAAAGAAAGATTACATTTTCTCTATCTGCGTATTTTTTCATGAAGGCATCTCCATTAACATCTTTCTTGTCTATATTGATAAAGAAATAGTGATTAGGAGCTGACAATACGTCAATTATCCTGCCAAGATGATCAAGATACGAATGAGCTATAACCAGGAAGCCATGTTTCATCATAATATAGTACTTTTATTTTCAACATTTTTTGCGTAATCCACGTCTAAATCTCCCATATCCAAAGAACTGCGGTTTTAATAAATACTCCACAAGTTCAAATAACGTAGGCCATTTGTAGTTTACCTTCTTGTAAGGAGTCATTTTCAAGCATTTAATAAAATCCGTCCTATAAGGATGAACACACGTTATTTCCCAAGGTTTTGGTCTATATGCGAAATGCACAACAGCTGGGTCGGATATAGTTTCATCAATGTTCTCTTTGTATATCCTCGCAATGCGGTCGTCCTTTCTCATAAAAGACTGATAAAAGAAGCCATTAGTACAGTTCCATGTGCATGGCAGCAACTTTGTATTGCCACCACAAACCACATTCAACACATCCTGATCGTGGTTTACGATTTTATCAGCATTAGAATGTAGATATTCAACACATTTTTCATAAATGCCATCATTTCTCCATTTATCAAGATTTATAAGCAAAACGCCAGCATTAAAATAACCTTGTTTCTGTTGTATATTTAGTCTTGCAAACGAACCATTATTTATTCCAACATCATCAGTATGATATACCGCTCCTAAGTAATAGTCGGTTATATCCTCGTCGAACATTGGCTTTAGACTATGTCTTACAACGATATCGCAATCCAAATAAATCAGCTTGTCAACCGTGCTTGGCAAAAGCAAAGGCAAAAAAAGCCTGAAATAAGTTGAAATTTTTATATGCATTACTCCATCGCCAGCGTCTGGCATTGGAAAATCTTTGAACAACTCCTCTTCAACCTTAACTATCTGCAAGTTTCCTCCCATTTGATGGGTCATATTCGTAAGAATATCGGAGTTCTCTTTGTCAAGATCATCTGACAACAGGAAAAAACTTACATTTTTATCGTTTCTAAGCACCGAAGCTATTACCTCGGCAGCATACGGAGCAAAATTATTGTCGCAAGCTAAAGCTATATTCATTTTTATACTTAAATAAAAATTTCTTTATTATTGTTTACACTATGCCTTGTATCACACAACATTTTCATGAATAGGCCTGCAAAAAGCATTGTGATATGCCAAGAGCCCTGTGGACGCGAAGAAAAAAGGAAAAAAATTTCAAATACCGTAAGTACAAATCCTAGAATTGCATACTCAGACCTATTTTTGATAAAATACCCTTTTATAAAGAAAAATAACATTGACAAGAAGAAGAATACAACCATCAGGCTATATATCAAGCCATAGTCTATGGCAAGAAAAAACTGATATCCCTCGGCCCCAAACAATCCGCCTCTATATGCCATCTTTATTACTCCAGTCTCATTTATGAGATTTTCGGTGAAACCTACTCCATGTCCAAAAAGAGGTGCAGTAGAACCAATGGCTACAGCTACCTCCCACTGAGATTCGCGCAACTCAACGGAACTTCCGCTTGTATTCTGTCCGCCTGTAAGAAAAACGTCGATAACGCTATTTACAGCTTTTCCAATCATACTCGTTTCCGGGAGATTATTCATAACAATGAAGAATATCGGAATGCCATAAAGCAGAATCTTCATCATCTTTGTCTTGCTAAACAAAGCATAATAAACAGCCAGCGAAATAATAAGGATAACAAAAGGCGTTCGCGTTGCCGTGAAAATGATAACTAACAGCAACAATGGAAGCAAGATACGCTTTACAAGCGACCTTTTCTCAAAATGATTTATCAGCAGAAAAAGAACAACATTCAGAATTCCAAAAATATTAGGCGAATAATGCGTACCTGTATTTCTGAAAGTTCGTTCTGCATCTGGATCAAATCCAAACATTAAATCTCCTTCTACAAAGGATGTAGAAATATAGTTATCATGCAATATCTGTATGGAAAACGCTATCAATATAAGTATAACGGCCATACGTTCAAGAAAGTGAATGGCTTTTTCCCAATTCCAGTTTTCAGGACACAAAGCAAAGCCTACAAAGATTATTGCGTAAGTACGAAGAAATTCCATAAATTCTGCGTACAATGACTGTCCAAAGCCTTGCCAAGTGTAGAAAATAGGATGAATTAAATGAAATAAAATAATACAAAAGGTGATAACCTTTAGTGGATATGAACTCCAAATCTGCTTTAAACTTTTTTTACGCCACGCATCAAAAAGAACTAAAAAACAATAAAAAAAACTGTGGTTTGGAACAATTTTTATATGAAAAAATGGATGCAAGAAAGCAAATCCAGCAAACATCCACAAGAATTTTGTCTGCTTATCTTTATTCGATAACAAAATTACCGATATGTAGATATGCAGACAAGCTTCTAATATGAATATTAAACTACCCATTTAAAGTAATGAATTCTCCAAAAAGTCAACAGACTTTGTTTTGTTTCTGCTTAAACAATCATTTACTCTCGTCCAACAAATTGGAGCGACCTCACTGACCGTTTCTGGATTCATTCTATCCTTTAAATCAACCATTTCGAGTACATCGTTTATTCTAGATGCTGTTTTATTTTTTATGATACTGAAAAACGGAACATTGAACAGCAGAGAAAATGCAGTAGCATGAAACGAATTAGTTACAACAAACGATGCCTTACTGAACAGTTCGACAAACTCAGAAGGTCCGGCATCAGTGATTCTGACATCGGCATAAGTTATCTTTCCATATTCCTCGACACTGACAATCTTTAGATTTTTCTCCTTTGCCACAGCCTGAGCACACCTCTTGATTTCAGTGTTCAGCGAGTTTAAATTGTAAACAAGAAGATAATTTTTTAAATCGTATTTGTGCGATGCAACCTCAAGCCACTGCTTTTTATCCAACAAAAATACAGGATCAAGAACTTGAATCGCATTTTTTATTCCAAGATCATCGAGAATTGTCAGACCAGTCTTTTCACGCACAGAAATGCTACTGAATTTTCCAAGTTGCTCCTTGATTCTTTTTTTATCAATGTCCTCTAACTTTGAGAGTCCAAAACTTGCAGCATAAGAAATGCGCTTTCCGCCTGCAAACTCCAAGAAGAAAGAAGCATCACGACCATTCTGAAATGCAGTATTCCAAATCTGATCACTTCCAGCAATAAATGCATCGGCTTTTAGATTTGCGTTCAGCAACTCTTCGAACGTTTCGAAATGTTGGTCTGTTAGCTTCAAAAAACTATGCTTAAAGCTATCGAAAGCTTTTTTTCTTCCCCATTTACTACAAATGAAAAGAACATGTCTCCGTAATTCTGATATCTTGAATAATGTTTCAACAAAAGGTATTTTACCTTTAAACCTATAAAGCTTTGATGCTGGTGGCAAGACATATGAATTCCATCTTATTTTATAGGACTTGTCCATGTATTGTGGCAGATAATCTATAATCTCAACCTCATGTCCTCTGCTTTCCAAATAATGCTGAAGGGCATAAGCCTGTAAAGATGCCCCATAATTATAGACATCGTGACAAGTTATCGTATAAATTTTCATTTGCTGATTTTTAGTATTCTTAGAATTTTTCTGAATCGGCGATTCCATCTCTTTTTTAAAATATCTCTCTTTACATACTTATAGGCATCTTTTATGTCTTTCTGTGGATTTAGCAGAGACTTAAACACATCGTCAAAATGTTGCGAACGCTCCGGAGAAGTTTTCATCTGCGACTCTGCCACAACATCAAACGGATGCTCTACCAACTCGCAGTTACACTGTTTCAGTAACTCATTACCTTTAGGGGTGAAAGAAACAACAGCGCTGACACCATCTTCATTATCTCTGTAAGTCTTTCCCCACAAGTCACCTATACGAATATCAGCAGATGAATTTTTGTACTTGTATTTACAATTATCGTAGCACTGCTTTCCCAAGCAACAATTGTCAAGAAAAAGACAAAAAAACATGTCATCTTTAGACCTGCGGCTTTCGATAAAACTTCTCTTCTCATTTATCAGATTTTCATAAGAGTCATTCCAATCCGTTTTCTCGCCATGCTTTTCACCGTCTATGCCCATAGCATATGAATCGTGCCAGCCATTCCACTTGTTACGCCACGATGCGTATGTTATCTTACCGACTTTATTTTCTGCCCATTTTATATATTTCTGCCAAGCAAACATAGAAGGCACGCCGTGACAAAAGAAATCGAGTAGGACAAAATTATCTTCACAACGGAACTTTTGGATATACCTACGAAAAGAGTCTATCTGACAAGGCGTTCCTGTAACCAGATACTTCTCCTTACGGTTTATCGCCTTGAATGCATCAACCGTATAACTCTGAATATACTTGCTGCCAACACTTTGAACCAGTTCTCTTATATCTGATGCTATATAATGTTCCGCACGGTTATTGACAACATTGTATCTTACTCCACAAACCTTGTAACCATGATTCAAAAGATGTGCACCGACCTCAAAACCTACACCTCCAGATGAGCACTTTCTGCGGACTAACTTGTCGTTGCTCCACGCTGCATACGATTGCAAATCTGCTTCTTTTAATGACAAATCGTCATGCAGATACGCACAGACTTCGGTACACAGACCACAGTCTGTACACTTACTCTCATCTGCAATATATGGTTCGTAAAAACCTTCGTTGTTAAGTTTTATCTCAATAACACTTCGCGCACACACGGTTGCGCACACGCCGCAACCATAACAATTGTGAACTCCACTTACATTCATCACTTTGAAGTAATACTGTCAACTACTGACGTAAAATTTTATTTATATAGTATTTAAAGATAAGAAAGAGTAAATTCTTCTTTCTTTCAAAAGACAAAAGTTTAAGACTGCCAAACTTCAATGCTCTTATTCTGCTGTCAACAATAACATGTTGACCGTCATTTAATCTTCTTTTACACTTTAACATAAATGGAATATAAGTTCCATATATCAATCCATCATGCAAATAAAAAGATTCCTTAGAACTAACAATATCATCTACATGGTGTATGTTTTCTTCTACAACACGCAATCTTTTTGTTATATCACCTTCAATATTAGACATTGCAGAATCATCTCTAATCACATACACATACTTTCCAATGTCTGAAAAGCCATAAAGATTAGTCCTTTGTATCAAAACTGTCTGAAACATAAAATCCTCGCCGATAGCTATTGAAGTATCAAAGCGAAAATCGCCAATAAGTGCTCTCTTAAATATTTTATTCCAAAGAGCATTATTACGTTTGTTTATGAAGAAACGATAAAGAGATATTCTTTCATTCAATACACATCCATCACGAAAAGGAAGATGACATTTCGTCTGCCCATTCTTCTTCAATTTGTCGTAACTTTTCTGAACTATATCGCAATTTTGCAGATTTTCTGGTATTGTCAGATAATCTGGATCTACAAAATCATCGCTGTCAACAAATGCAATCCATGTTCCTTTAGCAACATCTAGCCCTGCATTTCTGGCAGAACTCACTCCACCATTAATTTTGTTGATTAGCCTAAATCGTGAATCCTCATCTGCATACCTTTCACACAAAGCTTCACTATTATCGGTAGAACCATCATTTACCAATATACATTCCCAGTCTGTGAAATTCTGCACCTTAATACTGTCAAGACAACGTACAAGGTACTTCTCTGCATTATATATAGGGATTATAATAGATATTTCCGGCATGTATTTCATTATGACTTATGAACGAATCTGTCTTTGATTTTCGCTATTCTACCACGCATAAACTCTCTTTCTGAATGATTACAACCGATAAAATATGTACTTACAAGGACTGAGAATAAACATATAATAACAGAAAGTATTCTATACGAAAAAGACTTTGATTCACTTAGGTAACACAACGCGAAAGGCAGAATAACAGAGCAAACTGAAGATAATAGCACTCTACCTAAAACCTCTTTTAAATATGTAGAATAAAGCATATTTATCATTGGCAACACAATCCAAATTCTTATTCCTTGAGCCAGAATCTCAGTGAAAAGATAAACCATTATCACCTGAACAGGGTTGATATGGAAATATTTCAACAGAAGATACGCCATTGGCAAGATTAGAAGCATCGCCGTCCCCTCCCAGATTTGGAACTTTCTAATATCACCAGTTGCATGCACAGCAGTAATAAGCGGATGTGCAAGCGATCTGACCATGCAAGTAAGAAGCATGACAATAACTATCTCACCAGTATAAACAGGAACGACTGTAAGCCATAAATCCAAAATGAAATCAATATTGAAAAATATAGGAAGCGAAAGCAAAAACAAAAGATAATAAGAAAATTTAGAACTTGCCAATATCAATGAGTGCAGACTCTTGAAGTCGCCAGTAGCATAAGACTTTGTAATCTGAGGTCTTACAGCCATTACAAAATTTGTACAAAAAGAATAAACCTTAGTCTGCACCTGAACTGCAATACCTCTTGCTGCATTAACCGCCGCGCCAAAGAACATATTCAACAACAAGTTCAAACCTTGCGTAGCTCCAAGTATGGCAAGATTTCCATTCATGTTCCATATCGAAAAGCCCATCATCTCCTTAAAAAGAGGCTTATCGAATTTAAATTCGACCTTTGCGTCAGGAAAATTTCGACTACAATATCTTGTATAACAAAAACGTACAAGAAGTTGAACCGACAATATCAAAACGGCATAAAAAATCAGTTTATCTATTGCCGAATACATCACAACAAACACAATCAGCAACTTTAGTACGACCTCGATTATTGATATATATGCAAAAGCCGACATTCGTT
>Ga0256869_1001392_pt1 | contig 11868 bp, 4 predicted proteins | sample RumenRJG_05RNA_FD_186096 | JGI IMG/M metagenome (GOLD analysis project Ga0256869, IMG submission 186096) | Metatranscriptome of bovine rumen microbial communities from Lethbridge, Alberta, Canada - Rumen RJG_05 (Metagenome Metatranscriptome) | ecosystem: Host-associated > Mammals > Digestive... | reverse complement strand
TAGTACGCCCTTATATAAAATATAACGCGCGTGTATATGCCCGATTAATGAACTAATATGCGCCCATATTGTTGAAAAGGAGAGATTTTTATGGCGAAAAAAATGAAAAAAGCTCTTTGCATTCTGTTAGCCGTTGTTTTGGCTTTCGGCAGCTTTGCGGTAAGTGCCTTCGCTTACTCGGGCTATGACCAAAACGGCGCCAACAGTAACTTAAGAGTACAGTCGGTTGTCACTACCGATGCTACCACTTATGCGGTAGACGATACGGTTACGGCAACCATCACTCTCAACCATCCGGATGATTCGGTTATCGGTTATCAGGGCTTCGTTGCTTTTGATAGCAGTGTACTCGAATTCACAGGCGTTGAACCCGTTTCCGGTTTTGAGTTCTTCAGCGAAACCACGCAGCCCACTGCCGATTCCGTTGTGGCACTCGACCCCGCAAGCCTTACAAGAGGCGTTGGCGGCGATGCGCTTACTGCCGAAAGTTTCGCAAGCCTTCTCGGTTCTGCACCGTTCAGTGCACCGGCAGTTGTGAATGTTCCGCTTCTCAACCTCACCGGTTTAGAGGCAGGCAGCCATCCGGTATTCAATGTCACATTTAAGGCAAAAGCAGCAGTCAGCTCCACAAGAGTGGCTCTCGTACCGTCTGTTGTATTTTCAAGTGGTCTCGGTTACCTCAACTGTATGGCATCCACTTCTACAGAAGGTGTGTATGAGTCTGCTTTTTCCGCTGTAACTCCTTCGAGAACATTCAAAATTGACGGCGGTTCCGCCGATGTGTATTATGACATCACCTTCTCTTGGAACGGCGGCAGCGACGTGGTAAACACCAAGCAGGGTGCTACCCCGGTTGCACCTTCCGTACCGGATTATGATGATGGCGATTATCACTACACTTTCAGTGAGTGGTCACCCGCTTTGGCACCGGCGACAGCCGCAACCACATATGTGGCACAGTATAGCAGCACCTTTGTTGCTGCCGATTACGAGGCATACAATGCAGCCGTAGCAGCCGCGACCGCTAAGAGAGATAACGGCACTAACTGGACAGAGGAATCCGTTGCCGCTTTAAATACCGAACTGAACAAAGACGTTAGCGGTTTAGGCAGAACTTCTCAAGCTACGGTAGATGCGCAAACATCAGCCATCAACACCGCTGCCGATAACCTTGCAGAGCAAGCCGCGGTCTACACCATTAAGTTTGTGGTAAGAGGTGAAGAAGTTTCCAGCCAACAGGTAACTGCAGGCACTATGCCCATCATTCCTACCGTCAGCGATTATGAAGATGATGCGAAGACTTACACCTTCACCGGTTGGGATAAAGAAGTTGTTGCCGCAGCAGGCAGCACCACTTACACCGCAGTCTTCTCCGAAACATGGAAAGAATATCCGATTACCTTTATTGTGAACGGTCAGTCCACTACCGTAAACACCCACTGGGGCGATTTACCGGTAGCACCGGCAGTCAGCGGTTATGAAGATGATACCTACACTTACACCTTCAAAGCATGGTCACCGGCATTAACAGAATGTGCGGGCGCAACCACATATACTGCAACATTTGACAAAACATACAAAACCTTTACCGTTACTTTCTTAAATGAAGACGGCAGCGAAATTTCCAAGAAAACCGATTATCACTACGGTGATACCGTAACGGTTCCGACAGACCCGACCAAGGCTGCCGACAACACCTATACCTACACCTTCGCCGGTTGGGATAAGGCAGTTGAAACCGTCACCAAAGATGCTACCTACACAGCAACTTATAATAAAACTTACATTGATTACACTATTAAGTTTGTAGGTCACGACGGTGAAATATCTTCCGCAACTTATCACTACGGTGATACCGTAACCGTTCCGAGCGTGCCGGGTTATGAGGATGATACTTATACCTATGCATTCAAGGATTGGAGCGGTGAAGAAGTAACCGCAGTTACAGGCGATAAGACCTACACTGCCGATTACACCGCAACTTATAAAGAATATAACATTACCTTTAAATGGGCGAACGGCGGCGAAGATACCGTTACCGCACATTGGGGCGATATGCCGGCAGCACCGAGCGTACCGAGTTATGCACAAGACGGTAAGACCTATTCCTTCATCGGTTGGGAACCCGCACTTGTTGCTTGCGCAGGTGATGCAACTTACACTGCACAGTATTCTTCAGAGGATATCTATTATAATATTACCTTTATAGTAGAGGGCGTGCAGAACACACAATCCGTTAAAGCCGGCGCTATGCCCGTTGTTCCGGAATTGGTAAACCATGTTGATGCGACCGACGGTGATTATGACATCAACTTCACCGGTTGGGATGCTACACCGGTAGTCGCTACCGCTGACGCCACCTATACCGCACAGTATACCAGAGATTTTGTGGCTGCCGACTACACAGCAGTAGATACTGCAAAGGCAGTTGCGGCAGAAATTAACAGAGACATTTATACCGATGACTCTCTTGCTGTTTTAGATAAGGCGTTGGCAGATGTTGTAGAAGGTCTCGGCAGAACCAAGCAGGAAGATGTGAATGCAATGGCTTCCGCGATTGCAGACGCTGCAGATGCTTTGGTACTCAAAGGCGCCGATTACACCGCTTACAATGCAGCCGTAGAAGCACTTAGAGCAGAACTTGCCAAGAGCGACTACACACCGGATTCCGTTACGGCAGTTACTAATAAATTAAATACAATTGATAATGCACTTGACAAAGAACTTGACATCACCAATCAAAAGACAGTGGATGATGCAAAAGATGCAGTTAATGCACTCTTTGCCGAACTCGTTGTCAAGGCAGACAAAGAATCCTTAAAATCTCTCATTGATGAAGCAAAAGCGCTTGATTCCGATAAATATGTTGATTTCTCGGCAGTAACTACCGCTTTGGCAACCGCCGAAACTGTGTATGCCGATGACAACGCAACCAACGATGAAGTAGCAAACGCAGTGGCAGCATTGAGAACTGCATTGGGTAATCTTGTAAAGAAGGATGCCGATTACAGCGCTTGGAATGCACTTGAAGCACAGTTTGCCGCCATCGAAAAACAGTATTACACTCCCGAATCCGTTGCAGCGGTTGAGGCCGTGCTTGCAAAGGTTGAAACCGGTAAAGATATTGACTATCAACCGGCACTCGATGCCCTTGTAGCAGAATTGACCGATGCGATGAACGGCTTAGAACTCATTAAGAGTTGGGCAGGTGAAACAGACTGGGAAGGTACTTCTTACGAATACTTCTATTCCAACCTTGAGTTTGTACAAGAGATTGATGAAAACGATGCTACCAACATCATCGTAAAAGTTTACCTCAACCACCCGATGAATCAGGTTGACGGTATCCAGATTGCAGCATTGTATGATGCACAGGCAATGACCTACAAATCAGTAGAAATCAACAACGGTTCCCTCATCTATGCAAACACGGGTGATGCTGCCTTTGATCCTACCGATTACGCATTGGGTAGCATGGGCAAAGCCGGTATTCTCAAGTTTGCGGCAGATTTTGATGCTACACTTGCACCGAGCGATGCTTCTAAAGATTTAGTGGCAACCCTCCACTTCACCGCAACCGGTGCTGCCAGCACCTCTTACATCAAGACTGTTCCGCTCGCAGCCAACAATGTGGCAGACAGATCCAACTATTCTGCACTCATTTACGGTGATGATGAAGCCACGATTACCGAATCTTATATGCATAATGATGCAGCAACCCTTGCTTTGGCAGAGGTTGACACCGGTTCCGTGATTGGTCACTTAAAGTCTGACAGCCTCGGCGAAAATGCTGCTCCCGTAACTGCGGTGCTTTCAAATGATGCACAAACCTACACCACCACAACCATTCGAGAAGAAGATTACAAATTCGAGAATGTATTACCCGGCACCTACACCTTAACCTTAAGCGCTACCGGTTCCCTCGGTTACAAGGTTGTAAATGTGGTCGTAACCGCAGGCGAAATGAAAGAAATTCCGCAAGTGTATTTGCTCTTCGGCGATGTAGATGCAAACGGTACTATTGCACCGAAAGATGTTTCTGATTTGCTCGGCGTATACGGCAGAACCGTATCTGAAGTCAGTCCCTTTGATGTAGATGGTGATGCCGTTATCGGTCCGCATGATTTAAGTACACTTTTGCTTGGAGATCATTACGGCGCATCAGTAGAAAAGCAGATTTTAGATTTATCAGCATAAGTTATCCTTTAAAGATTTTAAGTAAAATACAAATTTTAATGAATTTGGAATTGAGGTTTATTATGAAAAGAATGCTTAAACTTTTGGTGCCGGTATTGGTACTTGCTATGCTCATTCAAGTACCCTTTGCGCTGAATGCATCCGCCAGCACCCTTTCCAACGAAACGAGTTATCAATTCACATTAACTAAAGCAGAAGATACAGCCCCCGGTAACGTTGCAGTGAAACTCACTGCAACGACCGATGAGAATGAATTAATCACTACCTTTGGTGCCACGCTTGTGTTGGATGCGACAAAGTATGATTTTGTCAACCAATCCGGAGAAGTGATTACCGATAATTACAAGAAAACCAGCGCACAGTTAGGCACCGGTTTCCCGATTACCGCACCTGCATTTGATGAGGGCGAAGGCTTCGATTTTGTAAACGCTTGCTCCCTGGTTTCTTACAACTCTACCACGCAAGAGTTTTATGTATTCATCAGCGGTTTATCGGCACTTGGATTAACCGTTCCCGCCGGCACAGAAGTGGCTTCTTTCTACATTCAGGCAAAAGACGGTATAAAACCGGCAGCAGACAATGTCAGAGTGATGGCGCTCAGCGAGTATAAAGATACCGCAGCTTGCCCCAGCGCTGCCATTGTTCCCGGTGAAATCAGTTCAAAGACGACTGTCTTTAAACCGACTGCAGAAGATATTATCACCAATGTGAGCATTGTATTCGACTTTGCAAAACAAGGCAGTGTGAACGGTTTAAATGCCATTAAATCCGACAATATCGGCACTTATGCTGTAGATGTAACGGTCACTTTGGCTAATGCCGATAATACCTACACCGCTACCACCAAAGCAGAACAAGGCTTCTCTTTTGACGCGGTAGAAGAAGGCACTTACACTATTACCATTGCAGCACCGGGTTCTCTCGGCTACACCATTAACAATGTGGTAGTAGAGGCGGATAAAGAAACCGTGATTCCGGAAATTTACTTACTTTTCGGCGATGGTGATGGTGACGGTACCATTGCACCGAAGGATGTTTCCGATTTCCTTGCCGTATTTGGTAGCGAATCGACTGAACCCATTGCACAAGATGTGGAAGGCGATGGCGTTTTAGGTCCCGGCGATTTAAGTATTATATTATTGGAAAATCACTATGGTGCCACGGTAGATAAACAAGTATTAGATTTATGAGAATCAATTCATATAGTAAATGGATTGCATTAGCACTTGCACTATTGCTTAGTGTGCAACTCATACCCGGCATAGTTGCATCTGCCGTCGCAATCGATGAAGATACTGCGTTTGAGTACCGTATCACCAAGGCAGAAGGGGAGGCTCCCGGTAACATCCTTGTGCAGTTATTTGTACAGACCGACCCGAATGCTCTCATCACCACTGCCGGCGCCACACTTGTCATTAATACCGATTATGTTGATGTGGTGAATAAAAAGGGAACCCCAATTACCGACACCTATAAAAAAGATGTGGTGCAACTCGGCAAAAACTTCCCCATTACCGCACAACCCATTGGTGAGGAAAATGAAACCTTTGCCAGTATCAAAGGCTTAAGCCTTGCCTCCTATAATCAAAAAACAAAGAATTTGTATTTGTTTGTGTGCGGTATGGCGATTGCGGGGCTGAAAGTACCGCAAAAGAGTTTGATGGCAAGTTATTATTTGCAGGCAAAGGCAGACGGTAAACTACCGGCGGATGCCATTCGTGTGGCGAGCAAATCGGAGTTGGAGAGCAGTTGCCCCTCTAAAGCGATTTATGCAACTCAAATCAGTTCTAAAAAAGAAATCGGTACCGCACCGAGTGCCCTCATTTTAAATGCCGATGAAACGCTTATCGAAACGGGTGATACACCTGCTCCGGATACCACGGCACCGGCGACAACCGCGAAAGAAGATAAAAAAACTTCTTTCACCACGGCGAAGAGCACCACGGCGGCTGCCGATACAAAAACCACCAAAAAAGTTTCCGACATGACCGAGAAGGAAGTGGCGGAAGAATTAGAAAATAAAATAGAGTCTTCAAAATCTCTTACTGTAAGCGATGCGCAAAAGCAAAGTGATGCGTATAAAGCATACGAGAAAGCCGTGAAAGAGGCACAAGAGGTTTTGAAAGATAAAAATGCCACTCCGCTCCAAAAGCAACAGGCACTCGAGAATTTGCGTGAAGCCGAAAAGGCACTCGAAAAAGCATTTCCCGAAGTGGCAAAGCAGTTGCAGGGCGCGCAAACACCGAAAACCGGCATCTGGCTTTATATCGGTATTGGCGCGGCAGTCATTGCGGTAGCGGCAATCATTGCGGTCATTGTTTTGAAAAAGAAAAAAAGCACCGCAAAATAATCATTCGTTATAAATCATCCGACAATTGCAACATTTAAAATGAGTAGCACATTTCAATGGTTGTAATCAAGGATTGTTTATATAAATATTTCATGGAGGTAAATTTATGAAGGTCAAAAAAGTACTCAGTTTGGTCCTTGCAGTGGTTATGGTATTTACCTTAATCCCTGCGCAACTCATTGCGAGTAGCGGACTGGACAGTAAGATCGGTAACGCTGTCACGAACAAGATAGATGTATCGATCGCCGGCGAAGATGCCGGTAAGTATGCCGGCTGTATTGATGTAGCCTTGAAACTTCAAATTCACGGCTATATGACAGCCTTAGATCACAGCAGTGAAGAGGGCAACCCGGAAAGAAAAATTACGATGACTAACCAAATCATCAAATTTGATCCTGCCGTGTTGAGCACTGTTCAAAAAACCCCGCCTGCAAAGAGAGGCACACCGAATATGCAAACCGTATTGGATAATATTGCAAGTTCCGATTACGGCAATATTCCCGGTAGTGGTAACTGGGGTAATGCCGGCGGTGATGTGCCTACTTATGAAGGCGCAACAGGTGGCGATGTTGCCAATTTCTCATCGGATACCAGTGCAATCGGTTACAGCACCGAATCCGGCAAAGTATTCGTCATGCTCAACAGTATGTATGCAGCAGGTTACGAGAATTGGGATGAAGTGGATGATTTCGAAATCACCGTTGTACACCTTTACTTAAAACCGCAAGAGGGCAAAACCCTTGCAGATTGCAGAAACGCTATTGAACTTGCTACCGATGCCGACCTCAATGAGGAAGGCGTGCCCGCAGTTATGAAGGGCGGCGCAAGCAAAGTTTCTTCCAAGTTAGAATCTTTCGTAGATTGTAATGTGGATAGAGACATTGCGTTCTCTTCCGATTTTGATCCGGTAGCAGCAGAATATACCGTTACTTTCACCGGTATTAAGAATGCTGACGGTAGTGCAGCAGACGATGTTGTAAAGACCGTTTCCGAGACCGATGCTGTGGAAGCACCTGAACTCAGCGGTTACAGCACCGATGATTATGATTATGACTTTGCAGGTTGGGATAAAGATATCGTATCCCCGGCAACAGCCGATGCTACTTACACGGCACAGTACACCAAGAAAGCAAACGATAAGTCTGCTCTTCAAACCGAAGTAACGGCAGATGAAGCGCTCAATGAAGCAGATTATACTCCCGCAACCTGGGCTCCGTTCGCAGCAAAATTAGCAGCAGCTAAAGATGTTTTGAATGATGCAGATGCTACTAAGGGTGCAATCGCTACCGCTCTCAATGAATTGGTAGCCGCAAGAAGCGCACTTGAATCTCCGAAGCCCGAGTATGAAATCACCTTTAAGTGGAAGACTGCAGACGGCGACCAGCAACAAGTCGTCAACACGGTTGAAGGTAATGTTCCGGTGGCTCCGCAGGGCGCAGATGCAAACTATGAAGATGCTACCACCACTTATACCTTTAACGGTTGGAATCCCGCACTTGCAGAGGCTACAGGTCCTGCAGTTTATGAAGCAACCTACACTCCCGCGGCAAAAACTGCTACCGTTACCTTTAATTATAAAACGGTAGAAGGCGACAAGAGTGCTCCGGTAACCGGCGTTGCTTACGGCACAGACCCGGCAACCATCGTTCCGGCAGACGCAACAAGCTACAACTCTGCAGACGGTTCTTACACCTATACTCTTACCGGTTGGAATCCGGCATTTGCTAACGTAGCAGGCGATGCTGCTTACACTGCCGTTTACCAAACAACCGAGAACCCTGCTGACTATGCAGCAGTGGATAATGCTCTGTTAGCAGCAAATGAATTGATTAACAGTTCCGATTATGAACAAAAGTACACCGCTGCTTCCAGGCAGGTACTTGCCGATGCTGTTAATGGCGTTGTGCGTGGTTTGTTAATCGGGGACCAGGCAACAGTAGATGCTATGGCATCCGCTATCAACCAGGCAGTTGCAAATATGGAAGTTGCTTCTTACAATGTTACTTACAATGTACATGGTCAAGACCCCGTAGTGACTGCTTATGAATACGGCACTGCAGCTGCAACGGTAGAAGCCGGCGCACCGAATGTGCAGGATTATGATGATGGTGACTATCATTACACCTTTGCAGCTTGGACTCCCGCATTTGCGGATGTAAGCGGCGCTGCTACTTATACGGCAACATTTAATGATGCCTTTGTACCGGCAGACCTTACCGGTTTGCAGACGGCTATCACCGAAGCCAATGCAAAGAAAGCACAAGGCGGTTGGACGCAAGAATCTGTTCAAAACCTTGAAAACTTAATTGCACAGGCAAATCAGGAGTACTTAGAGGCTCCTTCTGCTCCCGGCAGAACCAAACAGGGTGCGATTGATAACCTCTCACAGGCCATTGCAAATGCACTTGTTGCTGAAACTCCGGTAACACAGTACACCATCACCTTTAATGACTATGATGCTACTCAACTCGGTCAGGTGACTGTAGATGAAGGCGCTGTAGTGGTTGCACCGGAAGATCCGACAAGAGCTGACTCTGCGGATGGTAATACTTCTTATACTTTCCTTGGTTGGCAGACACCCGGTGATACCAATATTTATCCCGGTAATTCCATTCCGAATGCCACTGCGAATGCAGTATACACCGCAGTGTATGAGGAAACCACCAACTATGCAGACCTTACTGCTCTGAACAATGCAATCGCTTCAGCAGAGCAAAAGCAGGCAGAAGAACACTTCAACGATAAGTATGAGAATGCACAAAGATACAATGATCTTGTAAACGCTGCTAAGGAAATTGTAGCTTCTACCCCGCTTAAGAGCGAGCAGAGATATGTAGATGCAAAAGCCAATGAATTAGATAGCTTTGTTCTCACTGTGAAGGAGTTTACCATTATCTTCGATTCTCACGAAGGCACTGCAGATATGCGTGTTCCCTACGGTGAGACTCCGATAGCTCCTCAGGCAGAAGGTTATAGCGACGGCGATTATGATTACACCTTCACCGGTTGGGATAAAGAGATTGTTCCTGCTACTGCAGATGCAACTTACAATGCTCAGTACAACAGCACCTTTGTACCGGCTGATTATACCGATAATGCTGAAAAAGTACAAACCGCTCAAAATATTCTTACCAATCCCGAGAGCGAGAAAATGTACACAGCAGATACTTTGGCTGCCCTTCAATCAGCTGTTGACAACAATGCACAAGCAGGTCTTGGCAGAACAAGCCAGACCACGGTAGATGAAGCTACCAACCGCATTAACAATGCAATCTTAGGTCTTGAATTCAGAACCTATACCATTAAATTTGTGGTTGACGGTCAGGAAATCAGTTCACAAACCTTGGCTTACGGTTCACAGGTACAAGTACCGCAAGACCCGACCAAGGCAGCGGATGATACTTACACCTACACCTTCACCGGTTGGGATCCGACAGTTGTACCGGATGTAACGTGCGATGCTACTTACACCGCACAGTTCGCTCCGACCTACAAAGAATATACCGTCAAATTCGTAGATGAAGATGGAATTACCGTAATCAGCACCGCTGCCTATCACTTCGGTGATGAAGTTGTCCTTCCGGACGAACCGACCAAGGCAGCAGATTTGGCTAACACCTATGATTTCGATCATTGGACTCCTGATGTCATCGATGTAGCAGGCGATGCTACCTACACCGCAACTTACACGGCAACACCGATTGACTATACCATCAGTTTCTATGCAAATGGTGAAGAAATCTCGGCAAAAACCTATCATTACGGTGATACCATTGAAGTGCCGGCTAACCCGACAAAGGCTGCAGATGAGTACAACACTTACGAATTCGCAGGCTGGACTCCGACAGTTCCGGCAACGGTTGACGGCACAGGCGATGGCATCTACACAGCAACCTTTACCGCTACTCCGATTGATTACACTGTAACATTCGTGAATGATGATGACAGCGTTATCAGCACTGCAACCTATCACTATGGCGATACCGTTGTGGTACCGGCAGACCCGACCAAGGATGCAACCGTTTCTACCGTTTACACCTTCGCAGGTTGGACTCCGGATGTTGCTGCTACCGTAGCAGGCAATGCTACCTACAAAGCAACCTACAACGAAAGCACCAGAATGTACACCGTGACCGTGATTACCAAGAGCACTACCGATGCTTCTCCGGTAACCGATACCATGAGTGTTGCATACGGTGAGACTCCGGTATTAACTGACCCGGCAACCTTCGTGGTTGGTACTACTAAGTACACCTTCACCGGTTGGGACCCGGCAGTTGCCGCAGTGGATAGCGATGCAACCTACACCGCTCAGTATGCTGAGTCTCAAGTGACTAACCCGACTTACACTATCAACTTCAAGTATTATGATACAGCTGAGCAAGCGGATGGCGGCAACCTTGTTGACCATACCGTAACAGTTGAGCAGGGCGATACCCCGACCGCTCCCGTACCGGCTAACTTCACAACCGCTACCGCGACTTATGAGTTCACCGGTTGGGATAAGGAAATCGGCGCAGCCGAGGCAGATGCTACCTATACTGCACAGTATAGAGTAACACCTATCGTAAACACTTACGAAATCAACTTCAGATATGCAGATACCTTGGCACAGGTTGAAGACGGTCACCTTGTAGACCACATTCAAAATGTGAATGAGGGCGAAATGCCTGCTATCCCGGCACCGCAGAACTTTGTAGACGGTAACACCACCTACACCTTCGTTGGTTGGGATAAGGATATTGAACCTGCAACCGGCAACACCGTTTACACTGCAGTTTACAATGTAGATACTGCATTTGTACCGGATATGACCGAAATTGAAGCACTTGTTGAAAGATACAAGCAAATGGTGAAGACCGGCCTTTACAATAAGGACGACCTTGCTGCAGTCAAAGCATACATCGACGATATCTATGATTTGTATGATAACAATGAATTCACTTCACAGGATGAAGTAGATGAAATGGCTATCCAACTCAAGATTCTCGAAGATGCTTGCAGAAAGATTGATAAACAAGATGAAAACAAGAAAGATGACAGCTCAAATAAGAAAGAGTACAAGAGAACATCCCCTGCTACGGGTGACAATGCTTCCTTAGTGGTAATGTCCATCATCCTTGTATCTTCTATCGGTCTTGCATTTGTTTCCATCAAGAGAAGAAAGAGAGATTTCTAATCTGAGGAAACTGTCTTAAAAACACCGTGAGATTTTTCAAACGGTCAGACCTTAAATGAACTCCATTATGGTGCGGGAGTTGACTGCTCCCGCACCGAGAGTTCGTTACAAGGGCAGAAAATGTTTGCTACGCATTTTCTCC
>Ga0256869_1001386_pt1 | contig 11879 bp, 3 predicted proteins | sample RumenRJG_05RNA_FD_186096 | JGI IMG/M metagenome (GOLD analysis project Ga0256869, IMG submission 186096) | Metatranscriptome of bovine rumen microbial communities from Lethbridge, Alberta, Canada - Rumen RJG_05 (Metagenome Metatranscriptome) | ecosystem: Host-associated > Mammals > Digestive... | reverse complement strand
GGCAAAGCATTGCCTTTGTCATCATATTTTACAGCAACTGTTTCATATATGACGATAACATGGAACTGATCGCCTTCTTTGACTTCGGCCTTAGCCTGTTCAGAATCTTTCACTACAACAGGAATATTAAGGATAGTCGTAGAATCACCAGCTTTTAAAATCTCGCCATATTCGTAATAGCCATTAACAAGTGACCAATTCTCACCACTTGGTTTCTGAGTTGTATCCAGAAAACTTAATTCAGGCATAAACACTTTAACTCGAACATAAATATCACCACTGTCCTTATCAGCAGTTATCTGTATCTTTTTGGTGTTGCCTTCTACCTTCTCATAAATCTCGGTTTCGTTTCCGATGCTTAATTTACGGCTTCCCTTAGCAGAAGTATAAGTAGAGAAGTAAGAAAGGGCTGAAGGAACAGAAACGATCAGCAGCATGGCAACAGCCAGTAACGCAAGTATTTTATGATTCTTTCTCATCGCTTGTCACCTCTGCTTTTAAATCGTCAACATCTTTACTCTTGAACTCCCATCCTTTTGATGTATATTCAAAAGTATTCTTTGCGCCATAGCCTTTCTTCTCATCGTTTTCGTTTTCATTCTTGAAAGATACTTTGTTTTCGCTGGAAACAGATACTTTAATTGTTTTTGTTCCTTTCTCTCCTGCTGAAAGTTTATAAGAAGCGCCGGTATAAACTTCTGTAACTCTAACAGAAGCATTTTCAGGAATTCCTTTTATCACATCAGAACTGAGTTTGCCGCCTTCTCTGAAGGTGATGGAAACATAATCATGATCATGATATGCAGTTGCATTTTCTTCCTTTACTTCAACTTTGTATACAAAAGTCACAGGGCTACCCGCATAAGAAGAAAGGGTCTTTTCAATCACCAGACTTGTCTTGACTGAAAACTTTAAGTTTATCGTAAGATCTTTATCAAGCATAAAGACCAGATTCGGTGTGAAGGAATACTCATTGCCCTCAATTTCTGCGAAAGAGACATAGTTGCCTCCAACAGATCTTGTGTATTTGCTTAATTCCTTATCACCCTTCTTATGCGTTACAGCAAGATACAAACCTTGAGAAACCGGATTTCCGGTTGTTCCGATCGAAAGGGCTGAATTTGATAAATAAGTAGCCGGATTCTTAAACACGATAGCAGCTGAATCATTAACAAATTTGTTTAATAACTCGGCATCATCAACCTTGGACTTGCCATTGAAATCAATTTTATCAAGCAAGGCTTTAATAGCTGCATCCGTCGTGTTAAAAGTATACTTTGCTGCTGAACCATCCCATCCAATATCGGCGAGTCTATAAAGATCGACGGTTAATCCGTTTTTGACATTAGCTGCCAACTTATCTGAATCGATTATCAGTTTTGCTCCACCAGCCGTTGTCTCGCCAGTTCCGGTCGTTTCGGACGTTTCTCCTGTGGTGTCTTCTCCGATCGTAACAGGAGTACCCGTCTCTCCTTCGGCATAGATATTCTTGAATGAAAGTAGACCGATAAACATCAGTCCTATAAGCAACAGACAGCTAATCTTTTTTCTTCTTGATGCTTTCATTCTTATCTCCTTTCTTCGGTTTTCTATTTCCAAACAGCACAATTAATATCAATATAAGAATAATCGGAGCTGCAATAAACGGTGCAACATAAACCGAATCGATTATCATTGCATCTGCAACAACCGCAACATCACCTTGAGGATTATCTACACGATGTCCTCTTACAAGTAGCCTATGTGTATTGATACCATAAGGCGTACATGTAACAAGCGTACAATAATCCTTCCCTTCCACAATCTGTATCTCGCTTAGATCAGTGGGAAGCACAACTCTGATCTGATCCACCTGGTAGGTATACGTTTCACCCAATATATTCAGATTGAACGTATCACCTTCTACCAGCTTATCTAGATCAGAGAACAATTTGGCACTTGGCAACCCCCTGTGTCCACTAAGCACACAATGAGAGCCGTCACTTGGATCGGTCACTCTTCCCTTTTCATAGTCGTAGCTATATGCTCCAACCGGAAAGCTCGTGCCTTCAATGTGACCGATACTGGTTTGCAATACTGATTCGCTCATTCCGTGATATATCGGAAGCATGACTTTGATCTTATCTATTTTGATATAGCCCATGTTTCCGTTACCGGTAAAATTGAGGACATCGTTGTATACCTCAATATCGGAATCGCTCATATTCCAGTTAATGCCTTCTTTCGCAAGTTCGGCATTATAATTCAGAGCTTCATGAATTTCCTTTTCATAATCCTCACTGCTCATCTTTGAAACGGTTTCGGAATATGACATGATTGCTCTGGTCTGGTGAAATGAATTCCAATAATCAGCAATACTCGGATACAGGAATATCAATAATCCTATAAGGAATACTCCAAATAAGATCAATGTACTTCCGTTCCTTTTAAACCAGTTTTGTTCAGGAGCGGTAATCTTATCCGTTTTTTCTTTCTTTAACATCCTTTCCTACAGCTCCTTCTTGTCAAAAATATGTGACAAGATATATGCACACATTATGAATATATGCATATATCTTATTGCATATACATGTAATAAGATAACAACATTACTCACAGGAAGCCCCGATAAAAACCGAGGCTTCCTATATATGTGAATATTAGTTATTATTCATTCTTTTCTTGGAAATCAGTAAGATACCTGCACCAAGAACAAGAGCGGCACCAGCAATATGGAAGATTGTGGTACCAATACCACCAGTTGAAGGAAGTTCAGCACCTTTATTATTTTCAATATTCTGCTTTACAAATACCTTGGTTGTATCAGCTGTTGCTTCTCCCTCTGACGAAGATTCAGAGCCTGAAGATGTTGGCGTGGTAGCTTTAACTTCGATAGGATCATCAAGTTTGTTGTATCCGGTAGGAGCTTTTGTTTCTACTAAACTATAAGTTACATCTAAATCGAGACCATTAATTGTAACGATATTACCGTTTGTTACAATTGTATCTACTAGCTTATTATCAGCAGCTTCTATCTCATCAGGTGTTGCAATTCTATAAGTCTGTCCTTTTGCGACTTCAATCAGTTTAATAACTGTTCCACCCTTCTTAAATTGGAACTCAGCACCCGTCAGTTTCGTAGTCTTATCAGTACCATCAACTTTATCGAATTCAAATTTTGTTGTTTGAGTATTTACAGTAACCGGCTGGCTTTCAAAATTATGACCATATTTAAGATCAAGTGTATTAGGAATTGCAGTGTCGATAGCAGCTTCTTTATTTACAATGGCAACTACTTCAACAGTAATAGTTTGAGCTGCCGTTTTACCTTTTACCAGATTCTTAATTTGCTCTGCTGTATATGTTATCGTAAATTTTGTAGCATCATTTGCTGCATCAGAAACATCACTAATCGTACCCTCAATCGGAGATTGTGATTTAACCTGTTTAAAGGTTAACCCTTTTGACATTGTATCAGTTAGAACAATCTGAGCATTGGCTGTTACAGGAACATTAACCGTTAAAGTATAAACTATCTCCTGACCAATTTCAGAATTCTTATCAACTTCAGGGATCGTTTTATTATCTTTAACGTATTCGTTCTTTTCTTTAATGGTGACTGGGCTTAAAGTTTGAACCGCAATTTTGCTTCCTAAAGTTGACTTAATGAAATAGTAACCCGGAGCAACAGTTCCAGATTCGGCCTTACTGCCGCTCATTGACATTGAACCCGATGCACCAAAAGCGGCAGTAAGCTGCTCATCTGTCAGTTTATTTAACTCGTCAATGATTTGCTGAGCTGTAGTGTTCTTATCTTTCAATTCAACATACCACTTAGAATCTGTTCCAACTTGCGTAACATTAAACAGTTTTGTTCCTTCTATGGCAGTTTTAGCAGCTTCGGTCGTAACATAATATGTTACTTTACCATGTTCAGTAGTTTCTCCAGATGCCGGAGCTACAGTCGGATCAGTATCAATGCTTGCATCCAAAATCTTCCAGTAAGTATATACGGTCGATTCTGTCTTAACTTTGTCATCTGCAGTCGCATCGGATTCAATTGTGATGCTTGGAGTGCCCGGAGTACTTGATGTTCCTCCTGTTGGAGTTACATCAGTTCCTGTTCCATCCGCATAAATCTTAGATGTTAGTGACATAACCATCAGGACGGCTACGAATATGACCATCAATTTCTTCAATAATTTCATCGTCACTTTCCTTTCTTTAATAACTAATATTTAATTTACTTTTAGTATCTTATTATGCATCTTTAAGCGATTAAGAAGTTAATATTAGCTTTACCTCCTTTCCTCCACAGACTTCTATTAAAAGACACATAACTGCAAATATAGAAGATCTATACTTGCTAATACACGATTCATTCAGATCCGGAAATTCCGAACCTTTCATTTGAACAGAAGCATGTTTGAATTCAATTATATATTAAACCGAACTATAAATATGCACTGTTCTTTCTTATTATGTTATCACATAATGAGTAAGATATAGTTTGCGTTTTAGGTATTCTATCGTAATATTCGCTCGATTTCCAGGAGCTTAAGAAACATATACTAATAGTTTTAATCATATACTTCCCTTATGTCCTTTAATCTCATCCCTTTCTTATATCCATATCATATTTTGGATATATCATAAGAATAAGTCTAAAGAAATTAATTCAAAAGGATTATGTATAATAATTTTTGAAATTGAACAAGAGTAATACCTTTTTCACTGCTTTTACTGCTCACATGATTATATGTGATAACTATAGATCAAGAGTTGAATACTGAATTCTATTTTCTTTCCCTTCATGCAATCATTTTCTTGACCTCCCATTACTTCCGTTTCTTTCTGTTCATGAATGCTGTAATAGCTATAAACATTACAGCTGTACCAAAAAGCTTAATCATGTTGCTACCAGGGCCGCCTGTATGAGGCAGTTCCGTTCCCGGAACATTAGACACTGTAACAGTTGCGTTCTTATCGCCTTCTGCAAGTTCATATACAAACAGGCCACCACTTACAGCCGAGTTCCAATTTGAAGGAGCCGAGCCATTAGTGAAACTTATGAATGAAATAGCTCCGTTTTCAACTTTAAGATAGAATACAGCTTCTTCTGAAATAACATATCCAACAGGAGACACGCTCTCTCTTATCTCATAATAGCCCTCTGTCAGTCCGTCAACAACAATTTTTCCAGTATCTGGCGCAGAAGCATCAGAATTCCAAGAAATTGGTCTTCCTTCTTCATCTGTTTCTGGTGGTATAGTGCCTCCTTCTGTCGGAACTACATCCATGATTTTAGTAACAGTAAATACTGCACCACAAAGTTTTTTGTTTGGATCTTCTTCATCAACCTTGATGATATCTAGCTCGGTTTGTGATTCTGTGTTGGTGATTGTCTCGCCATTTTCTGCAGCCGACTTGTCACCTTCATAGCTTACTGTATAACCATTCCAGGATCCAGTTTCTTTTACTGTATATTTTATTTTCTTACCGGAATTGTCGTATTTAGGTAATTCTGTAAAATAAGCAGTCCAGTTTTCTCCTTCATAGTCACTGTTTGATGGAATTACTTTAGAACCATCACTGCCTTTTGTCTCGTCATTTCCGTCAACCAGAACAGTATGATTAGTTGGTGAATCATTAGACATTAATTTGAAAGTTACTTCGGCATTAGCTGGTGGATCAGCAATTGAACCATCCGCATTCTTCCATGCTTTAGTAGCGCTAATGCTAACTTTTTCAATTTCATTAACGATAAAGCCATCTACAGCCTCGATCCCAACATCTTTGGATTCAGCAATATAATTGATTTTTGTTTCTTTTATTGAATAATTTGCTTCATACCAAACATTATTCACAAGGTATTTACTTGGAAGGTTAGACCATGATGCTTTATGTTCAACAGAATCTTTCTTAATTTCAATAGGATTTTTAAACACAAAGCTTTCAGGCGCATAGTCTGCTAGGTCGCTTTCAGTAACCTCAGACGAGCTACCGTTTACTGTTTTATAAAGAGTAAATTCAACGCTTTCGACATCTTCTGGCCATGTGATGGTTGTTTCTCCGCTCTTCCAGGCTTTGGTCGCTTCTATCGATGTTGTATTTTTCGTGTTCACATAGGTTACAGTTACTGCAGCCGTGCTGCTGATCGAGCCTGTGACGGTTTTGTTTGCAGCGTCAACCGTTCCGCCATCGCTGCTGCTGACAGTCGTCTCGTAGCCATCGGCGTCTTTTGAGGTTTCCTCCACTTTGAAGCTCGTCCCTTCCGGCAGATTGCTGAATACTGCCTTCTGACCACCTTTCAGTGTATAGGAGATCTCTGCTTTTCCCGCTGTAAATTCGATATTGTTGGTCGTGGCAGTATCAATGGTTTCTGATGTCCCGATCTTGTAGGTGCCATTGTTCCCAGTCAAACCTGCCTTCTCAAAGGTGACTTTGAAGTTAAACTCTTTATCAGCATTCGTTGCATTGCCAACAAGTGTCTTCTCCACAGTCAGGCTACCGGCACTCAGCGTGTTGGTAACTTCAACAGACTCTTTCCTGGTTGTGCCACCTGTAATAGTACCTGTCTTTCCGTCAGCGGGAATATTTGAAGAATACCCTGCTGCGCTGTAATCAGTCTCCGTGATCTTATAGGTTGTTCCTGCTGGGAGTCCGACAATGGTGAAAGTCTCATCAGCTTTCAGCTTGATTCCACTGACCATAGCAGTTGTGTTCGCCGCCGCCGTTTCCGTTGCAGTCGCGTTCCTCGTATAGGTAATACCGGTGGCATCCGCATCACCTTTCTTGAAGGTGTAGCTTTCCGCCAGCGTCTCGCCGGCCGGAGCAGTCAGCTCGATGGTAAACTCAAACTCTTTATTGATATCTCCTCCACCAGCAACCTTCTTGGTCAGTTCCAGGTCGCCCGGCTTCTTTGTATTGGTGATCGTGCCTCCGGTGATGACGTAATCGGTGTCGGCACCCGTCCCGCTGTAGCTGACTGTGTAGCCCTCAGGAGCAGAGGTTTCCTTCACGACATATTGGATTTCATAGACTCCGTCAGCAGTATCATACGCATACTTGGGCAGATTCTTGAATTCCGCTGTCCAGCCCGGATTCTCCTGCTTCGTTCCTGCCTTTGTATCAGTACCATTGATGTTCACTGCAGTGCTGTCAGCAGTACCGTCCAGATCGATTGTGGTTACCTGAGTGGTCGCAGCTGCGGCAGTCTTTCCGCTGTAGAGACCAATCGTAATTGTGGTGTTCTCAGGAATCGCCGGTTTCCATTTCTTCTCTACCGATATGTCAGTGGTCTCTACATTATTTGTCAATGTAACAGATCCCTGTGTGGCGGAAGAACTGATCGCCGCCGATGTCCCGGAGCCGGTTACCGTGTAAATTGTATCACTGATTACTTTCTGGACGCCGTTTTCACCGCTCACAATCGGAGTGCCGTTCTCCCCGGTCAGCTCATACACATAGTATGTTCCGTAGGGGAGATCAGATTCTGTGGTTTTACCGGGACCATTCGTCGTAACAGTGATGGATCCCGTTCTTACAGGAGTCTGTGCAGGACTGGCGGATGAATTATACTGCTCATTAAACACCGCATAGTAGAACGTCCCAGTCGCAGAGGTATCAATCGTTCCATTTCGCTGGATGCTCTTGGTAATCTCCAGAGAACCAAGATCAATGTTGTTGGTGAAAGTTGCGGTCGCAGACGCCTGCGCTGCTGTTGTGTCTCCAGCGACAACCGTTACAGTTGTGTTGTACGTAGTTGTTGTAGGCTGGTCATTAATCTTGCTGATGGATGTGCCGTTTGTCGGAGTCGTCTCCGTGATCGTGTAATCACCTGGCGTAAGGTCGGAAATCACAACGAACCCGTCGGAGTCAAGCGCAACTATTGTTCCATCTACCGTTGCCGAAGCAGCAACGCCGTTTGTGACCGTGATTGCAACCGTTGCAATGTCCGTTGCGGGTGTTCCGGAGTCGGTAATGGTAAAGGTATACGTACCGTCAGCAGCGGTGCCGTTTGTTTCTTGGCTATTAACTGTAACAAGCTTGGTGAGTTTCAGCGCGCCTTTTTGTTCCTCTCTGGAGTTTTTGAAGCTGATGATTTCGTTTTTCTGTGTCAACGTCCCGGTGTGTGACGCTCTGGAAACGGTTGTCGTACCAGTTACATTTCCATTTTCATCGTAAGTGCTGTAGGTGTAGGAAACAGTCAGTCCGTTTGAATCAATTTCTTCGACCTTATACTTTGTTCCTTTAGCAAAGCCCCAGAACATTTTCTGTTCTTTGTCTTTCAGTTCGAACTCTACGACACCGTTTACAAATGTATCATCGCCGTTTTTGTCATTATAGTCTGTGTTAACTGTACCGTCATCATTCAGGATTGAGACTCTGAATCGATAATACTGCTCCTTATCACTATTGTCCGGACTCTCTACCTGTTTTTCAACAACAAGTCCCTCGAGCGGCCAGTTCTTGATCTGCATGGAATCGTTGTAATAGTAGACGTAGTGATCATAGTCCACGTTTTCCATAACATTGGTCAGTGTCACCAGATAGTCAAAACTGATCGTGCCGTAGTCTTCCAGCGGTTCAACTTCCTGAACATGATAAACTTCGTCAAACATGATTTGGTACTGTGCTCCGTCAATAACTATTTCTCCGTTTTCATCGGTTTCCAGTACGAGCTCTTTAACACCGCCACCAAAATCTATATTCGGGTTTTCAGCAAAAATCCTGAACCTGACGCCTTCCAGTTTCTTGTTTGCGTCATATCCGTCAACCTTCACGATCTTAAACGAGGCAATTGCACCTTCTCCTTCGGTCACGGTACCGTAAGACTTTGTAGTTGTAATGGTCTCGTCTTCATCGTTTACGCTCACCGTATTGACTATGGTCTGGCTGCCGTTTCCTCTTACATCGGCATCATATGTGATAACTACCTTGGTAGAATCAGGAACCGTATAAGTCGCAATGGTTCTTCCAGTCTGATTGCCTTGTTCGTCCTTTTCGCCGCTTAATGAATACGGTACCTCCTGCCCCTGTGGGTCTGTGACAATGCGGATTGAACTATAATCCACGCTCAGGTTCGCGCTTATAACATCAGTCATCACCATGGGCTCTCCGTTTTTGAGCGTCGCCCCGGCCGGATTGAAGGTGATTCGATACTGAGCTTTTCTGGACGCATCCCCGAGCTCTCCTGCGTTCAGAAGCTCCTTGTTCAGGAAATCATACGTTGTCGTATAGTCGAACTCACTCTCATGATCTCCCCATTTGGCTGTATTCACCAGATGGTGCTCACCGCCATTTGCGATCGCAAGCTGCTCCAGATCAACGCCGTCCTTGAGCTGTAAGTAATATACAATTCTATAGTTTTGATAAAACTGACCATCATTGTTCTTGGGCAGCTGATCAATCGTGATGCTGAAACCATCCGCAGTATCTGTATACGATACAGGTGTCGCTTTATCATAAGCCTGATCGGTGTAGTCTCCGCCTGTGAGTACCATATGCTCATAAAGGTTTGCATGTTCTCCACTGGCAACATATGGATCAACAAGTTTCAAAATCGACGTATCAAAGCTGTCCGTAACTGTAACAGGCTCGTTCTTAACACCCTTTAGCCAGATTTCATACCTTAAATACTTATATGTCGTAGGCTGAGGAGTAGTAGTCCAATCAGTCCAAGTCTCGATTCTATTGGGGCCTTTTTTATTAAGAGATGGTTTAGAAAACAGTGCTGTTGCCGTTGCTTCACGGCCATTTATAGAGATCCTGTTAACATGTTCTCTAGAATTATTATCACCCGGTGAATTATAGTTCTTCTCCATCCATTCCGGATCCACCGCTGTTTTCAGCTTTATTGTTATTTCATGTCCACCAGCTTTAGCTTGCAGCCCGGGTACACTCTTAGCAGAATCCTTGTAAAAAGTGATTTTCAGATTCGTTTCGCTGACTTCTAAGGTATATTCTTCCCCTGCCAACCGGCCTTGAATATCCAGTGATTCTTGAATGTACTGTTCATAAATATTAACATTGTCTGCAAAATTACCTGTGATATGGGGCTTCCATATGGCAGGGAATGTATCTATGACTTCTGCTTTGCTCAGGCCACCCTCCGGCACAGTAATGACTGATTCCCATTCGATGTACTGCTCAGTCTGATCCGCGACTCTTTTAGTTATATCTGCCATATTTGAAGGAGTCACGACAATTTGGCCTCCATCGTAATTCGCAGCATTATTCAAAGTTACCGGAACTCCACCGTTTTCTACCTTATCCATATCAACTACAGTCTGGTATTTTATCGTGTAATGATATGGTGTCGTATCAGCATCCGGAATTGTATAGGTCCAGCTTGAATCACTGTGAGCCGTAAGGTCGTTGTACGGAATTGTACGAGTTTTAATCAGTGTGCCGGAATGATCACGGACCTCAACCGTAATGCCGGATCCGTAATACTTCATATACGCCTGAGATGAATCACCGATCCTGTCAGTAATGGTGTCCCCTGCTACGGATGCCAGAGCAAGCGGATTGTAGTCAATTGTCCAGTTTATGATTTTGTTGCCTTCCTCTGTTGCTCCGCCATCGGTTCCGTTGCTCTTTGCCGTCGTCTTGTAATTGATTTCACGGGAGAATTCACTGTTGTGCGGATCACCGTCGTCCGGTTTGACTGTAGCGGTGTTTTTTGTCTGGTCGACTGTGATTTTTCCATCATTATCTGTGTCTTTGCTGAAATCCACCTTGGCGGAATAGGTAATGGTGATAGTTTCCCCATCGTTCATGGAAGCGAAGGTATAGTCAAACCCCTTGGCTGCGCCATTGTCCGTATAATCACTACTGTTCCCGGATACCTGAACATCATTGTTGAAGATCAGCGCATCCCCGGTCAAAACGTCTTTGACATTGACATTCGTCACATCGCCGTCGGCGGTTACTTTAATGGTATAATAAAACTTTCCTGTTGTTTCGTCGAATCTTCCTTCCTTTGTTACATATGCCTGTGCTGGCTCCGGCTCATCAAAGGTGATGTCTCTCTTGATAACATCATTAAATTTAATCGTAGTTTTCGATCCATCAAACTCCCCGGTGTAGGTAAAGCGGAAGCTCACATTGGTAGATTCTTCCAGTCTGGGGAAGTCGGGATCGTTTGTATCAAAATTAATCTTTAATGAGCCATCAATATCCAGTACATAATGAAAGCCGACCTGGTAAGTTCTTCCTTTATAAACAATATTAATATTACCATCGTTTTCCTGTTTTGTCAGAATTTTAATGCCTTCCGGCATCTGATAGGTGAGCTCAGCACGATTTGCAAACTGGTACGCTGAGCCTTCGGCAAAGGTGAGAATAATGGAATACTCTTCGCCGGCCTCAACATGATAGCTTCCGTTTGGATCCTGTGTCGCACCGGTGATTACGGCGTTCTTCAGAAAATCAGAAAGATTTGTAGATTCCGCGGTATCGGTCACCGTGATGATGTAGATCTTTTCTCCGCTCCGGATTCTGAGCTCATAAGTATCCGCGAACGCAACATCACTGTTGATGTAATACTCCCCGTCAACCTGCGTGAGATACAGCGCGCCCGCGTGATCCTCCCCCAGGATGAGGGTAAGGCTCGCGTCGTCAATGCTTCCTTCGATCCCGAGCACAGCCAGAATATCCGCCAGGCGATAGCTTCCCTGGCCTGGAAAGCTCCATGTCCTGCCTTCATATGTGAAGTCCACTGTATAGACAACGGCATAAACAGAGAAGGCATCAGACTCAAAAGCTACAGTGTTATCTGTAGTGATTTCATTAATCTCATCTGTATTTTCAACTAATGCCTGAACTTCTTCGACATTATTGATGACTTCAACATCTTTTTCTTTGACTTCTGTTGTTTCAACAATATTTGCATT
>Ga0256869_1001385_pt1 | contig 11880 bp, 9 predicted proteins | sample RumenRJG_05RNA_FD_186096 | JGI IMG/M metagenome (GOLD analysis project Ga0256869, IMG submission 186096) | Metatranscriptome of bovine rumen microbial communities from Lethbridge, Alberta, Canada - Rumen RJG_05 (Metagenome Metatranscriptome) | ecosystem: Host-associated > Mammals > Digestive... | reverse complement strand
CTTTATTATTCTTTCGATTTCTCAGAATGCTATCTGCTCTGCGATGTGGTGAAGCTCCTCATCATAGGGCTTCTTCATGGAGAGTGCCTCCTGGATGTCATAGTCAACTATCTTGCTGTCCTTGATGCCGACAACTCTGTTGCCGATTCCCTGCTCAAGGAGCTCAACAGCGTAGTGACCCATTCTTGTAGCCTCAACTCTGTCTCTGAGAGTAGGATTTCCGCCTCTCTGAACGTGGCCGAGGATAGTAGCTCTTGCTTCGATGTGAGTCTTTTCCTGGAGAGCAGTTGCTATCTCCTGGGAGTGTCCCACGCCCTCAGCAACGATAACTACGAAGTTCTGCTTGCCCTTTGCCTTCTTCTCAAGCATTGTATTTGCGATAGCGTCAAGGTCGTAGGGAACTTCCTTTGTGATTATATCTGTAGCGCCGCAGGCGATACCTGTATTTACTGCGATATGTCCTGCACCACGGCCCATTACCTCAACAACAGAGCATCTGTCGTGGGACTGGGATGTGTCACGGAGCTTGTCTACGAGCTCCATAGCTGTATTCATAGCTGTATCGAATCCGATAGTGTAGTCTGTGCAGGCGATGTCGTTGTCGATAGTTCCGGGGATACCGATGCAGAGCATACCCTGTGCAGAAAGGTCAGCAGCACCTCTGAAAGAGCCGTCGCCGCCGATAACTACCAGGCCTTCGATGCCCAGCTCATCGCACTTTGCCTTAGCCTTTGCAACGCCCTCTGCGGTTCTGAATTCGGGGCATCTTGCGGTATAAAGGATAGTACCGCCTCTATGGATGATGTCGGATACACTTCTCTCGTCCATGGGGAAAATATCACCGGTGATGAGTCCCATATAACCTCTGCGGATACCGTAGACCTCCATGCCCTTGCTGATAGCTGTTCTAACAACTGCTCTTACAGCGGCATTCATTCCGGGAGCGTCTCCTCCGCTTGTCAATACACCGATCTTCTTAATCATACATATTCTCCATTCTGCCCTTGGCATATATTATTTAACTTCCAGCGACATTGCTGAAGCCTAATTCCATACATTTATATTTTACTACTTTGTAGAAATATTGTCAAGTGTATTTCGGCTTTTTTTTCGATTATTTTTACTCCTTGCCCCAGACTACCGGATAAGGCCGATATTTCCGGCTCCGAAAGCCTCGGAAAGTGCCTTGTATGACTCTCCGCTGACTTCCAGTGAAAGGCCGGACTTAGGCATCAGGGTCTTTTTCATGTCAGTGAAGTAGAAGCAGACCCTTGTATCTCCACGGAATTGTCCGCATATGCGGCTGACCTCCGGGAGGATGTCCCTGTCTGAAGGAGTCTTTATGCAGAGCTTCATGTTCGAGACGAACCTCGGCAGCTCCTTTTCGGACACTATTGAGCCGCAGACTACCGTCACGCTGTCGTCCTTCACCGATATTTTGCCGGTAATGAGCAGGATGCTCCCCTCTTTCAGCGTTGGACCTGACATTGCGTAGAGGTCCGGGAACACCACGCACTCCGTTTCTCCGGAGCTGTCTGATGCGGTGATGAAGGCCATTCTCTCGTTCCGGCGTGTCATGTGGAGCTTCTGTTCCTGCAAGGTACACAGAGTTCTGACCTCCTGGCCGTCCCTGAGACCGTTCAGGCTGTTTATGTCCTTCATCAGACTGGTCCTCAGGAGTGCTGCGACGTAGCTGTACTCCCCGGTGGGGTCTCCGCTCAGGTACATTCCTGCGGCTTCCTTTTCCATTGCAAGGAGCTCCCGGCTGCTGTACTCCGGCACCGGCATGATGCGTATGTCCATGCCGTACTGCTCGGAAAGTCCGAAGAGACCAAGCTGTCCCTCCATGACTCCCCGTCCCTCTGCGGAGACAGCAGTCATTATCATCTCGTAATTCTCAGTCATCTGACGGCGGTTGAGTCCCAGACCGTCAAAGGCTCCGGCCTTGATGAGGTTCTCAAGAGCCTTCTTGTTCAGCTCCCTGCCTTCAAGACGCTCGCAGAAGTCCTGGAGGCTGCGGAAGGGACCGTTCTCAGTCCTTTCTGCGATTATCCTGTCAGCAAGTCCGCTGCCTGCGTTCTTTATGGCAAGGAGTCCGAAATACATCTTTCCCTCGGTGAAGGTGAACCCCTTCATACTGCGGTTTATGTCCGGGCGGAGCACCTCGATGCCTGCGCTCCTGCATACGCTGATGTACTCAGCCAGCTTGCCTGTAGCCGACATGACACTGGACATCAGTGCCGCCATATATATCCCTCTGTAGTGGTATTTCAGGTAGGCTGTCTGGTAAGAAAGGTAGGAGTAGGCCGCTGCATGGGACTTGTTGAAGGCGTAGGATGCAAAGCTGACCATTTCGTCGAAGATAAGGTCAGCAGTCTCCTTCGGGATGCCGTTCTCGGCCGCTCCCTTTACAAAGCTGTCACGCTCCTTCAGCATGACGTCGTGCTTCTTCTTGGCCATTGCCCTGCGGACTATGTCTGCGTGTCCGTAGGAGTAACCGGCTATTTTCCGGCATATCTCCATGACCTGCTCCTGGTAGACCATTACCCCATAGGTGTCCCTGAGGATGTTCTCCAGCAGAGGATGCTTGTACTTTATCCTGTCCGGGTGCTTTTTGTTCTCGATATACTCCGGAATGGACTTCATGGGTCCCGGACGGTACAGTGACATGACAACTATAAGGTCCTCCAGCCGCTCCGGAGAAAGCTCCATGAGCCGCTGGGTTATGCCCTCGCTCTCGAACTGGAAAACTCCGGCAGTGTCTCCCTTGGCGAGCATGGAGTAAACGTCCGGGTCGTCAACGGGTATTGATGAGATGTCAAAGTCCGGGTCTGTCCGGCGGATGCCGTTCACTGCGTCCCGGATGACCGTCAGGTTGCGGAGTCCGAGAAAGTCCATTTTCAGCAGTCCGAGGGACTCCAGCACCGTCATCGTGTACTGTGTCACAACTGTATTGTCGTTCCTTTGCAGAGGCACCAGGTCACTGAGGGGAACTGCCGAGATGACCACTCCTGCCGCATGGGTGGAGGCATGGCGGGGCATACCCTCCAGCTTCATGGCCATATCCAGAAGCTCCCGGACCGTTCTGTCTGTCTCATACAGCATTTTCAGGTCCGGAGAGGTTTTCAGAGCCTCCCTCAGGTCGGCCTTGGGGTCTATGAGCTTTGCCGCCCGGTCGCAGATGTTGTAGGGCACGCTCATCACACGGCCGACGTCCCGGACTGCCGCTCTCGCTTTCAGGGTATCGAAGGCAATTATCTCCGAAACATAGTCCTCTCCGTACTTTCTTACCACGTAGTCCTTGACGCTCTGGCGGCCCTCGATGCAGAAGTCTATGTCGAAGTCCGGCATACTCACTCTCTCAGGGTTCAGGAAACGCTCGAACAACAGGTTGAACCTTATCGGGTCGATGCCCGTTATCCCTATGCAGTAGGCGCAGAGACTTCCGGCTCCGGAGCCCCTTCCGGGCCCCACAGGGATGTTGTGCTCACGGGCATACTTTATAAAGTCCCAGACGATGAGGTAGTAGTCGGTGTAGCCCATTCTCGTTATCACAGAAAGCTCGTATTCAAGCCTTTCTTTTACCTCAGCCGCCGGAGCGGCGCCGTATCTTTCATACATTCCCTTCCGGCAGAGCTCCCGGAACCAGGCCTGGTTGTCGGTGACTCCCTCTATGGTGAACTTAGGGAGCTTGATGCTGCCGAACTCAAATTCCACATTGCATCTTTCGGCTATCACTGCGGTATTCGTTACTGCCTCCGGGCGGGCTCTGAAAAGCTCCGCCATTTCGCCGGCAGATTTAAGGTAGAATTCCTTTGTCTCAAAGCTCATAGGGTTAGGCTCGCCCAGTATCTTTCCGGTCTGGATGCATATGAGAACGTTCTGCATCTCTGCGTCCTCCCGGCGGATATAGTGGCAGTCATTGGTAGCCGCAAGGGGAATGTCCAGCTCTGCTGACAGCTTGTACAGCAGTGGAAGCACCTTCAGCTCGTCTGCGATGCCGTGGTTCTGGACCTCGATGAAGTAGTTCCCCCGGCCGAAAATGTCAAGGTAAGCAAGTGCAGTCTCCCGTGCGCCCTCGTAGTCGCCGGAGTTCAGCTTTCTCGGTATCTCTCCTGCAAGGCAGGCTGAGAGACAGATGAGCCCTCCGCTGTACTTCCTCAGGAGCTCCCGGTCAACTCTCGGCTTGTTGTAGAATCCGTCCAGTGCCGCTGCGGACACCAGCTTTACCAGGTTGCTGTAGCCCTCGTTGTTCTCGCAGAGGAGTATCAGATGATACGGGGACTGGTCCAGTCTCGGCTCCTTGTCCCTGTGACCTCTTGGCGCAACGTAGACCTCACAGCCGATTATCGGCTTTATCCCTTGTTTTTTCGCCTCGTTCCAGAACTCCACCGCACCGTACATATTGCCGTGGTCTGTTATTGCGGCGGCAGTCTGTCCCAGCTCCTTCACACGGCTGACAAGGTCCTTTATACGGCAGGCTCCGTCCAGCAGGCTGTACTCCGTGTGGACGTGAAGGTTCACAAAGCTGCTCTCATTCATCCTGTTTACCTCCGTGGCGCAGCTCATCGGCTATCTTCGCCAGTTTCTTGAAGCGGTGGTTGACTCCCGAACGGCTTATGGGCGCAGAAAGGCTCTCCCCTATCTCCTGAAGGCTCATGTCGCTGTTTTCAAGTCTCAGCTCAGCAACCTCACGGAGCTCCTCGGAGAGGGAGTCAAGGCCTATGGTCCCGGCAATGAGCCTTATGTCCTCACGCTGCTTGAGGGCGGCTTTCAGGACCTTGTCTATATTTGCGGCATCGCAGTTGGCGATGCGGTTCGCCTTGTTGCGGACGTCCTTGTATATCTTCACGTTCATCAGCTCCAGGGTACACTGCTGGGCACCTATGAATGTAAGGGTGTCCTCAATGGACTCGCTGCCCTTGATGTACACTATGAACTGTCCCCTGCGTACAACTCTTCCGGCAGATACTCCTATATCTCCAAGAAGGAGCGAAAGTCCCGACGCCAGCTCATCTGTGGGTGCGGAAAACTCCATGTGGTACTCCTTTGAAGGGTCATTGACACTTCCGCAGGCAAGGAAAATTCCTGCTGTATATACTCCCAGACTGCTTGTGGATATGAGCTCCTGGTCCATTTCCCTTGCTCCCTCGCTGAACCCGTACTTCCGGAATATCCTCCCGATGAGCTCCGGGTCTGTAATATCGTAGGTATACAGGGTTATCCCGCTGCGTCTCACGCTCTCACGGCACTGTATCTCACTGTGGAAAACGCTCCTGAACAGAGTCCCGAAGAGCTCTGCGGATATGCTGCTCTCGCTCTGAAAACAGATATGCTCCCTTGTCAGCAGCTTACTGAAAAGGAGCATACCGTACAGACAGGCGAAACGCTTGTCCTTATCATTTATCGAGGAGCATATTTCCTTTCTAACATCATTTGAGAAGGATATGACTGTCCCCTCCTATCAGAATTTTTTATCCTTGGTTATGTCACGGTGATACTTCTGCACCCTGTACTCCTTTTCGCTGAGGTGCTTTGCAATGAGCTCTGCAAAGGTTATGGAGCGGTGCTTTCCGCCTGTACATCCAAAGGCTATGACGAGCTGGCTCTTTCCCTCGTGGACGTAAAGGGGTATCAGGTAGTCGATAAGGTCACAGAGCTTTCCGAAGAGCACCTGTGACTGCTCAAAGCTCATAACGTAGTCCCTGACACAGCTCTCACATCCGGTATGGCTGCGGAGCTCGTCTATGTAGTAGGGATTCGGCAGGCATCTTACGTCAAATACCAGGTCACTGTCTGTGGCAACTCCGTACTTGAAGCCGAAGGACATTACCTTGATGAGAAGGGAATCGGAGTCCTTCTCCAGGAAGATGTTCTTCACCTGTTCCTTGAGCTGTGAGGAGGTGAGTGCGGTGGTCTCGATGAAATAGTCAGCTATCTCCCTGAGCTGGGCGAGCTGGCCGGCCTCGTACTCTATGGCCTCCAGTATGTTTCCGCTGAACTTCTCCTGGAGAGGATGCTTGCGGCGGGTCTCCTTGTACCTCTTCACAAGCACCTCATGGGATGCGTCAACGAAGAGGACCTTCACGTCCACATCGTTCTCATCTCTCAGCTCCTGCCAGGAGTGGAAGATCTCCGTGAACATATCTCCGGTCCTTATGTCTACTGCCACTGCCACCTTGGATATCTCGCTCTCAGACTGGCGGCAGAGGTCAACGAATTTTGAAATGAGCTTTGGAGGGATATTGTCTATGCAATAGTAGCCTATATCCTCCATGACGTCCATGACGCTTGACTTTCCTGCGCCGGACATTCCTGTAACTATCAAAAGCTGCATAATTTCCTCCGATTTACGGGTCTTATTTGAGGATGACCGGTTCAAGCTCCAGCTTGTAGCCTGTCTTTTCACGGACTATATCCTGTACCTTTGAGCAGAGCTCAAGGACGTCGGCACAGGTGGCATAGCCTTTATTGATGACGAATCCGCTGTGCTTTTCGCTGACCATAGCTCCTCCGCAGCTCATGCCTTTCAGTCCGCACTGCTCAATGAGGAGGGAGGCGTAGCTGCCCTCCGGACGCTTGAAGGTGCTTCCTGCGCTGGGGTAGTCAAGAGGCTGCTTGGAGCTGCGCTTGCCCATGCACTCGTTCATTGCCGACTTGATAGTGTCCGGGTCCCCTTCTGTCAGCTTCATGGTAACGGACGTTATCACGCAGCCGGAATCGGAAAATACGCTGTGTCTGTAGGAGAGCTCCATGTCCTCAGCGCTTATGCTGCGGATATTGCAGTCATTGTCGATATACTCAGCAGACACCACGATGTCCTTCATCTCGCTGCCGTAGGCTCCGGCATTCATGTAGAGTGCTCCGCCAACTGTTCCGGGGATGCCGAAAAGGTTCTCCATGCCGCTGAGCCCGGACTGCTGTGCGTGTACGCAGGCAGATGCAAGAAGAGCTCCGGCATCACAGCGGATAGTGGTGCCGTCGATGCTTATGGAGGCAAAGTCGCTGCCGAAGAGGAGTATCACTCCGTCAAAGCCTTCGTCTGCTGCGATAACGTTGCTGCCTCGTCCGAGGATGCCGTATCTGACGGAATTCTCCTTCATGTATCTCATCAGCTCTGCTGCGGACTCTGCCGAATTAACGCTTATGAGTGCTCTGCACGGACCTCCGAAGCGGAAGGTCACATATTCGCTGAGCGGACATTCAGGTGTGATGCGGCAGCCGAGTCTTTCGCATAGCTGAGTCAATGAGTTCATATCTATCATTTGTTTCCCCCTGGGTCATTATGTATTTTCAGGATGTATCATGTCAGAAGGCTCAGAAAGCCTCGTAGTCACGGACTATCTCCTTTGCGTCGGACTCCATTCCCAGACGGTTCAGGAGCTCCTGTGCGGCATTGTAGCCCATTTTCTTCTGCCTGTTGTTCATAGCTGCAACTTCGAGGATAACAGCCAGATTTCGGCCGGGCTTTACGGGTATCGTAAGTGAGGGCACCTTTACGCCGAGAAGGCTGACGTACTCTGTGTCAACGCCCATTCTGTCGTATATCTTTTCGGGGTTCCACTGTTCGAGCTCCACTACAAGGTCCAGCTTTTCAGTCATCTTTACAGCACCGATACCGAAGAGGCGGCGGGCATTGATGATACCTATGCCTCTGAGCTCCAGGAAGTGGCGGATGTTGTCCGGTGAGCTTCCCACAAGGCTGATATTCGATACCTTTCTTATCTCTACCGCATCGTCTGCAACAAGGCGGTGTCCACGCTTTACCAGCTCGATAGCAGTCTCGCTCTTGCCGACGCCGGACTCGCCTGTGATGAACACACCTTCACCGTATATCTCGATGAGTACACCGTGGCGGGTTATCCTGGGAGCAAGAGTCAGGTTGAGGAAGGCGATGAGTCCGGACATGAAGTTGGAAGTGCTCTCCTTGCTTCTCAGAAGGGGCACCTCGTACTCCTTTGCAAGCTCCAGCATCTCTGCGAAATACGGGAGCTCTCTTGATATGATAAGAGCCGGTATCCTCTGTGCGAACAGGAGCTGGAGCCTCTCACGGCGGGTCTTTTCGTCCAGAGTGGACAGGTATGCGAACTCCATTTTTCCTATTATCTGGATGCGCTCCGGGTTGAAGTACTCATAGAATCCCATGAGCTGGAGACCGGGTCTGTTGACGTCGTTCTCGTCTATCATGACCTCACTTGCGTCCTTGTGGATGTATATGACTTCCAGTTTGAATTCTTCTACTATCCTCTGAAGGGATACCTTGAAATTTTCTGCCATTTTATTCTCCATTCTCCGGGCATTGCCGGACTTATTCAGGGACTTCCTCAGTTTCAGCCAATAACGAATGAGGTATAGCCCTTATCTGCCATTTTGTCTCTTGCGTCAAGGAGCTCCGACATATTGGATGTGCTGCCGGAAAGTCTCACAGCGACGTTGAAGTCGGAGAGGTCACCCTCTACGAGCTCCAGCATTTTTTCTGCCTTGTCCACAGGCTTTCCGCTGAATTCGTAGACCGTGTCCGCTGTACAGACTCCGTAGCTTATCTCGTCAAGGTCTATGTTCAGGACCACTGTATTCACGTTCAGCAGCATCGGCTGGAGGATGTCCTTGCTGCCTTTAAGCAGGTCAGATGCGGACACCTCTATGAACATTGCAGAGCCGTTGGAAAGTATAGTGTCATTGAACTTATTTGCAGCGGCAGTCAGAGCCATTGACCTGCCCGGTGAAGCGAGCTCCGGGTCCAGCATATTCAGGTCGCTCTCCCTGAAAACAGGGAAAACGAAGTCCGAACAGATGACCTTCTCAAAGCCTGCCGAGGACACCTCGTCAACGATATCGTTGATATAGTTCAGCGAAGTCTGTGAGTAGGGCGAGGTCCAGGGCTTGCCGCCTGCGTTGTAGTCGTTGTCTATCCACTGCTCTCCGGTATCCGCAGTAACGTAGCCTGCGCTGCCGTCGATGACAGGGAGCATATTGTCCTTGAAGGTGCTTATCACAGCCACAGGCTTGTAGCCTGCGCTCTCAATGGGACCTGTTATCTGGTCAAGTGTCATCATGTCCTGGAAGGCCTGTGACTGAGCGGCATAGTACACGCTGCTGCTGTAATATATCAGTCCTCCGCTGACTTTCAGCGGCACCTCGATGTACTCTATCTGCTGACCGGTAGGCAGTCTTTTCAGTGCCAGAGCCAGAGTCTCCGGGGACATGAGGTCACTGTCTTTCAGTGCGGCCGCACGGTAGGTCTCAAAGTTGACGCTCTGGTGAGGGTCAACACCGTCGGGAAGAGTCACAGCAGGAACAGTCCCCTGACCGTTCTCATCAGATACGGTAGTCGTCTCAGATGAGACCGCTGTACTGTCGTCGCCTTTTTTCTTAGTGTAGTTGACGATAGGCTCAGCCACACTGTAGCCGATAAAGCCTATGCCTCCTATCAGAAGTATGGAAAGTCCCACAGAGAATGCCTTTCCCAGCGGACTTTTTCCATAGTAATTTTTTTCTTTGGTCTTGTAGATTTTCCTTCCTTTGTTCCTGAATCTCATTTTTGTTCTCCTATTGCCCTATGCATTTATTTCTTTATTTGAGTGCATAAACGGCCATTGATATAATGCCAAGATATACGAGCATAGCCGGGAAACCCCTGAATGCCGCAGGTACCTTTGAGGAGTTCAGCTTGCGGTATGCCGCAGTGAGGATGAGTGCCGCAATGATGAATCCGACACCGGCCTCAAGTCCTGCTGCCATATAGCTGCCAAGGTTCCTGAGAGAGGAGTCCTCCGCAGCCCTTCCGCTGACTGTGAACAAGGTACCCATAACGGCACAGTTGTAGGCCGATATGTGTATATATTTTCTGAATTTTACAAATTTTTCCCTGCTGATAAAATATAGTGCAGAGAGAAGGATAACATATATTATGCCCACCGACAGGGTGTAGATGAGCAGAGTGTAGTCGGCATATTTTTCCGGGAGGTTCCTGTCTGTCAGGTATGCAGCTCCGGAGCCAAGCACTGCGAAAATGGTTATGACGCAGGCTGTGCCGATGAGGTTCTTTCTGCTGCCTGAGGCTATGAACAGTGTACTTGTTCCGAGAGCCTGTGACAGTATGAGGTTAGCGGCCAGAAGGGCGATGATTTCATTTACCAGATGCATCCTGTTCCCTCCCTGCTTTACTTATATCGGGTATCTTAGCTCTTATCCAGCGGTAAAGTCCGCACATCAGTCCAAGGAAGATGAATCCTCCGAAGGGCTGGGAAAGTCCGCTGATAAGGACGTCTGCGTCAACGATGCGGCCGTTTATGGTGCCGTAGGCCAGGAGCTCACGGACCACTCCTGTGAGCAGCATCACGATGTCGAACCCAAGGACGTAGAATATGAGCGAGAAGAACATCCTTGCCCGCTTCATCCGGAAGAACTTCGCCTCAGTCTGGAAAACGATGAGAGAATTCACAGCAAGCAGAGGGAAGTAGATCCCGATACGCTCGATAGCGTCCCTGTAGAATTCATGAGTAGCCACCTTCACGGGGATGTAGATGAGGGACGAGATAAGTGCATAAATGACTATCTTCAAGGCATAGGGCAGCTTTTTCGGCACCAGTGAGGATATGAGCACTGACAGTATGGTTATCGAAGTGAACGCATAGCTGAGAGCCTCTGCGTTTTTAAGGCTGTCACCGCACATTATCACCGGTGAGATGACCATGAGAGCTGACAGTACGGTGTTGTCTCCGAGGACACCGTCAAACACTGAATTTCTGCGGTCATTCATCTTCCTCAGCCTCCTCTCCGGGTACTTCATCTGTGGAAGGAAGTTCAGTCTCAGGGACCTCAGCAGTGAGCTCCTCTATCATTTCAGAGACAGTCTCCTCCGGGTCAGGCAGCTCCACATCATCAGTGAGCTCCCCTTTTTCTTCCGGGGCCTCCGGTCCCGGCGCAGGCTCCTGGACCGCCTGAGCCTCGTTTTCAAGGCTCTCAGCGTAGGCCAGGTCTATCTTCTTTTCAAGATTCTTTATAGCCAGGGCCGCAGGTGTAAAGAGCACTGCCACAATGACCACTGCATTTTCCTTTGCAGTGGTAAGTACCAGTATATAGGCAAATACAGCTATGAAGAAGCCGTAGAAAAATGCAAAATAGTCACGCTTGGGAGCTATCCTCCGGTCTGCCACGATGTATATTGACGCAAAGAGCACCATATTGGTCACCAGAGTGTACTTCACGGAGTCAGAGCGTGTGCCTGCGATAGGTGTAACTGCCGCAAAGAGGACAGTCCCGGCCACTGAGCCTATGAAAGCTCCGGCAGAGATGTCACGTCTGAGCATGAGCATGACTGCGGCGATGACCAGCAGAAGTATGCTGACTGCACCGGCAGGTCCGGTGAAATTGCCAAGCAGTATCTCAAAGTCGGTGTAGTCCATTTTTCCGGTGGTATTATAAATGTAGCTCGCAGAACCGGTAAGGCCCTCCGGGTCGTCAAAGATACCGGTCTTTACGTGGGGAGCCGTGTACATGAGCAGCTTCCGTCCCCAGGATGTGAGAACGAAAAGATAAGCTGCTGCCGCCGGCGAGAATATCATGTTCTGCCTTCCGCCGAAAATATTCTTTGCTGCCACAACTGCAAATACCGACGCTATAGCTGCGATGCGGTAGTCCATTACTGCCGGCATCATCAGAGCGATGATAAGGGCGTCAGAGGTGCAGGTAAGGTCATCGGCAGAGAATTTCCGGTGCATCAGCCTGAGGCTCGCCAACTCCGCAGCAAGGGAAAATGCCACGCATACTCCACCCAGCACTACTGTCCTCATGCCGTAGTAGAAATAGGACATCAGCTCCAGAGTCACCAGAGTTATCATAAGGTCCAGCCATACTATGCGTTCTTTTCTGGCTTTT
>Ga0256869_1001373_pt1 | contig 11931 bp, 6 predicted proteins | sample RumenRJG_05RNA_FD_186096 | JGI IMG/M metagenome (GOLD analysis project Ga0256869, IMG submission 186096) | Metatranscriptome of bovine rumen microbial communities from Lethbridge, Alberta, Canada - Rumen RJG_05 (Metagenome Metatranscriptome) | ecosystem: Host-associated > Mammals > Digestive... | reverse complement strand
TTTATATTTAGGCACCCCTTCAGTATTGGCTCCCTTTCACATTGGACGGAACGATTATTGGATGTGATTTTAAATAAAAAATAATTATGGAAGAAGCAAAACACGACATATTTATCAGCTACAGCCGTCAAGATCAGGCATTGGTGATTCCGCTTGTAGAGCGAATCAACAAGGAGGTTGGCGCTCTGTGTTGGATAGACCTAGATGGTATTGAGAGCGGTGAGGAGTTTGAGGAGGTCATCATGAAAGGTATAGAAGAGAGCCAAGTGGTGTTGTTTATGCTTTCGGAGGCTTCACTTAAATCTCCTTGGACGAAGCGAGAAGTTTATTATGCAGAGAGTGAGAACAAACGTATTGTGCCCGTTCTAATAGATGGTGACAAGTTGCGTGGCTGGTTCAAGTTTCACTTCGGTAATTTAGACTATATAGATGTTCACTCTGCTGAGCATCAGGAGAAGTTGATATCCAATTTGAAATCATGGGTGGGTATTCCTGCTCAGGAAATAAAAGCTAGCAAACCTCAGCCTAAACAGCCTACCGTTTCTGTAACTCGCTCAGGACTTGTACGATTTCAAGACGAGAAAACGAAACTGTATGGCTTTAAAGATAAGCAGACAGGGCAGACAGCCTTGCCTGCTAAATGGACGTGGGTCATGGAATTTAGTGAGGGACTAGCGGCTGTTGAAGAACGCGGAAGCAGAAATGGTTTTATAAATCAGAAAGGGGAACGTGTTTTGTTCTGTGATCAGAATTGCTCCTTTTCTGAATTTCATGAAGGGTTGGCAGCGGTTTATGTGAGAGAACATAAATATGGCAGAAGTGATAATCATTATGGCTTTATTGATAAAACGGGCAAATTAGTTATTCCATGCCAATATTGCCATGTGGGCAACTTTTGCGATGGTTTGGTATGGGTGAAATTGGAGTACGGAAACTATATCTATATAGACAAATTTAATCAACGAGCATTCTCGTCTTCGTACAAAAAAGCTTCAGATTTTAAAGAAGGATTTGCTGTCGTAGAAATCGAAGGAGAAAAACGCTGTAAAATGATTGACAAAACAGGAACAGTTGTTGCAGATGTGTTAGGCATGAAGTCTTCATTGAGAATCATCAGAAATAGTGAAGGTCTATTTGGCTTGGCTGACAGAAAAGGTAGAGAGGTGGCTCCATGTCTTTGGACAAGCATAGATAATTTTCATAATGGTTTGGCTGTGGTGAAAAATGGGCAGGGGCTGTATGGAGCTGTAAATGAAGATGGCCAATTAGTGCTTCCCTGCCAATGGAAAAACGTCCGCACTGATGAAGGTAAAAATGGTAGAAGCCTTGCATGCGTACAAGATTTTAACGGTAAATGGGGACTTTACGATGGAGATGGCAATAAACTGGTTAATTGCTTATGGATAACAATAGAAAAGTTTCCCTATGAAACGTCTGGTAAAGAACGATATGCTAAAGTTGAGGACTCTAACCATAAATGGGGGCTTGTTAGTTCCAGTGGTCGCATTGTCAGCGATTGTGTGTGGAAAGAGGTCCGTCATTTCCATGAGGGGATGGCTGCCGTAAAAGGGGCATACGATAAATGGGGATATATTGACGAAACTGGAAAAAATGTAATTTCTTGCATATGGTGTGATGCATGTATCTTTGCAGAAGGAATGGCCTGTGTGAAAGATGCTAGTGGTAAGTATGGATTTATTAATAAGAGTGGTAAACTTGTGATACCCTGTAAATGGCTGAACGTTGATGGTTCTTTTTATAATGGTAGGATTGTAGTTTATGGGAAACGTTTTGGGCTTATGCCAGCCAAGTGGTATCGGATTGACAATAAAGGAAACATAGAATATCCACATGGGCGTCAGAGCGACTTTGGCCCGTCCACTCATCCTACTATATAATTATAAAATATACATTTTTTCGCCCGAAAATCGTTTTTATTGAAAAAAAATGCTATCTTTGTGCCATGTTTATCAATAGCTAACAATTATTTAATAGTATTTATCTCCAATTTATGGACAACGAGTACGACGTTTTTATCAGTTATTCCCGTAAGGACTCTGAACTGGTTCTTGGGATAGCAAATAAGCTTACGGAGTGTGGATATAACGTTTGGATAGACCAAGACGGAATAGAAAGTGGCGATGCTTTCAAGTCGGTTATCGTCAAGGCTATCAAACGCTCTCAGTTGTTTCTGTTCTTCTCTTCAAAGACAGCCAACGAATCTCCCTGGACTGTCAAGGAGGTGAATATGGCCGTGCATCTGAAGAAAGTCATCATGCCCGTAAAACTTGACAATACTGAGTATGACGACTCCCTGTTGTTCGACCTTGTCGGACTAGACTATATCAGTTACTTTGAAAATCAAGAAAAAGGGCTGCGTGAACTACTAAGGTCCGTCAAGAAACATTTGGGGAAGTCTGATGTCGACGTAAAGAAAGTCAAGGAGGAAATCAAGGCTCTTGAGAAAGATGGCCTCGAGTTATATGCAGACCAACAAAGAGTGCTTGACGAAATAATTTCCAAAAAGAAACTGATTGGAGAGGTGAATCAGACTTGTCCTGTATGTGGTACTTCTAACGAAATTCGTGCTCTCTATTGTCCTACCTGCGGATGGACTTATGTTCCTTTTCAGTCAAAGAAGATGGATGAAAAGAGGCTGGCCACGGCAAAGAAGTTATGGGAAAGTCGTGGTAAATCTGATGTCGTCATCGAAGAAATTCCCTCTCACACCTTACCTCAGCCCATCATGGAACTGATTCATGATATGGTGAGAGTGGAAGGTGGCACATTTACAATGGGAGGAACCCGCGAGCAAGGCGAGGATGCGTTTGAAGACGAGTCACCCACTCACAAAGTGACCCTATCGACATATTCCATTGGCAGATATCCTGTCACTCAAGACCAATGGGAAGCAGTGATGGGCAGCAACCCCTCTCATTTCAAAGGCGAGAAATTGCCTGTAGAGAGCGTCAGCTGGTTCGACTGCCAGGACTTTGCACAGAAACTGAGTGATATGACAGGTCGGCGTTTCCGTTTGCCCACAGAAGCCGAATGGGAATATGCCGCCAGGGGTGGCAAGAAGGGCAAGAGGTATAAATATAGTGGAGGAAACATCCTGAATCAGGTAGGCTGGTACAATGAAAACAGCGGTGGTGTTTCTCATGAGGTGGGTAAAAAGTCTCCTAATGAGCTTGGCATATATGATATGAGCGGTAATATTTGGGAGTGGGTACAAGATTGGAAGGGCGACTATTCCAAAGAAGACCAGATTGATCCCAAAGGTCCTGAAACGGGGATAGAGCGTGTCTGTCGTGGCGGTGGGTGGAACCGTGAGATAGACCGTGCCAGAGTATCCTATCGTGGCGATGACCAGGCAACTCTCCGCTATTGCAGCCTCGGTCTCCGTATTGCACTTGAAGAAGACTAACAAATGCTTAAATTAATACAATAACGACTAAAGATAAGTATATCCCCAAGCCTATCGATATTTCCGATATCGAACTGTCAGAGGAAAAAACACGACCGCAATACATGTGTTGGGACGCAGAAGTTGATATTGAAGTTTGAATTCGTAATTATGAATACTTAATATATGAGGACAATTAAAATATTTCTCGCTTCTTCAGAGGAACTGACAGATGACCGCAATGCGTTTGGAAATTTAGTGCGCAGATTAGATAAGATATACGAAAAGCGTGGTATCCGCATTGAACTCTTCGAATGGGAGGATTACGATGCTGCCTATAACGACCGTCGTAAACAGGATGAGTATAACGAACAAATCAAGGCTTCGGATATGTTCCTGGCTTTGTTCCACACAAAGGCAGGAAAGTTTACTATAGAGGAATTCAATGTAGCAACGGAGGAGTTTAAGAAACATGCCTTGCCCAAAGTCTATACCTATTGCAAGGATTTACGGGAAGGTGAGCAGGAATCACCAGAACTGGCAGACTTCAAGCAGAAGCTTTTTGAAGAGATGGGCCACTACTGGAGCCGCTATAACAATCGCGACTCTATGCAACTGCATTTTGTGATGCAATTGCAATTAGTCGAGACGAGTGGTATGGTAGAGAAAATGAAATTGGAGGATGGTACAGTCATGCTTGAGGGTATGCCTATCGCTAAGATTGACAATCTCCAGTTCGCTGCTGGAAACGAGGCTTATCAGAAGATGAGCGCTGAGTTGGCAGCCCTTCCAGAAAAGATTGAGAAAGCCCGTCAGCGAGTGAAGAAATTCCCTGATGATGAAGATCTGATAGATGATCTGCAGCAGAAACTAAATCGCTATAATAAGCTAAAAGATGAGTTCTCGCAAATTCAGAAGAGTCTCTTTGAAACTGCTCAACGTATTGCCGCTATGCAACTGGAGCAGGTTAGCGATATGCTTCGTCGAGCCATTGAGGCATTCGAAGATGGAAACCTCGAGCGTGCCAACACCCTTTTGGATGAGATTGCCCACGAAGCAGAGCATCATATGGCACAATTGGAACAGCAACGTACTTTAGTCCATCAGGACATTGAAGCTTTTATGTTACAAGCTAAGACAGTAATGGCTGATGTTTCTATCCCCATCGATGATCGTATCAACAAAACTTCTGCCATCTATGCCAAGGCTGACGATTGGGCACAAAAAAGTATACTGCCTGATGAGAAATCCGAAACGCTGTTGGACGATTATGGGGAGTTCCTTTCTGACTACGCTCAATATAACAAGGCACTTTCTGTTAGGCAACGCCTTGCTTCAATCAGAGAAAAACTATATGGTCTGGAAAATCCTGATACTGCTACATCGTACAACAATATCGGTTATGTTTACTCCAGTCTTGGCGACTACGGCAAGGCATCGGAGTATTTTTCCAAGGCGCTGGCTATTCGTGAGAAGGTCTTAGGGCAGGAACACCCGAATATCGCTAGATCGTATAACAACATTGGCGTTGTTTACAGAAATCTTGGCGATTACGACAAGGCTTCGGAGTATTATTTCAAGGCGCTGGCTATACAAGAGAAGGTCTTAGGCCTGGAACATCCGGATACTGCAACATCTTATAACAACATCGGCCATGTTTACGATAGTCTTGGTGACTATGACAAGGCGCTGGAGTATTATTTCAAGGCACTGGCTATTCGAGAGAAGGTCTTAGGCCTGGAGCATCCGGATACTGCAATATCGTATAACAACATTGGCTATGTTTACGATAGTCTTGGTGACTATGACAAGGCGCTGGAGTATTATTTCAAGGCACAGGCTATTCGAGAGAAGGTCTTAGGCCTGGAACATCCGAATACTGCAACATCGTATAACAACATTGGCTTTGTTTACAGAAATCTTGGCGATTACGACAAGGCTTCGGAGTATTATTTCAAGGCGCTGGCTATACAAGAGAAGGTCTTAGGCCTGGAACATCCGAATACTGCAACATCGTACAGCAACATCGGCCAAGTTTACGATAGTCTTGGTGACTATGACAAGGAGCTGGAGTATTATTTCAAGGCGCTGGCTATACAAGAGAAGGTCTTAGGCCTGGAGCATCCGGATACTGCAATATCTTACAGCAACATCGGCTATGTTTACGATAGTCTTGGTGACTATGACAAGGCTTCGGAGTATTATTTCAAGGCACTGGCTATACAAGAGAAGGTCTTGGGCCTGGAACATCCAGATACTGCAATATCGTATAACAACATTGGCTTTGTTTACAGAAATCTTGGTGACTACGACCAGGCATTGGAGTTTTTTTCTAAGGCGCTGGCTATTCGTGAGAAGGTCTTAGGCCTTGAGCATCCTGATACTGCTAGATCGTACAACAATATAGGCATGGTTCACTACAAATTGGACAACTATGACAAGGCATTGGAACTTTTCTCTAAAGCATTGGCTATATATGAGAAGATTTTAGGTCTGGAGCATCCTGATACTGCTGCATCGTACAACATCATCGGCTATACTTATGAAAATCTATGCGAATTTCCAAAAGCATTGGAGTACTATTCAAAGGCTATGATAATCTATGAGAGAATTTTGGGATTGGAGCATCCTGTCACTATTGCTTCTTACAATAATGTTGGGGCGGCATATGAAGGGATGGAAAACTATTCAAAGGCAATTGATTATTATTCAAAGGCATTGGTTGCTCGCAAGAAACTATATGGAGAAATGCATAAAGAAACTGCAAAATCATATAATAATATAGGCAGTGTCTACGATAAACAAGGTAACTATAAGAAGGCTTTGGAATTCTATTCAAAAGCATTGGCCATCCGTGAAAAGATCTTAGGTTCAGAGCACTCTGACACGAAGACTATACAAGATAATATAGATGCAGTTAAGCATAAACTGGAAAAATGATAGAATACTATAGATCTTCTTAACGGAATTAAAAATATATGAAGACAATCAAGATATTTCTCGCCTCCTCAGAGGAGCTAACTGAAGACCGCAATGCGTTTGGTAATTTAGTGCGGCGATTGGATAAAATATATGAGAAGCGAGGCATCCGTATCGAACTCTTCGAATGGGAGGATTATGATGCAGCCTATAATGACTGCCGTAAACAGGATGAGTATAACGATCAGATTAAAACCTCTGATATGTTCCTGGCTCTGTTCCATACCAAGGCTGGAAAGTTCACGATAGAGGAATTCAATGTGGCAACAGAGGAATTCAAGAAACATGCCTCGCCCAAAGTCTATACCTATTGTAAGGATTTGCAGGAAGGAGAGCAGGAATCGCCGGAGTTGGCAGACTTCAAGCAGAAACTTTTTGAAGAGATGGGGCATTATTGGAGCCGCTATAATAACCGTGACTCTATGCAACTGCATTTCGTAATGCAACTGCAACTGGTCGAGACGAGCGGCATGGTTGAAAAACTGAAATTGGAAGAAGGTACAGTCATGCTCGAAGGTATGCCTATCGCAAAGATTGACAATCTCCAGTTCGCTGCTGGCAACGAGGCATATCAGAAGATGAGTGCCGAGTTGGCAGCCCTTCCAGAAAAGATTGAGAAAGCCCGTCAGCGAGTGGAGAAATTCCCAGACGATGAAGATCTGATAGATGATCTGCAGCAGAAACTAAATCGCTATAATAAGCTAAAAGACGAGTTCGCACAAATCCAGAAGAGCCTCTTTGAAACAGCTCAGCGTATTGCCGCCATGCAACTGGAGCAGGTCAGCGATATGCTCCGTCGCGCCATTGAGGCATTTGAAGATGGAAACCTCGAGCGTGCCAATACACTATTGGATGAGATTGCTCACGAGGCAGAGCATCATATGGAACAATTGGAACAGCAACGTGCTTTAGTCCATCAAGACATTGAAGCGTTTATGTTACAGGCAAAGACAGTAATGGCTGATGCTTCCATTGTTATTAATGAACGAATTAGGCTCGTAATAGATATATATGTAAAAGCAGATGATTGGGCACAACGAAGTGCTTTTCCTCAGGAGAAATATATAAATTTATTGGACGATTATATTTCATTCCTATGCATTTTTGCTTTTTACGACAATGCTTTAACTATTAGTTTCCGCCTTCTAGCAATTCGCGAATCAATCTATGGTTTCGAACATACTAATACGGCAATCTCCTATAATAATATCGGATCAATCTACTATCATCAAGGTCAATTATCAAAAGCTTTAGAGTTCCATTTGAAGGCATTATCTGTCTATGAAAGAGAGTTGGGCATAGAACATCCTAATACAATTAAGACCTATATCAACATCGGTGCCGTCTATGATTGTCTGGGCGATTATCCTAAGGCTTTGGATTATTATATAAAAGCATTAAAGAAACAAGAAAAAAATTTTGGATTTGATAATCCCGATACTGCCACATTATATAATAACATTGGAGTGGCTTATGGCGAACTTGGCTTGTATCCCATGACATTTGAATACTATCTCAAAGCTTTAACCATCCGTGAAAAGATGCTTGGCTTAGGGCATCCCCTTACAGCTGAAACCTATGATAACATCGGAATGACTTACAATAGCCTTGGTAATTATTCCAAGGCTTTGGAATTTCATTTTAAGGCATTGGCAATTTATGAAAGTGTATTTGGTCAGAATCATCCTGACACAGCTATATCTTATAACAATATTGGAGCAGTATACAACAGCTCCCATGACTATCCTAAGGCTTTGAATTACTATTTTAAAGCACTGTATATAAAAGAAAAAATAATGGGCATGAATAATACTTCAACAGCCATATCCTACTACAACATAGGTGGAATCTACTCTAAACAAAGCGATTATCCTAAGGCTTTGGATTTCTATTTAAAGGCATTGGAAATCTTTGAAAATCATTTAGGACCCGAACATCCTAATACCCATGCCGTAAAGATGAGTATTAAACGCATTAAGGCCATGACGAATTAAACGAAGACAACTATGCGATAACAAATAAATAGTCATTTTGAGATCCATCTCATTGGGAATCGTAAAGTGCGTATATTTGTGTTGCATATTTTGTGTAATCAAAACTTGGAGGAATGGCTGCATACTACAGCCATTCCTTCTTGAAAGAGAGCCATGAGAAGTCCTCTATGTGAGGACCATCGTGCCAATAGTCGAAAAAGTCTTGGGAGGATGGGGGGAGGTTGTTGTCTTGGGCATCACGGAATAATTGTTCAGTTTCCTGTTTGGCCTTGAACTGCATCATTTCTTCCTCCCATTCGCCAATCAGTTCGTCGTAGTAGCCATCAAATTTATCTGCATACAAGTAATAGTAACAAGTACCAAAATAACGACTGGCCAAGTATTCAATCCGCTCGTCCCACCAATCATATTCGGGTAATCCCAGTGCTCTCCAAAGTTGACTACAGCGACGCTCGAGCAATTCACACTCGGTTTCTGAAATCACATCTCGGAGCCTTACTCGATAGTTGTCAAACCAGACATAGCGCCAATCGTCATAATCTTTGCTTTCAATGAGATTTGCAGTGAATCTCCAGACTTTCAATGCCCAATAAAAATGTCCCGTTTCTGCACAGAGATCGCCGATGCGCATACCTCTCATGTATTTCCATTTACAGCTGGCTGCACAACGGATGGGATGAATTGCTTGGTTTACGATGTCTTTGAGCAATCGGGCTTCAAGATGGGTAATAACACCATCGGGTGTGCAATTGCACACCCGATAAGGAATCTTTCTTCTCATAACGATAAAAAGGATTAAGTTACTAATTAGAATCCCACATGCGGACGACGCTTCTGCACCTCCATCGGCATGATGTCTGCAGGCGTCAGCGTCTGCAAGTGTTGCCTATCCATCTTCTTCGAGTGGCTCACACACCGACGTGCATGTTGCAGATAAATTCTGTCCAATTGGTTGGCTATGAAGCGGGCATTGCCCCACGTCATCGGGTCGCGCTGGGCGTAAGCCTCCTGCAACATCTGCTTGTACTTCTCCCATGCCGAGCGCGTGAAGTGATAGTCGTACTCACGAATGCGCTGTTGGGTGATGTCCAGCAGTTCCTCGAAACTGAAGTCGGCAAACTCGAAGCGGTTAGGGAATCGGGAGTGCAGTCCGGGGTTCGTCTCCAGGAGTTTCATCATGGGCTCCTTATAGCCGCAAATCACCACTGCCAAGTCGCGCTGCTTCTCGTCAGCCAGCAGGTTCATCAACAGCTGAATCACCATCTTGCCCGGGTCGTTGGTGTTCTGTCCGTTCAGCAGATAAGCCTCGTCCAGCATCAGCACCCCTCCGCGTGCCAAGTCTACCACCTGACGCATAGCCCTTTCCTCGTCACCCCACAGCGTTCCGATAAAGGTGCTACGGTCGCACACCACCACATGCCCTTTCGAAAGCGCCCCCACATCGTGGAGCAGCGAACCGAATATCTTGCAGACCGTCGTCTTACCCGTTCCTGGTCGTCCGAAGAAAACGCTGTGCAGCGACACCTCATGTTGCTTGCTGTCAGGACACATCTCCCGTTTCATGCTGTTATATCGTGTCAGCGACAGCAGCTCATCCATACGCCGCTTGATGTCACGACACCCCACCAACCTATCCAGTTCCTTACGCGCATTCTTGATGGGGTTCAGAATCTGCACCTTCACGCTGTGCGTGTCGTTCTGCTCTATCTCCCCGTCGGTAACCGTTGGAGTGTCGTCCTCGTTGTCGTCTGGTTTTTCCTCAACGTCGTCTGGCGTCTCTTCAACCTCATCTGATTCCTCCTCGTCTTTCTCCGAATCGTATTCTAAGTTATTGTCATCATCAGGGGCTAATTTGGCGCCCATAAAACCTTTCAACAATTCCTCAAATTCGTCATCATCGTTATCACTAAACAACGACTTGCATTTTACATCCCACTTATCATCTATCAATACATCGAAATACTTCTTTGCATCGTTGTCCTCGTCGTTGTTGACGGAAGCCCATCTGTGTTTCAGACTGCTAAAGCCTGCAATCACTTTAATCTTGTACTCATTCCACATATCCTCCAATTCGTCAGCATTGGTGATGCTTGCCTCTGTCAGTAGGACTCCGTACACATCCATTTCGTACCCGCTGTTCGATAAGCGGTTCTTGATGATGTTTTTAGTCTCTACCAATTTCCAAACCATGCTCTCACGCAGTTCAAAGCCTGCGCTGTAAATCAGCATGTCAAGCTGTTCAGATTCCTCATAAATCTGTTCGTCGCTGTGCCCGCAACTATCTACGCACACCACAACCACATTTTTTGTGTTGGCATAAATATATACGTCCTTGTCAGTTAGAAACGGAGCGAAGCCCCTCAAATGATTAGAATAGACAGCGTAGTTCACTGCCATAGCGTCCATGTGTTTCCAGATAGTAGTCTTGGTCTGTTTCCAAAAATCGTCAATCAATCTGTTCTCATTCATCATAATCAAACATCAATCACTATAAAAAACATAACTATATAATTAAGGTATATGCCCCTGCGTGTAGGGGCGCAAGAGTTATCGGGCAAAGCACCGAAATGCCATGCCCTTACTATCATAGAGTCTTCTTATTCGATTTCTCTATCACAAAACAGACAATTGTAGCAATAAGTCAAAGAACGCACATCATCATCTCTGCGAAGCCGAAACTCCCCAGCGTTACAGACCTGTTATATCTGCAACGTTACCGCTCGTGAGCAGTTCAGATAAACGATGTTTTCTTTCTTCATTACGTCTTTTTTGTGATAGTTTTTAAAATTCGTGGGTGCAAATATAGAGGAAAAACAAATATCTTCCAAATAAAAAAGCAGAAATGTTCCATTTTTAACATTTCCACCTCTTATATAGGAATACTATAGCACATCATAAAAAGCTACTCTTTTGTTACTGTAGGCTGCCCACATCTTATCACCATAGCAAAAATGCCACCATTCAGCTGGATAGTTCACGAAACCAGTTGATTGCATGGCTTTCAGCAGAATTTTGCGATTATTCCGCTGATGGTCACTCAAATTCTTGCTATGCGTTGCTGTTTTTAAATTATGCTCCCTATATTGAGTGCCCATGTCTAAATCTTTTCCGTCTTTGTCACAAAGACTCAAATCTACAGCGCCACCCGTCTGATGACCTCCACCGACACCTGCAGCCCTCTTGTTTACCATTTGAAGAATGACCTTCTCATCATAACTAGGGTATATCTTCCTCAATTCCTCATACAAACTTGCACGTCTTTCAGACTGCTCCTTTGGTGAGCGGTATGTTTGGTATATATGTAGACGATAGCCCCTATTTGAAACATCCTTTGCCACCTTGAGCAAACGATCAATCACACCCTTCCTTCCAACAAATACCTTGCCGTCAGTCTTGATAAAGTCCTCATCGTCGGGCAACTTTACCATAGGTTCGTTGCTCTCAACAACAGGAATTGCATTGATATAGTCTGATGGAAGAATCTGTCGAATACCTAGCCTAACTAAGAATACGTTATATAAGACTCGTAAATTCATTTTTAGTAAATATGTG
>Ga0256869_1001366_pt1 | contig 11955 bp, 12 predicted proteins | sample RumenRJG_05RNA_FD_186096 | JGI IMG/M metagenome (GOLD analysis project Ga0256869, IMG submission 186096) | Metatranscriptome of bovine rumen microbial communities from Lethbridge, Alberta, Canada - Rumen RJG_05 (Metagenome Metatranscriptome) | ecosystem: Host-associated > Mammals > Digestive... | reverse complement strand
CTCCTCGTAGCGCCGTTTCAGCACATCCAGCAACGGCATGACGTACGTTTCCGTCTCGGCGATGTACTGCGCCATTTTCTGCCTGGAGAATCCCCCCGCCATCAGAGAGATGTTGTTGCAACGGTCCAACACTTTCACGATGGTCGCGATCCGGTTTCCCGAAATGGCGTCATAGTACGCCTTTTCCCAGCCGTTAGGCCGCTCCTCCGGTTTCGTCACCAGCCGTACCGCCTGGCGCGCCACCGGGCCGACAGGAAGATCCTCTGGCTGGATCCTCTTTCCGTTTCCGTCCAGGCAGTCCTCGCACACATCATGCAAAAGCAGGGCCGCGATCAAGTCATCCTCATGCAACTGGAGCGCCAGCGCATGGCAGGACATGAGCAAAGGATGATAGATATACGGGACCTTTCCGTTTCCTTTCCGGTACTGGCCTGCATGCATCTTTCTTGCATACGGGAGAGCCGCCGCCGTCTGCCTCGCTCCTGAACCTTGGGCGAAACTCCGGATGAACGCATACATGTGGTCCACCGAGAACATCTGGTCCCTCAGTTCCCACGAAAAAGAACCCGCAGGGCTTGTGGAACAAAGTTCGGCAATCGTCGTGTCCAGGACCTCCGCAAGGCTCTCCAGCTTCTCGAGCTGTGGCAGATAGACATCATGTTCCCAGGCGCTTACCGTCTGGAAAGAAACCCCCACCAGGTCCGCGACTTGTCCCTGCGACAATCCTTTCCGTTTCCGGCAATACAGAAGATTCTTCCCAATCCGCATCCCAATCCCCCCAAGAGGACGGCGTTCCCGCAAGCATCCCCCAGAGGTACAGTGTACAAGAGAAGCCACCGAAACAACAGCAAGCCACCCAAGAACTCCGGATCGTCCCGACTCGTGCCCGGCTTGCATGCCACCAAACAAAATGGCCCTCCTGGGAAAGAGGGCGCAGAAAACCGAGTGCAGGAAGCGCTCAGCCGAGCAAAGGCTTCCTCACGTGCTCGTCGAAGAAGGCGTCGAACGTATCGGCGGTCAGTCCGGTGAAAACGGTGCCGTCGATCATCAGGTTGGCGCCGGGCTCCTTGCAGTGGCCCATGCAGAGCGTGCCCCCGAGGCTCACCTTGTCCTCCAGATGGTTCTTTTTGATCTCATCCTGCAGCATCTGGAAGATCTGCGGGGATCCCTTCACATGGCAGGAACTGCCAAAGCACACTTCGATTTTCATACCTTCTCTCCTTTTTCACGTCTCTGGTCCAGGCGCGTGTTGCGGAACCACAGGCAGATATCAATGCTGACCATACAGGTGTTCAGATAGTAGAACCAATAGGCCAGGTTATAGGAATGCAAAATGGTCTTGGCGACGATGCCGCAGAGGTAGCCGATGACGATGAAGACCTCGAAGAAAAGGCTCTTTCCCTGGGCCGTGCGGCTCTTCAGCGAGCGTCTGATCGAGAGCGGCCAAGACAGGCCGAAGCAGATGACCATCACCGTCTCCAGCAGGCTGGCGACCATGTTCCCATTAGAGTTCATACGTTGCCTCCTTGTTCATATCCGGTCGGCGATAGTCCGGCAGCAACTTCGGGGAGTAGGTCCCGCCGGTGATACCGGCACCAGTCCTCTCCTTGTTGAACGCGTCGACGTGGCAGAGCGTCAGTTTGCCGACCTGCACCTCCTTGCTGCGCGCGGCGGCGACTTTTCCGGCATCACGGCCGAAGACAATCACGTCCAGCAGGCTGTTGCCCATCAGACGGTTGCGGCCATGGATGCCTCCCGAAGCCTCGCCCGCGACGAACAGGTTCCTCACGTTGCTCTCGCAGTTGGTATCGATCTCCACGCCTCCGTTCTGATAGTGCAGGGTCGGATAGACGAGAATCGGCTCCTTGCGGATATCGATGCCGTACTTGGCGAACATGCGCAGCATGGCGGGAATCCGCTTCTCGATCGTCCCTGCTCCATTCTTCAGCTCGATCATCGGGGTATCCAGCCAGACACCCATGCCGCCGGTCGGGGTGGTGATGCCCTTGTGCTCGCCCTTGCACTCGCGGATGATCGCCGCGGCCTCGACGTCACGAGTCTCCAACGGATGGACGAAGACATCTCCGTCGCAGTTGACCACCTTGGCCCCCAGGGAACGGACCTTCTCGGTGACCAAGGCACCGAAGATCTGCTCGGGGAAGGCGGCACCGGTGGGGTGGTACTGCAAGGTATCGGCATACAGCAGGCGGGCACCCGCACGGTAGGCAAGGACCAAGCCGTCGGCGGTGGCGCCGTAGTGGTTGCTGGTCGGGAATCCCTGATAGTGGAGCCGGCCGGCTCCGCCAGTGGCGATGACCACGGTCTTTGCCCGGGCGATCCTGACCTCTTTGGTCTCCATGTTGAGCAGCACTGCTCCCGCACAATCGCCTTTCTCATCCTTCAGAAGCTCGATCGCGCTGGTGAAATCGACTACAGGCACGCCGAGGTTCATCACCTCGTCGCGCAGGGTGCGCATGATTTCGGCACCGCTATAGTCCTTGGCGGCGTGCATCCTCTTGCGGCTGGTCCCGCCACCATGGGTGGTGATCATCACTCCGTCCTTGTCCTTGTCGAACTCCACTCCAAGCGAGTCCAGCCACTGGATCGCCTCGGGAGCCTCGTTGACCAGCTTGTAGACCAGCTCCTTCTTGGCGGCGAAATGCCCGCCCCCATAGACGTCCAGGAAGTGGATGGCGGGAGAGTCTCCCGGCTTGTCCGCGGCCTGGATGCCGCCCTCGGCCATCATGGTGTTGGCGTCACCCATGCGGAGCTTGGTCACCACCATCACCTTGGCGCCGGCGTTGTGCGCCTCGATGGCGGCCGAGGCACCTGCACCGCCACCACCGATGACCAGGACGTCGACGTCATAGTCCACATGGGAAAGGTCGACGTCCTTCGGGTTGATCCGGCTGCGCCCCTGCAGCAGGTCGGCCAGCTCGAGGGGAACCTTGTCCCCTTTGTTCGGGCCAATCCGGAGCGTGGCGAACTGGCTCTTGATATAGTCTGGATGATAGGTGGAAAGGACCTGGTCCTTCTCGTCAGCCGTCATGCGGCGAGGCTCCAAAGCGGCATTTGCCGCGCGCTTTGCCTCGACTTTCTTGATGGATGCCAGCAATGTCTCGTCAGTATACATGGCTCTTCCTCACTTCTCGATATCCCTGTGCTCGTACAGGTCTTTCAACTGGTCGTTGCTCTTGGCCATCAGATCCTCGAGATCCTTCTCGAACTTGCCTTCCTTGATTTCCTGTACCCGTTCGTCCACGTGGACCGAATGGGGCGCCAGGTAGCGGCCGTTCAGACGACGGGCGAGCAGGGCGACCTGCGGGTGGCTGATCTCCGCCGGGCAACGGACAGAGCAGATACCGCACATGACGCAGTCGAAGGAAAGTTCCGCCACTTTGGCGAAATCGCCCCGTTGCGCGTAGGCGATGTACTGCATGACCTTCAGGCCCTGGGGACAGGCGCGGGTACAGGCGTTGCAACCGACACAGCTGTAAATCTCCGGATAGAGCTGCATCATCACCTGCTGCTCCGGCTTGACCTTCCTGATGTCGTAGACCTGCTTGACGAGCGGGAAGAAGGGAAGCGTCGCCACGTACATCTCGTCCTCGACCTTCGTCTGGCAGGCAAGGGCGGTCTTCAGCTGCTGCTGGCCCTTGATGCGGTAGATTGTGGCGCAGGCTCCGCAGAACCCATTGCGGCATCCACAGCCGCGCACGAGCTGGTAGCCGGCGTACTCCATGGCCTTCATGATGGTCAGGTTGTCGGGAACCAGATACTGTTTTCCAAAGAAATAGACATGCACCATTTGCACACTCATATCCACATGCTCCTCATCAATACTCGTTCGGCAGTGCATCCAGCTCGTCAAACCGGAATACCGGACCGTCCTTGCAGACGTACTTGCTGCCGATGTTGCAGCGTCCGCACTTGCCGATACCGCATTTCATGCGCATCTCCATGGTCGTATAGACCTGGTCCAACGCGAAACCCAGCTCCTTCAACCCCGCAAGCGTAAACTTGATCATGACCGGAGGTCCGCAGATCAGCACCTTGCTGGAAAGAGCCGGCTGCAGTTCCTTCACATAGTTGGGAACGAAGCCGACGTGGCCGTCCCACCCTTCCTCCTCACGGTCGATGGTAAGGCGGACATCGATCGAGCCATCCTTTCCCCACTCCTCAAGCATCTCATGGTAGTCTACCAGATCCTCCTTGGAGCGGGAGCCGTAGATCACCATCACCTTGCCGTAGTCCTGCCGCTTGGCACGGACGTAGTTGATGACGCAGTGCAGTGGCGCCAAACCGATGCCGCCGGCCACAAAGACCAAATCATGTCCTTTCAGTTCCGTATCCACAGGAAAGGGCCTGCCATAGGGACCGCGCACCAGAATCTGGCTGCCTGGCTCCAAATCGTGCAGGTACCCGGTCACCCGGCCCACCTTCTTGACGCTGAACTCGATGAAATCCTGCTCGGTCGGACTTGAAGTGATCGAGATCATCGACTCCCCTTGACCGGGGATGGAAAGCATGGCGCACTGTCCAGGCTTGTGCTCGAACGGCTTGCCCCCTTCAGGAGCGGAAACGTAGAAGGACTTCACGTCCGGCGTCTCCTTGACGATCCTCGTCACGACCGCAACATGCGGAATCAATGCTTCCTTGTCCATCACGCATCCTCCCCGAGCGTCTTGATCACCTTGACGATATGCATATGGATCGGGCACCGCTCAAGGCAACGGCCACAACCCACGCATCCATAGACCCCTTGGTGTTCCTCGGGGTAGTAGACCAGCTTGTGCATGAAGCGCTGCCGGAACCGCTCCTTCTGGGTACGTCTGGGATTGGCTGCCGCCATCTGGGTGAAGTCCGAGTACATGCAGCTGTCCCAGCAACGATACCGCTGGACCCCGTGACCTGTGTCGAAGTCACGGATGTCGAAACACTGGCAGGTGGGACAGACGAACGTACAGGTGCCACAGCCTAGGCAAGACTGGGAAAGCTGGTCCCACTCGGGCGAATCGAACAGCTCGAGCATCTTGGCGTCCTTGCCGAACTTGTGCATGTCCAACTTCCCGAAAGGAAGCTTCTCCACCACCTTCCGCACCGCTTCCCTCTGGCGCTCGACCACCGTATCGTCACCATCGGTGAAAAGGGAATCAAGGCTTTCCAGCAGCTTCCTGCCCTTCTCGGTATTGGCCTCGAAGTAGTAGCCGTCGGCGCACTTGTAGCTGTCGATGTCGGCACCACCCTTGGTGGCGTCGATGCCGTACAGCGAGCAGAAGCAGGTGCTTCTCGGCTTGGTGCAGGCGAGGCTGATGATGGTTGCATGGCGACGGCGGTTCTGGTAATAGGTATCCACCGGGTCGGCAAGGAAGACGGAATCCAGGATCTTGAAGGAGGCGACATCGCACGGACGCACCCCGAAAACCACGAAATCCTCGCTTTCCCTGCGCGGGTCGACCACCTCGATCTTGTCCTGCTGGAAGCGGAAGGCCGCCAAGGTCTCGCTCTGCGGGAAGAAGAAGTCCTTGGCGCTGCGCAACGTGTTGGGAGCCTCGAAGTAGACCGTCCCTTCTTTGTAGCGCTCGAAAGCCGCGCTCATGTTCTCCCGCACCGGCAGATAGAGCGTCTCGGTTTTGGCAATCGCCTTGAAGAAGGCGTCCAGGGTGTTCAAAGCAAGCTTACGCATTGTCCGCACCTCCTTCCTTCAGCACGACCGAAGGGTCGGGATCCGATTCCTTGTAGGTGAAAAGAGGGCTGACCCCCTCGCTGCTCTCACCCGCCTGGTAGTTGCCGTACAACTCGTCATAGTCCTTGATGAACTTGCGGTTGATCAAGTGCAGAGGGATCCGTTCCGGGCAGACCCGGGAGCATTCGCCACAATCGGTACAACGGCCGGCGACGTGGAAAGCGCGGATGATATGGTACATGTTCTCCTCGAAGGCGTTGACTGGGGCCTTGGTCGCCGCACCAGACTTGTCATTTCCGAAGACGCAAAGCTCGCAGGTGCAGGCCGGACAGACATCGCGGCAGGCGTTGCAGCGGATGCAGCGGGAAAGCTCGCCGCGCCAGAAGGCGAAACGCTCCTCCGGGCTCTTCTTCTCCACCATCTTCACGCCACGGAAACGATTGGAGTCCGGATTCAGTGTCCCCTCCTCTCCAATCAGCTCGTCGTAGACCATGTGCTTGCCACCCTTGCAGCAAAGGCAACGCTCCTCGACGACATCGTTCTTGGGATAGCTCATCTCCCCGGTCAGGGTCTTCACCTTGACCGTCGTTCCATCAGAACTCATCTCCAGCACGTCACCACTACTCTTGCGCAGGGCCTTGTAGCAGTCAATCATTCCGCCGCAGGGAATGCCGACGATATGGACCTGGTCCCTCCTGATGCGGTGCTCGTCCAGCAACTGGTTGAAGCTGTAGGTATCGCAAGGCTTGAGGAAAACCAGACTCTTGCCCTCCATGCGGCTGACCTTGACCATGTACTTGGAAAGGTTCGGTCCGCAGAAGTCGTTGTACACGAAGTGGGCCTTCAGGTCCTCGACGCTCTCGAAGAAGGCAGGCGTGACATCATAGTCGAAGTCACCCTCCCGCCAGCCGACCACGCGCCTGACAGCCCCGCTGGAAAGCATCTCGATCGCTTTCGCTTTCATTTCATCTTGCATCGCAGATCCTCCAGACGCTTGTTCGGTCCCAGTTTGCCGACCGTCGAAACGAAATCCTGCATCACATGGGCGAAACGGTTGCCCTCGGCAGCAGACACCCACTCGACGCGGGTGCGCTCCTTCTCGATGCCAAGGTAATCCAGCATGGAGAAGAGCAGGGTCATGCGCCTGCGGGTGAAATAGTTTCCCTTGGTATAGTGGCAGTCACCCGGGTGGCACCCGCAGAGGATCACCCCGTCGGCGCCACGCTGGTAGGCGCGGAGGATGAAGATCGGGTTGACGCGGCACGAACAGGGCACGCGCACGATCTTCACCTCGGCGGGGTACTGCAGGCGGTTGGTGCCGGCAAGGCCGGCACCTGCATAAGAACACCAGTCGCAGCAGAACGCCACAATCTTGGGCCGGTACGTATCATTCTCTGGCATATCGCATCAACCTCCGAGAGAATCTGGCTCGTAGCGAAGCCCTTCAGGTCCATGGCTCCCGACGGACAGGCGACGGTACAGCCGCCACAACCCTGACAGAGCGCCGCGTTGACCTGGGCGACACGACGGGTCACGACCACGCGGGCAGGCATCTTGAATTCCTTGTCCACGTAGGTGATCGCGCCGTAGGGACAGACATTGGCACAGGAAGAGCAGCCGTTGCATCGCAGTTCATTGCACTCGGCGATACAGGGGTTGCCCGTCAGGTGGTCCTTGGACAACAGGCCGATCACCTTGCTCGCCGCCGCTCCCGCCTGGGTGACCGTATCGGGAATATCCTTCGGTCCCTGGCAGGCGCCGGCAAGGAAAATGCCTGCAGTCGGGCTCTCGACCGGGCGGAGTTTCGGATGTGCCTCGGTGAACCAGTCATTGGTATCCATCGAGGCGGTCAGCATCGTCGCCAGATGCCGTGCGCTCTTGTCCGGCTCCATGGCTGCGGCAAGCACCACCATGTCGGCCTTGATGTGCAGCTGCTCGCGGGCCAGCAAGTCGGAAGCCTGCACGTCCAGCGAACCGTCAGCCTGGGGAACGACCTTTCCGACCATGCCCTTGATGTAATGGACGCCGAACTGCTCCACCGCCCGGCGGTAGAACTCGTCGAAGTTCTTGCCCGGGGTACGGACATCGATATAGAAGACATACACCTCGGTGTCGGGATAATGCTCCTTCACCAACATGGCGTGCTTGGCCGTGTACATGCAGCAGATCTTGGAGCAATACTCCTTGTCCCTGCAGGAAGTTCCGCGGGATCCGACACACTGGACGAAGACCAAGGTCTTGGGAGGCTTGCCGTCAGAAGGGCGCAACAGCACGCCGTTGTTCGGCCCTGCCGCGTTCATCAGACGCTCGAACTCCAAGGAACTGACCACGTCCTTGCTCTCCGTGTAGGCGAACTCGTCGAATGCGTCCAACCGGATCGGGTTGAAGCCGGTGGCCACCACGATGGCGCCATAATCCTGCTCGACGAAGCGGTCCTGCTGCTTGTAGTCGATGGCACCGACACCACAGACCTTCGAGCAAAGGCCGCACTTGCCCTCCTTCAGCATCTTGCAGTAACGGGGGTCGATCGTCGCAACCTTGGGAACCGCCTGGGCGAAAGGAATGTAGACCGCATGGCGGTCGTCCAGCCCGAGGTTGAACTCGTTGGGCACCTTCTTCATCGGGCACTTCTGGGTGCACAGGCCACAACCGGTGCACTTGTCCTCGTCCACATAGCGGGCCTTGCGGCGGATTTGCACGTGGAAGTTACCGATATAGCCCTCCACCTTCTCTACCTCGCTGTAGGAGTAGATGTGGATCTTCTCGTTCTGCGCCACATCGACCATTTTCGGGGTCAGGATGCAGCTGGCGCAGTCCAGCGTCGGGAAGGTCTTGTCCAGCTGGGTCATCTTCCCTCCGACCGTCGGCTGTTTCTCGACGATATCGACATCATAGCCCGCGTCGGCGATATCCAAGGCCGCCTGGATGCCGGCGATGCCACCGCCGATGACCAGGGCACGCTTGACCACCGGGTTCTGGCTCGGAGTCAGCGGCTGGTCGTTGCGCACTTTGGCGATGGCTGCCCGGCCGATGGAAATGGCCTTGTCGGTCGCCTCAGCGATATCCTTGTGGATCCACGAGCACTGCTCGCGGATATTGGCGATCTCCAGCATGAAGGAATTGAGTCCTGCCTGCTGGGCCGCCTTGCGGAAGGTCCCCTCGTGCATGCGGGGGGAACAGGAACAGATCACCACGCCGGTGAGCTGCTTCTCCTTGATGGCGTCCTTGACCAGATCCTGCCCGGCAAGGGAGCACATGTAGGGATAATCGGTCGCGACGACCACTCCCGGCTCCTTGCCCAGGGTCTCGGCGACCCGCTTCACGTCAACGGTCGCCGCGATATTGGTGCCGCAATGGCACACGAACACTCCTATTCTCTGCATCGCTTCACCTATTTGTTGAACTTTCGCATCGCGCTGACCAGAATCTGCTGTGGCATCTGGTCCTCAAGCCTGCCCACCATGTCCTGCGGGGTCATGTGGCTGCCCTCCTTGGCGCGTTCGACGTAAAGCCGGACCGCCTCGATCAGCTTGGCAGGCTCCACCTGCCGCGGACACCGCTCGATGCAGGCCATGCAGGAAAGACACCGGTACAGGCTCTTCGAAGAGAGAAGCGGCTCAATCTCCCCACGTTCGACCATGAAGACGAACTCGTTGGGATGGTACTCCATCTCCTCGTAGCAAGGGCAGGTCGCCGCGCATTTGCCGCAACGCATGCATTTCAGCGGATCCACCCCACTGATGCGCAGGATTTCCTGCTTCATCGACTCAGCACTTTCCATGTTCTGCCTCCTTCAGCTCCTTCAAGCCCAAGGCGTAAGCCAAGAGCTGGGTGAAATAGAAGACCGGCATGTCGTAGTCAGTGTTGCTCGTCAGGTTGTACTGGCAAAGCGGGCACGCAGTCACCAGCAGGTCGGCCTGCATGTCCTTGGCGTTGGCCAGGATCCTGCCGCTCTTGTCCCAGGCGATCTTCGGCTCGTCCAGACGGACATAGCCTCCGCAGCACTCGTTGCGCATCGCCCAGACGACCGGCTCCGCACCCAAGGCACGGATGAAATCCTCCATGACCTTCGGATTCTCCGGGTCGTCGAACTGCATCACTTTGCCTGGACGCAGCAACAGGCACCCGTAATAGGCGCCGACCTTCATCCCCGCCAAGGGACGCTTGACCATCGAGGCGAGCTTGTCGAAACCGACCTTGTCGCGAAGCACCTCGAGGTAATGGAAGACGCGGGTCTCGCCATGATACGGATGGTCCAGCTTCAGATAGTTGTTGACCTTGCAGTCGAAATCCTTGTCCTGCATGTCGGCGTTGGCCCGCTTGATCACGTTGTGGCAGGCGGAGCAGATTGTCACCAAGTCCTGGCCAGCGTCCCTGGCGGCCGCCAAGGCGCGGATGGCGCTCAGCTTGGTCACGATCTCATCCTTCGCCGCCGTATAGACACCGCCGCAGCACTGCCACTCAGGCAGTTCCGCCAGCGTGAAGCCGAGCGCTTCGGCGCTGAGCCGGGCGCACTCGTCCAGCTCCTGCGCCTTGTTCTTCAGCGTACACCCGGGAAAATAACTATAGATACTCACGGCACACTCCTCAAACCATCTGTTCGGGATGGAACACCTTGTCGAACTCCGCATCCGAAAGGAATCCGAGGGCCACGCAGGCCTCCTTCAGGGAGATGTTCTCTTCGAACGCCTTATGGCTCACCTTTGCCGCACGCTCGTACCCGATATAGGGGTTGAGCGCAGTGACCAGCATCAGCGAGCGATACAGGTTCTCGTGCATCTTCTCCTTGTTGGGCACGATGCCGACCGCGCACTTGGCGTTGAACGAGAGGATGGACTCGCTCAACAGACGGGCAGACTGCAGGAAGTTGTAGGCGATCACCGGCATGAAGACGTTCAGCTCGAAGTTGCCCTGGCTGGCAGCCATGCCGACGGCGACGTCGTTGCCGATGACCTGGACGGCGACCATCGTCACCTGCTCGCACTGGGTCGGGTTGACCTTGCCCGGCATGATCGAGGAACCCGGCTCGTTGGCAGGAATGGTAATCTCCCCAAGACCATCGCGGGGACCGCTGGCAAGCCAGCGCACATCGTTGGCGATCTTCATCATGTCGCAGGCCAGCGCCTTCAGGGCGCCGTGGGCGAAGACGATCTCGTCCTTGCTGGTCAGCGCATGGAACTTGTTCGGCGCCGTGACGAAAGGCTTGCCCATCAGCTTGGAAACGTACTCGGCGACCTTGACGTCGAAGCCCTTGGGCGCGTTCAGCCCGGTGCCGACGGCCGTCCCGCCGAGCGCCAGCTGCCCCAAAGCGGGAAGCGCCTTTTCCAGCAGTTCCTTGTCCTTCTCCAGCGAGGACCTCCAGCCACTGACCTCCTGGCTGAAAGCGATGGGAACGGCGTCCTGCAGGTGGGTCCGCCCGGTCTTCACGATGCCTTCGTATGCCTTTTCCAGTTTCTTGAAAGTGGCGACCAACGTATCGATGGCGGGAATCACCCGGTCTTCGATGATCACCGAAGTGCTGATGGAAAGCGCGGTCGGGAAGGTGTCGTTGGACGACTGGCTCATGTTGACATCGTCGTTGGGATGCAGGAGTTTCTCCCCCGCAATCTGGTTGCCCCGGTTGGCGACCACCTCGTTGACGTTCATGTTGCTCTGCGTGCCGCTTCCGGTCTGCCATACCACCAGCGGGAACTGCTCGTCCAGTTTTCCACTGATGATCTCGTCGCAGGCCTGGCTGATGGCGGCAAGCTTCGCGTCAGTCATCTTCTGCGGCTTCAGGTCATGGTTGGCCAGGGCGGCCGCCTTCTTCAAATAGCCAAAGGCATGGATGATCTCCTTCGGCATGGTCTCGATCCCGACACCAATGTCGAAGTTCTCGTGGCTACGCTCGGTCTGGGCACCCCAGAGCTTGTCGGCGGGAACTTTCACCTCGCCCATCGAATCATGTTCAATGCGATATTCCATTTTCCTTCCCCTCAGAACTCCAGCTGGCTGATCACGCCCTTCAGGCAATCGGCACTGTGGCGCATCAGCGCCAGCTCCTCATTGGTCAGCGGTGCGGGAAGTCTTCCCTTCACGCCGCTGTGGCCGACGATGGTGATCATGCTCAGGCAGACGTCGCTGATCCCATACTCTCCGCCCAGCATCGACGAGACGCAAAGCGCGGAATCAGCACCGCAAAGAATCGCTTTGGCCAGGCTGGTCACCGCGGCGCTTACAGCATAGAATGTCGCGCCTTTGCGGGCAATCACCTTGCCGCCAGACTTGCG
>Ga0256869_1001362_pt1 | contig 11968 bp, 10 predicted proteins | sample RumenRJG_05RNA_FD_186096 | JGI IMG/M metagenome (GOLD analysis project Ga0256869, IMG submission 186096) | Metatranscriptome of bovine rumen microbial communities from Lethbridge, Alberta, Canada - Rumen RJG_05 (Metagenome Metatranscriptome) | ecosystem: Host-associated > Mammals > Digestive... | reverse complement strand
CTGGGATTTGGACGCCGAGTTCACCGTCGATCCCGCGGACTTTCTCTCGCTGGGCAAGGCTACGCCCTTTGAGGGATGGCAGCTCAGCGGCGTATGCCTGTTGACCGTCAAGGACGGCAAGGCGGTATATCGAAAAGGTTGATATACAGTCGTTTTGGAAATCACGTTACTATAGCAAGTATATGAATTTGGAGGTATGAAATATGGCAAAAAGAACAGATGTCAAAAAGGTACTTATCATCGGCTCCGGTCCGATCGTCATCGGTCAGGCGGCGGAGTTCGACTACGCCGGCACCCAGGCGTGTCTGGCGCTCAAGGAGGAGGGCTACGAGGTCATCCTCTGCAACTCTAACCCCGCAACCATCATGACCGACACCCAGATCGCCGACAAGGTCTATATGGAGCCCCTCACCCTCGAGTATGTCGCGAAGATTCTGCGCTATGAGCGTCCCGACGCGATCGTACCCGGTATCGGCGGTCAGACAGGTCTGAACCTCGCGATGCAGCTGGAGCGCAAGGGCATCCTCAAGGAGTGCGGCGTGCAGCTGCTCGGCACCTCGTCCGAGAGTATCGAGCGCGCCGAGGACAGAGAGCTGTTCAAGGAGATGTGCGAGTCGATCGGCGAGCCTGTCATTCCCTCACAAATCACCTACAGCATTGAAGAAGCAAAAAAAGCGGCGAAAGAAGTCGGCTATCCCGTTGTTCTGCGACCCGCGTTCACCCTCGGCGGTACCGGCGGCGGCTTTGCGGATAACGAAGAAGAGTTGGTCGAGATCGGCATGAACGCCTTTAAGCTCAGCCCCGTTCACCAGGTGCTGATCGAAAAGTCGGTCAAGGGCTACAAAGAGATCGAGTTCGAGGTTATGCGTGACTCTAACGACACCGCGATCACTATCTGCGGCATGGAGAACGTCGATCCCGTCGGCGTCCACACCGGCGACAGCATTGTTGTCGCGCCGATCCTTTCTCTCAACGACAAGGATCTGAAAATGCTCAACGACTCCGCGATCAAGATCATCCGCGAGCTGAAGATCGAGGGCGGCTGTAACGTCCAGTTCGCGCTGAACCCGACTTCTTCCGAATATTACCTCATCGAGGTCAACCCCCGCGTTTCACGTTCTTCCGCGCTGGCTTCCAAGGCTTCCGGCTATCCGATCGCGCGTGTCACCGCGAAGATCGCGATGGGCATGGCGCTGGAGGATATCCCCGTTGCGGGCGGCACGGCGGCGATCGAGCCCAGCCTCGACTACATCGTCGCGAAGTTCCCGCGTTTCCCGTTTGATAAATTTGCCGACGCGCCCAACACCCTCGGCACCCAGATGAAAGCGACCGGTGAGGTCATGGGTATCGGCTCGACCCTCGAAGAGTGCTGTCTGAAATCCGTCCGTTCCCTCGAGACCGGCGTGTGCCACTTCCATCTCGCAAAGTTCGACAGCTTCTCTGATGACGAGCTCTTCTCCTATATCAGCGAGTTCAAGGACGACAATGTCTACGCGGTGTTCGAACTGCTCAGAAGAGGCGCTTCTATCGAGAAGCTCCACGAGGTTACCATGATTACCGAGCTGTTCCTCGAGTCTTTCAAGAAGATCGTCGATATGGAAACCACCCTCAGAGAAAATAAGGGCGATATCGAGCTCCTCAAAGCCGCCAAGATCATGGGCTTCTCCGACGAATATATCTCCACCCTGTGGGAGACTCCCGAGGTTGAGATTTACCATACCAGAAAAGCTAACGGTATCACCCCGATCTTTAAGATGGTCGATACCTTACATACAGGCAAGTACATCGCTTATCTTTACTCTTCTTATACCGGCGAGAACGCTTCGCGCCTTTCCGATATGAAGAAGATCGTCGTGCTGGGCGCGGGCCCTATCCGTATCGGTCAGGGCGTTGAGTTCGACTATTCTACTGTTCACGCGGTACAGACGATCCGCAGAGCGGGCTATGAGGCGATCATCATCAACAACAATCCCGAGACGGTTTCGACCGACTACACCACCGCCGATAAGCTCTACTTTGAACCCCTCACCCCTGAGGACGTCATGGCGATCATCGACTTTGAACAGCCGGAGGGCGTTATCGCGTCTCTCGGCGGTCAGACCGCGATCAACCTCGCCCAGCCCTTGATGGATCGCGGCGTCAAGATCATCGGTACCGACTGCGCCGCCATCGAGCGTGCCGAAAACCGCGACAGCTTCAACGCTATTATTAAAGAATTAGGTATTCCGCAGCCCGCGGGCAAAGCCGTTACTTCTATCGAAGAAGGCGTAGCGGCTGCCGCGGAGATCGGCTACCCTGTACTGGTCAGACCTTCCTTCGTACTGGGCGGTCGCGCGATGCAGATCGTTTCAAAAGAAGAAGATTTAAGACATTATCTGAAAACCGCCGTTGAAATCGACGAGGATAAGCCCGTTCTGGTCGACAAATATATCATGGGCAAAGAGGTCGAGGTCGACGCGATCTGTGACGGCGTAGATGTATTCGTCCCCGGTATCATGGAGCTGGTCGAGAGAACCGGCGTTCACTCGGGCGACTCGATCTCCGTCTATCCCTCCTTCTCGATCTCGGACAAGGTCAAGGGCATTATCTTACAGTACGCGAAAAAGCTCGGCAAAGCCATCGGCATTGTCGGTCTGTACAATATCCAGTTTATCGTAGACGAAAACGAAGATGTTTATATCATCGAGGTCAACCCGAGATCGTCGAGAACCGTTCCGTTCCTGTCGAAATCCACCGGCTACAGCCTTGCGGATATTGCGACCGAGGTCATCCTCGGCAAATCGCTCAAGGAGCAGGGCATCTTCCAGCTCTATCCCGAAGAAAAGAAGCGTTATTACGTCAAGGTTCCGGTATTCTCGTTCCAGAAGATCAAGGGTCTGGACGCATATCTCTCTCCTGAGATGAAGAGTACCGGCGAAGCGATCGGTTATGATAAAAAGCTGTCGAGAGCGATGTACAAGGCGCTTGTCGCAGCAGGCACCAAGGTGCAGAACTACGGCACGGTCATCGTTACCCTTGCGGACGAGGACAAGGAAGAAGCTGTTCCGCTGATCCGCCGCTTCTACGACCTGGGCTTCAACATCGAGGCGACCGATCTGACCGCCAAGACCATGCGTGAGCACGGTATCCGCACCAGAACGCTGAGAAAGCTCAGCGAAGGTTCTACCCAGATCCTCGACGCGATCCGTGCCGGCTACGTCAGCTACGTCATCAACACCCGCGCGATCATGTCGGGCGTTCACTATGAGGACGGTACCGCGATCCGCCAGACGGCGGTCGAAAACGGCGTGACGATCTTTACCTCGCTCGATACTGTCCGCGTACTGCTCGACGTTCTCGAGGAAACCACGCTGACCATCTCGACCATCGACGCGTGACACACGGGCACGCGTGCCTTTTTCCAGCCTTTTGCAAAGTCAGTGTTTTACTGCCGTCATCAACGGCGTGCGTCATCGGATTTCTGTCATTTGTGTCATGTGTCATAGGTATAGAGAGATAGTGTCAGTTATGTCATTTTGTCATTAGAAGCATTTTTAATATTTTCTTCTATGTTGTCGGATACTGTATCGTATATGTTATCCGCGTATGACGGCTGACAAAAATGACACAATTCGTGATATTGTAGGAATAAGTATGAACGATACATTATTTACCATTATTGATAATAGAAAAATCGCGAAGGACGTTTACAGAATGATCCTTCGCGGCGATACCTCGGCGATCAAAGGTGCCGGGGGATTCGTCAATATACAGCTCGACGGCTTCTACCTGCGCCGCCCGATCTCCGTCTGTGACGTTGAGGGCGACGTGCTGACCCTGATCTACAAGGTGGTCGGCAAGGGAACGGCAGCGATGAGCGAGATGGCTCAAGATACACAGCTGCGGCTCCTGACGGGTCTGGGCAACGGCTATGACCTGACCGAAGCGGGTGAGAGACCTCTCCTGATCGGCGGCGGCGTCGGTGTTCCGCCGATGTACCTGCTCGCCAAAAGATTGCTCGCACAGGGCAAGCAGGTCATCGTTATCCTCGGCTTCAATACCGCCGACGAGGTTTTTTATGAAGACGAGTTCAAGACGCTCGGCTGTGACGTCAGGGTCACGACCGTCGACGGTTCTCACGGCGTGAAGGGCTTTGTCACCGACGCCCTGCCCGAGGATTACACCTATTTTTACACCTGCGGCCCTATGCCGATGTTCAAAGCGCTGTATAAGGCGACAAAGACTTCGGGACAGTTCAGCTTTGAAGAGCGCATGGGCTGCGGCTTCGGCGCTTGCATGGGCTGTTCCTGCAAGACGATCACCGGCTACAAGCGCATCTGCAAGGATGGGCCTGTGCTGAAAAAGGAGGAGATCATATGGGCAGACTGAGCGTGAATCTCTGCGGGATCGACATGGACAACCCCGTCATCCCCGCGTCGGGAACCTTCGGCTACGGCTACGAGTTCAACGAGTGGTACGATATCAATCTCCTCGGCACATTTTCCTTTAAGGGTACGACGCGCGATCCGCGTTTCGGCAATCCCACGCCCCGTATCGCCGAGTGTACCTCGGGCATGATTAACGCCGTCGGTCTCCAGAACCCCGGTGTGGACAAGGTCATCGCGGAAGAACTGCCGAAGCTCAGACAATGCTTCCGTAAGCCCGTGATGGCGAACGTCAGCGGCTTTTCGGTGGAGGATTACGCCTACACCTGTGAGCGGTTGGATAAAGAAGAACAGGTCGGATGGCTCGAGGTCAACGTCAGCTGTCCGAACGTACACGGCGGCGGGATGAGCTTCGGCACTTCGCCGCAGGCGGCGGCAGAGGTCACAAAAGCCGTCAAAGCCGTGACGACAAAACCCGTCATCGTCAAGCTCAGCCCGAATGTCACCGATATCGTTTCGATCGCGAAAGCGTGTGAAGAAGCAGGCGCTCACGGTATCAGCCTGATTAACACCCTGCTCGGCATGCGCATTGATCTGAGGACAAAGCGTCCCGTTATCAAAAACACGATGGGCGGCTTTTCGGGTCCCGCGATCTTCCCGGTCGCACTGCGCATGGTCTACCAGGTGGCGCAAGCGGTGAAGATCCCTGTCGTCGGCATGGGCGGCGTGAGCTGTGCTGAGGACGTCGTCGAAATGATGCTCGCCGGAGCGACAGCCGTCGAGGTCGGCGCACAAAACTTAGTCGATCCCATGGCGTGCAAGAAGATCATCGACGATCTTCCTGCCGTGATGGACAAATATCACATCAAAAATCTGTCAGATATCATAGGAGGGGTACAGAATGGGTAAGGACGTCATCGTAGCCTGCGACTTTGCGAGCGCAGAAGCTACCTTTAACTTCCTCGACAAATTCGAGAACGAAGAGCGCAAGCCCTTTGTCAAGATCGGTATGGAGCTGTATTACGCGGAGGGTCCGTCGATCGTGCACGAGATCAAGAAGAGAGGTCACAAGATCTTCCTTGACTTAAAGCTCCACGATATCCCCAACACCGTCAAGAAAGCCATGCGCGTTCTGTCAAACCTCGACGTCGACATCACCAACCTCCACGCGTCGGGCACCAAGGCGATGATGAAAGCCGCTCTGGAGGGGCTGACCCGCGAGGACGGCACACGGCCGCTTTTGATCGCAGTTACCCAGCTGACCTCGACCGATCAAGAGGCGATGGAAAACGATCTGCTCATCAAGGAGCCCATCGACAAGGTCGTCATGCACTACGCCGAGTGTGCCGAAGAAAGCGGTCTCGACGGTGTTGTCTGTTCACCGCTGGAGGCAGGCAAGGTACATGATACCTGCGGCAAGGACTTTTTGACCGTGACTCCCGGCGTGCGCTTTGCGGACGGCGATATCGGCGACCAGAAGCGCGTTATGACGCCTGCCGCCGCAAAGGAGATCGGCTCCGACTATATCGTTGTCGGCAGACCGATCACCCAGGCTGACGATCCCGTCGCGGCGTACAGACGCTGTGTCGCCGAGTTTGTAGATTAGCATAAGATACGGAGGTACAGATATGGAACTGAACATTAAAATCGCAAAGGATTTATTAAAGATAAAGGCGGTGTTTTTCCGCCCCGAAGAGCCCTTCACATGGGCGAGCGGCATCAAAAGCCCTGTCTACTGCGACAACCGCCTGACCCTCTCGGATCAGGACGTACGCACCGATGTGGAAGAGGGTCTCGCACAGCTGATTCAAGAGAACTATCCCGACGCCGAGGTGCTGATGGGCACCTCCACCGCGGGTATCGCCCACGCCGCCATCACCGCCCATATCATGGGTTTGCCGATGGGCTACGTCCGTTCCGGTCACAAGGATCACGGCAGACAGAACCAGATCGAGGGCAGACTGGAGAAGGGTCAGAAGGTCGTTGTCGTCGAGGATCTGATCTCCACCGGCGGCTCGGTGCTGGAGGTTGTCGACGTCCTGCGTGAAGCAGGCGCCGAGGTCCTGGGCATCGTATCCATCTTCACCTACGGCATGCAGAAGGGTCTTGACCGCTTAGCCGCCGCGGATGTGAAGAACATCTCGCTGACCAACTTCGACGTGATCGCCGAGGTCGCCGCCGAGGACGGCTACATCAAAGCGGAGGACGTCGAAAGACTTATCAAATTCCGCAACAATCCCTCTGATGAGAGCTGGATCGGAGAAAAAGCATGAGAAGCGTGATCGACATCGTCGACCTCTCGGTAGAGGAACTCGACGCGCTGATGAAAACCGCCTGCGACATCATCGACAATCCTGAAAAGTATCAGGAGGTTTGCAGGCACAAGAAGCTTGCGACCCTGTTCTTTGAGCCGTCGACCCGTACCCGCCTGAGCTTTGAAGCCGCGATGTACGAGCTGGGCGGCAACGTGATCTCGGTATCCTCGGCGAACAATTCTTCCGCCGCCAAGGGCGAGTCTGTCGCCGATACCGCCAAAACCGTTTCCTGCTATGCCGATATCATCGCCATGCGCCATCCGAAAGAGGGTGCGGCGCTGGTTGCGGCGCGAGCAGCCTCCATCCCCGTCATCAACGCGGGCGACGGCGGTCACAACCACCCGACCCAGACCCTCGCCGATCTTCTCACCATCTATCGCGAGAAGGGCGGCATGGATAACCTGACCATCGGACTCTGCGGCGACCTGAAGTTCGGCAGAACGGTACATTCGCTTATCAACGCGATGTCGCGCTACAAGAACGTCAAGTTTCTTCTTATTTCTCCTGAAGAATTAAAAGTACCGAGCTACGTCAAAAAAGACGTGCTCCAGCGCAACCGCATCCCGTACTATCAGACCACCGACCTTGAGGACGCGATCGGCGACCTCGATATCCTCTATATGACGCGTGTCCAGCGTGAACGCTTTTTCAACGAAGAGGATTACCTGCGACTCAAGGATAGCTACATCCTTACCCCGCAAAAGCTGAACAACGCCAAAGAGGACCTGTGCATCATGCACCCCCTGCCGCGCGTCAACGAGATCAGCGTCATGATCGACGATGATCCCCGCGCCTGCTACTTCAAGCAGGTCGCAAACGGCAAGTACATGCGCATGGCGCTGATCTTAAAGCTCTTAAAGGAGGCGGGCACGATATGAACATAGATTCCATCCGTGACGGTATCGTCATCGACCACATCACCGCAGGACGCGGCATGCGGCTGTATGAGCTTTTGAACCTCGATTCTCTCGACTGCTCCGTCGCGATCATCAAGAACGTGAGCTCCAAGAAGATGGGGAAGAAGGACATCATCAAGATCGATTCCCGCACCCACATCAACATGGACGTCATCGGTTTTGTCGACCCCGGAGCGACCGTCAACATCATCCGCGACGGCGAGCTCAAGCGCAAGCGCTGTATCGACATGCCCGAGGAGCTGACAAACGTCATCCGGTGCATGAATCCGCGCTGTATCACGACCACCGAGCAGGAGCTTGACCACGTGTTCCGCCTGACCGACCGTGAAAATAAAATTTACCGCTGTATTTACTGCGAGACCAAAGCTGAAAGGAAATACTGATTATGGCAACTTTTATTAACGAACCTGCCCATACCTTTAACGAATATCTGCTGATCCCGGGCTACTCGTCTTCCGAGTGCATCCCCGCGAACGTCAGCTTAAAAACGCCCCTTGTCAAGTATAAAAAGGGCGAAGAGAGCGCGATCACCATGAACATCCCTCTCGTATCCGCCATCATGCAGGCGGTCTCCGGCGACAAGCTCGCCGTAGCCCTCGCGACCCAGGGCGGCGTGAGCTTCATCTACGGCTCCCAGTCTGTTGAGGACGAGGCGGCGATGGTAAAGCGTGCCAAGAGCTACAAGGCGGGCTTTGTCCAGAGCGACTCTAACATCAGCCCCGACGCGACTTTAGCCGACGTCATCGCCCTGACCAAGCGCACCGGCCACAGCACCCTCGCCGTGACCGAGGGCGGCAAGCCCGACGGCAAGCTCCTCGGGGTTGTCACCAGCCGCGACTACCGTATCAGCCGCATGGACAAGACTGAGAAGGTCTCTGCCTTCATGACCCCGTTTGACAAGCTGATCTACGCTTATGAGGGCGCGACGCTGTCCGAGTGCAACGACATCATCTGGGATCACAAGCTCAACGCCCTGCCGATTGTTTCCAAAGAGGGCAATATGCGTTATTTTGTCTTCCGCAAGGACTATGACAGCCACAAGGCGAACCCCGACGAGCTTCTCGACGAGCACAAGCGCTACGTTGTCGGCGCGGGTATCAACACGCGCGACTATGCCGAGCGCGTACCGGCGCTGATCGAAGCGGGCGCCGACGTGCTGTGCATTGACTCTTCCGAGGGCTTCTCAGAGTGGCAGAAGCTGACCATCGACTGGATCCGCGAGCATTACGGCGACAGCGTCAAGGTGGGCGCGGGCAACGTCGTTGACGCCGAGGGCTTCCGCTATCTTGCCGACTGCGGCGCCGACTTCATCAAGGTCGGTATCGGCGGCGGCTCGATCTGTATCACCCGCGAGACCAAGGGTATCGGCCGCGGTCAGGCAACCGCGCTGATCGAGGTCTGCGCCGAGCGTGATAAGTATTTTGAAGAGACAGGCGTCTACATCCCCGTCTGCTCCGACGGCGGCATCGTTTACGATCACCACATCACCCTCGCTTTGGCGATGGGCGCGGACTTCATCATGCTGGGCAGATATTTTGCCCGCTTTGACGAAAGCCCGTCCAACAAGGTCTCTATCAACGGCACCTATTATAAAGAGTACTGGGGCGAAGGCTCCCAGCGCGCGAGAAACTGGCAGCGTTACGACCTCGGCGGCGACAAAAAGCTCAGCTTTGAAGAGGGCGTTGATTCCCTCGTACCGTACGCGGGCCCGTTGAAGGACAACGTCGCCCTGTCGCTCTCCAAGGTCAAGTCGACCATGTGCAACTGCGGCGCGCTGACCATCCGTGAGCTGCAGGAAAAGGCGAAGCTGACCCTCGTGTCCGCAACCTCGATCGTCGAAGGCGGCGCGCACGACGTTATCCAAAAGGATAAAAGCTCCGCGATGAAATAAAACAGTTAGGAGTTAGGAATTAGGAGTTAGGAGTTAATGGTGGGCTCAGCAGTGGCGCTTTGCCAATCACTTCGTTCTTGGAGCGCTGTTGCATGGGAGTTGTAAGCCAAATCGAGGATTTGGACAACTCCTCAGCCCACACCCGATTGTTTTTTGTTAGTTGGAGAGGTAAAACGATGCGCCACCCCGAACACGATGTTTAATGATGATCAATCGGTATACAAATCAAAACGCGTCAGCGTTTCCCTTTCACTCCTCACTTCTCACTCCTAACTAAAACCATTTGGAGGTATATCTATGAAAAAAGTCGGTATCATCATGGGTTCGGACAGCGATCTGCCGATCGTCAAAAAGGCGACCGATATGCTGTCGACCCTCGACATTCCTTTTGAAGTACACGTATATTCCGCTCACAGAACACCTGTAGAAGCTTCTGAATTTGCGAAAAACGCCCGCGCGAACGGCTTTGGCGCGATCATCGCGGCGGCAGGTATGGCGGCTCACTTGGCGGGAGCGATCGCCGCGAACACCACCCTGCCCGTCATCGGCATCCCCTGCAAGGGCGGCATGATGGACGGTCTAGACGCGCTGTTGTCTACCGTACAGATTCCCACCGGCATCCCGGTCGCGACCGTCGCCCTGAACGGCGCGGCGAACGCGGCTCTGCTGGCGGCGCAGATCATCGCCGTAGAAGACAAGGAACTTGCCGCAAAGCTTGATCAAAAGCGCAAGTCTGACGCGGCAGCGGTTCTGGAAAAAGATAAAGGAATCTTAGAGAGATTATAAGAAAGATAACAGATAATAGATAACAGATAATAGATAATAGATAACAGCGAGTGGCGGATTTTGCCCGCACCCGATTTATAAATTCAAAAATCCGTAAGGATTTCCCTTCACTATTCTCTGTTCTCTGTTCTCTTTTCTCTGTTCTCTGAATCAGGGAGGTAACTATGGGAGGCTTTTTCGGCATCACCTCAAACGAGGATTGCATGATGGATGTGTTCTTCGGCGTTGACTACCATTCTCATCTCGGCACACGGCGCGGCGGTCTTGCCGCCTACGATCCCGAGATCGGTCTCCAGCGCAAGATCCATAACATCGAAAACGCACCGTTTCGTACAAAATTCCAGCATATATTCGGCGAGATGCAGGGTACCTCGGCGATCGGCGTCATCTCCGACACCGACCCCCAGCCGATGCTCATCCGCTCGCATCTCGGCACCTACGCGATCTGCAACGTCGGTATCATCAACAACGCAGAGGAGCTGATCGACCGCCATCTAATGCGCTCGTACGGTCACTTCGACGCGATGACCGGCGGCAAGATCAATTCCACCGAGCTGCTCTCGGCGCTGATCGACACCCAGAGTAGCTTTGTAGAGGGTATCAAGTTCGCTCAGAGCGTCATCGACGGCACGCAGAACATCCTGATCCTGCGCGAGGACGGCTCCCTGATCGCCGCGCGCGACAAGGTCGGACGCCTGCCCGTCTGTATCGGCAAGAGCGACTACGGCTACGCGGTATCCTTCGAGAGCTACGCCTACCAAAAGCTCGGTTACGAGGATGAGCGCGAGCTCGGCCCCGGCGAGATCGTCCTGCTCACCCCCGACAGCATGAGACAGCTTGAAAAGCCCGGCAAGAAGAAGCGCATCTGCTCCTTCCTTTGGAGCTACTACGGCTATCCGACCTCGACCTACGAGGGCGTGAACGTCGAGGTGATGCGCTACCGCAACGGCGCGATCATGGCTCAGCACGACAAAGAAAACCTCGGTGAACTCGACATCGACTACGTCGGCGGCGTTCCCGACTCCGGCACGCCCCACGCGATCGGCTACGCCAACGAGAGCAAACAGCCCTTCGCGCGCGCGTTCATCAAATATACGCCCACCTGGTCGCGCTCCTTCATGCCGACCAACCAGACCGACCGCAACAAGATCGCGAAAATGAAGCAGATTCCGGTCTATGATCTGATTACAGACAAAAACCTGCTCTTTGTCGACGACAGTATCGTCCGCGGCACCCAGCTCAGGGAAACGGTCGAGTTCCTGTATGAGAACGGCGCGAAGAGCGTCCACATGCGCTCTGCGTGTCCGCCGATCATGTACGGCTGCAAGTACCTCAATTTTTCGCGCAATACCTCCGACATGGATTTGATCGCAAGGCGAGTGATCCTCGAGCTCGAGGGCGAAGAGGGCTTTAACCATATCAAAGAGTATGCCGACGGCTCTACCACCCGCGGCAAAAACCTGCGTAAAACAATTTGCGAAAAGCTGAAATTCGATTCGCTGGATTTTCAGTCGCTTGACGGTATCGTCGAGGCGATCGGACTGCCCAAGTGCGACCTGTGTACCTACTGCTGGGACGGCGAAGAGTGACGCGGGCACGCGTGCCTTTGTTTCGCCTTTTGAAGCGTTCGTTATGAACTTGAGCGGCTTCAACGGCGGGTCATAGGTTCGCTATGTGTATAAACGGCGATTTACG
>Ga0256869_1001361_pt1 | contig 11968 bp, 11 predicted proteins | sample RumenRJG_05RNA_FD_186096 | JGI IMG/M metagenome (GOLD analysis project Ga0256869, IMG submission 186096) | Metatranscriptome of bovine rumen microbial communities from Lethbridge, Alberta, Canada - Rumen RJG_05 (Metagenome Metatranscriptome) | ecosystem: Host-associated > Mammals > Digestive... | reverse complement strand
GCGATTCGCTAACTCTTCCCTCCAGCGGGCGAGTTCGGGACTTTCACCCTATAGTCAATGCTCATGCCGAGCACACAAAGAAACCACCGGAGCCTGGTGAGACCCCGGTGGCGCGCATAAAAGGAATTCCCGTCACAGCGTCAGAGGATGCAGTACAGAATGGCATAGATGACAATGACAACAGCGACAGCAGCGAGATGCATTCCTATGCCGCATCCTGCGACAGGGACAGACTGCGCTGCACGGATGATGCCCAGAACGGCGCGGTGCATCGGCCAGAGCATGATGGCGAGGCTTATGACGGTTGCAGCGGCAATCTTCATGAAAATGGCAGAACTCATAATCATGTCAAGAATTTCCGCCTTCGAGGCAGTTCCGGCACTTATAACGGCCTTAAGCGACTCGACAAATTCCTCGTCAGCAGCGTTGCTGCCAATCAGCGCAAGAACAGCAACCCATACGACGATTATGCCGATGATGGCAGCGATATACACAAAGATCGTGTTGCGCGAGTAGACGGCATGGTCATGGCTCACGCCGTCGCCAGCCTTGTAGAGCATGACGATGAATACAATTGCAGGAATTATTGCAAGGAAAAGCCAGCCTGCGATTCCGCTGCACATGGCAAGAAACAGGCATACATACGCGCAGATTGCCGCGCCCTTATTAAAGCCTGCGCCGGTGCTGTTATTGGTAATTTCTGACATTTTTACTCCATAGGTCAGCCGCAGGCTCATGCCTGCAGTCACGCCGGAATATTATTAAGCAGCGCATAATCAGTAAACTACACCGCAGTATAGGGGTCAGGAAAGGACGGAAAGTCAGGCTGTTATGAGGACAGGGCGTGGAACCGCAACGGGGGCACATGAGCCTCACGGCACGTTTCCGTGAGGCTCATAGCCGAAGAGATGGCTACTTCATCCTCGAGAACTTAATATAGCGCCAGATGGTGAACACTCCGGCGAGGAAGGCGAGGAGGATCGTCGCGGACATAATCTTAAACGCGGTCTCGACCGCCGGGGCAAGACCTATCCTCACAGAATAGGCAAGGCAGGTGAGGACTGCCACGGCGCCTATGACCGGGATCGCCCCGCTCATGATGCGGAATGCCTGCGAGACCGGCAGATCGCGCCAGCGCGAGCCGAAGGGGAGGAACGAGCCGATGAGGAGCACGAGGAACATCTCGCCCGTGATGATGCCGAGCGACAGCCCGCTGTTCGTGAGCCCCGCCCTGTTCTTCGCGATGAAATCCGCGGAGGCATCCTTCAGCGCCGTCAGATGTGTCTTGAAGCGGAACTGCGGCTTTTCGCTCTTCGGGGCTTCGGCACCGGGCTCCTCATCCTCAGGGGATGCCTTCCTGACCTCAGGCTTCTTCAGGAAATGATCGATGAGGATGTTCCTCTCCGAGTCAACTGTCTGGTAGTAGCGGAGGGCCGGCTCTGACTGGAACCAGGCCGAGGCGGAGGAGAGCGTGAAGAGCGACATGAGGAGGAACGCGGAGTGCACCAGGGCAACGAGGCCCATGATGCTGGCGGCGAGGGAGATCCCCCGGGGCCTGAACGACTTCACCCCGAACACGGTCTTCCTAAGATACCTTCTCATCTGATATGAGCCGCCGCTTCCGTAGAGGCCGGCGGCGTCAATCAGAAGATCCCTGCTGTTTTCCATATCTGTTCCCCCGCTTGAGCGGGGATATTATATCCGGCTCAGTCGAACATCGAAAGGGAAAGGGGCACGCCTCCCGCGAAATCGGCCGAGAAGGTCCTTCCGATGAGGCTGTCATAGAGCGCTGGATCAAGACCGGCAGCCGGCCTTATCGATCTGATGTTCTCAGGCGTGGCCTTGTCGCCCTTCTTCACGGACTTCACGAGATAGAGCGATCTCCTGAACTTCATTCCGGGGAGGACCTCGTCATCCTTCCGGAAATGCACGCTCCCTATGGCGGACGCCGCAGTCTCGACGCCCTTCCGGAGCGCGCTGAACTCCTGCGGCTCAAGTGAGAACGCGGCGTCAAGCCCGCCGTCCGCGCGCCTCAGGGTGAAGTGCTTCTCGATGACCTCGGCGCCCATGGCAGTCGCGGCGACTGCAACATCGGTGCCCCTCGTGTGGTCGGAGAGCCCGACGCTCACCGTTCCCCCGAAATGCTCCTTAAGGAACGGGATGTCAGAGAGATGGTAGTCCCTGGGATCCGCGGGATAGCTGCTCACGCAGTGAAGCACGGCGATGCCTGAGGCGCCGCCCTGCCTTGCGGCGTTCACCGCACGGTCGATCTCGCTGAGTGAGGCAAGGCCGTCTGACATGATGACGGGCTTCCGGTAGGCTGAAACGGCGCGGATGAGCCCCAGATCAACAAGCTCGAACGAGGCGATCTTGAACGCAGGGACCCCGTTCTTCTCGAGTACTGCGGCAGCCCCTGCGTCAAACGGGCTCGAGAACACCTCAAGGCCGTTTTTCCGGCCGCGCTCGATGAGCGCCGGGATCCACTCCCAGGGAGTAGTGCCCTCCTCGTAGAGATCGTAGAGCGACCTCCCGTCCCAGAGGCCGCCGCGGATCCTGAACTCCGGGCGGTCGCTTCTTATGGTTATGGTATCGGCGCGGTAAGTCTGGATCTTGAGCGCGTCAGCACCGGAGCCGGCCGCGGCGTCAATGATCTCAAGCGCCCTCTCGAGGCGACCGAGGTGGTTGGCAGACATCTCCGCCACAATGATCGGCCGCCCGAGCGACGCTGTGTCAAGCTTTCCGATTTTCATAGCCGTTCTCCTGTGCTGTTGTTCAGATTGTACGGGAAACAGCCGGCAGGCTTCGTGAGGAAGCGCACATCCGGCATCTTAAGGCGCTCATGCCGGAGTGCCGGGAGAAGTGCCGCCGCTCTGCGGATAGACGAGATCCAGAGTCTCCTCCGCGCACTCTATCAGGGCCTTCGCAACGCGCTCGATGCCCCTGCCGTCGATGAGCTCCCGGCTGTTCTTCTCATAGAGGGGAGCGTTTGCCTCGAGCCCGTCAAAGGCGGCAAGGAGCGCGTCAGCGTCAGAGAGGGACGATTCGTCAAGGACAAGGGAGAGCCCCTTCTCCCTTGCCGCCATGATGTTGCAGCTCTGGTTGTCAGCCTCGCTCACGGTAACTGACGGGAGGCAGGCCGCAACTCTCTCGAGGAACATGCCGCCGCCGGCGCCGAGCGCGAAATCGGACTCCTTCATGAGCTCCGGCATGAACTCCGTGCTCTTCCTGATGTTCCAGTCGAGATCCGACTCAAGGAGCATCCGGAGGACCGCGGAGTGATCGCCGTTCATCGGCCCGCTCACAATCTCGAAGCGGTACTTCCTGAACCTCGGATCTGACATCGCCGTCCTCACGAACGTCCTGAGGCAGTGCTGCGGATCGCTCCCGCCGAACGAGACAAGGCACTTCCTGAAAGGCGGAGTCCTTGCGCGCCTTGCGCTGATGAAGTCCCGCCCGACAAGGGAGTACTCCGGGCCGCAGCACATCTTCCCGACGGTCGCCGCAGACTCCGAGTATTCCTCAGGAGTCCGGAGGATATTGCCGTCAAAGAGGACGTCGCAGGTGTGCCTCCGCACGAGATCATCTATGACCGCGAGCCGGTAGACGCCCTCCCTGATGAGCCTCTCCTCCTCAAAGCCTATGGAGTAGTCATCGAGCACCACTAGTGCCGGACGGTCGCCGAAGCAGGGAAGCTTCTCGACATGCGTTCCCATGGACCACACCCTGCGGCCCTCAAGGAGGCGCCTTGCCGCCGGAAGCGGCTTTTCCGTAAAGTTGAAGGAGAACTCGATGCCGTATTTTTCCCTGATGAAGTCCGCTATCTTGCAGCAGCGGAAGAGGTGCCCGGTCCCGATCTTTGGATCCGCATGGAACATGAAATAGAGGCCGGCCATCTCCATATGCCTGCGCTTGAAGTATTTCATGAAAGGGATCTCCTCGGAAAGGCAGGGCCGCGGCCCTGCGGAAAGGAAAACGGCGGATCGCGGAGGATCCTGCCGCGTCTGTTCAGGGATCCAGCCGTGTGTCCCCAAAAGCCCCGTGCATCGCGCGGTACATCAGCTCCGCCTTCCGGAAATCCTCCGGCGTGTCGATGTCAAGGACCCTCGACTCCGGCATGAGGAAGGCGGCTGAGGAGGTCTCCCAGGGGGACTTCCCAGACATCCACACGCTCCCCGATGCCCAGTAGAAGGCCCCCGCGTCATGAAAGCGGGGCTCGAGGTCCTGGCTCCGCATCATGATGGACTTCCGGTCGAGCGGCACGGCAATGCCGTTCCCGTCTATGCGGCAGGCCCTCTGCCAGGGGAAGTCGTAGGCGCACATCGACAGGCAGTAGTCAGCGCCTGACCTCTTCCAGAGCTCATAGGCCCCGGTGATGTCCGAAGGCTCGACGAAGGGCGCCGTCGCGTAGATGCAGAGCACCTCGGAGACATCCTCGCCGAGATCCCTGAGGCGCCTCACCGCGTCGGCGACCGCCTCGGTGCTCGTCACGAAGTCACCGGAGAGCTCAGCGCTGCGGAGGAACGGGGCCTTCGCCCCGTACTTCTCAGCGGCTGCGGCGATTTCCGGATCGTCAGTCGTGACGAACACGCTCTCCACGGCGCCGCTTCCGAGGGCCGCCCTGATGGGATAGCTTATCATCGGGGCGCCCGCGAAAGGCCTCACGTTCTTCCGGGGGATCCTCTTCGATCCACCGCGTGCCGGGATAACGGCTATGGCCATCAGAACCTGAACTTCCTCTCGGTGCCGTCCTCGATGAAGTCAGCGGAGGCGGCCTCGACGCTCGCGCCCTCGTTCTTTCCGGCGCTTACGAGGTCAGTGAGGAACACATGGGTGACATCCTCGGCGCAGCTCTTCACCTCGGTGGCGCCGTCATCGAACTTCCAGATGCAGATGAAGTCGGAGGTCTTGCCCATCTCCGGAGTCCACTTCTCCTTCACGGAGAAGGTCTTCTCATGGCGCATCAGCTGAACCATGCGGAGCGTCCAGCGGGTGGTGGCGCCAGAGGCGTCAGTGACCTGGATCGGGGTCTGGGGCTGCATCCTGAGCTCTGCCTCGCCTGACTCCATGACCTTGCCGCGGGCATCCTTGATTACCGGGCTGAAGCCGTTGTACTCGAAGGAGGCCTTGACATTGATCTTGCCCTGCATGTCATCCATCTTGTAGATGCGGCAGACAATCTCCTTCCCCTTCGCGTCGACGCTGCAGGAGGGCTCCGGAGGAACATTGCCGTAGTCAGCAGCGAGCTTTTCCACCGCGGTATCAGGGAGAGCAAGGCCGAAGCGGACAAATGACGAGGGCTCGTAGGGAACGTCAGGGTTCTTCGGAACCGAGTTTATGCCGTTGTGGTAGAAGTCGGTGCCGTAGCACTCAACCACATGGCGGGGGTTGATGATGCAGACCTGGTTCGGACCCTGGGAGACGTAAATCGCGGGAGTGCCTTCCTTAAGCCCCGAGAAATACTGCGGCAGTCCGTCGCAGGTCACGCGGCTCTGGCCGCTTGACTTGAAGATGACGCAGGCGCTCTGCTGACCGACACTCACCTGCTCGGCGTCCTGGACATTGACGAACTTCCTGCCGCCGAAGGCGAAGTCCTTCTGCGGCCCGTAGCAGGTGGTGAGGTTCTGCGCGCCGGCGATTACGCAGATGACGTCATTGCCAGCGCTGACGCTCTTGACATTCGAGACGGACTCTACGGTCGAGAGGTACTGCTGCGCGGTCTTGGCGCGCTCGAAATCCATGTCATAGCCGTAGAAGCGCAGGCGCCCGCGGTAGTTCAGGGCGACGGAGTAGAAGCGGTCCATGCTGATCTGCTTGATGTCCTGGTTGCCGTTCATGTGGTCGGAGCCCCTCATGTAGGCTGCTCCCTGCACGGACTCGCCCTTCGCGACGCGGCAGTCGGCAAAGGAGGTGACATTGACCCAGCAGAGCGAGTTGTAGCCGAGCTCGACGGTCTTGATCTCGGGGATGCCGGTGAAGTCAAAGCGCGGGGCGTCATCGCCGTAGCACTTGAGCTCGTTCTTCATGCTGACGCCGCAGGTCATGTCCATGAAGCGCGAGGCGGTGATGTAGCGGAACTTCTCGCCGTTCGGCGTGCTGCCGTCGGCGTTGGCGTAGGCCTTCTTCTGTCCCCAGCAGACGGCGGTGCCGTCAAGCCCGAGTGAGCAGGCGTGCTCATAGCCGACGGTGACCATCCTTGCCATGATGTCGCCGCCGAAGTCAATCCTTCTCGTGCCGCAGGCCCTCGTGGTATCGACATCGGCCATCAGGCAGACCTTGATGTCGTAGACGTTGCTGCAGTAGCTGCCCTTCTTGTTCTTGCACTCGAAGGTTGCGGTCTTTCCGTCCTCGGACTCCGTGGGCTTCTGGCAGTCATCCGCGACGCAGACGCTGATGGTCGAGAACTCGGCGCGGTAGGCCTGCAGATCATAGGCATTGTCTATCTTCAGGGTGACTCCGCCGGTGTCGCCCTCAGTTCTTGAGGCCTCGACGCCAACAGGAAGAGGCTTTGAGAGCAGGCGCTTCCATCTGGCGTCCTCTGACTCCCTTTTAACCTTAGCAGCCTGCTCGGCGCCTGCAGCGCCGGCGCGGTCTGCGGCAACGCTTGCTGCGGCAGTCTTGCCGGCAGCGGCCGCAGGCTGAGGCGCAGCCTCGTCGTCACCGCACCCGGCAATAAATGCAGCCGCGATGAGCGGCAGACAGATATATGAATATTTCATAGTGCCCCCGAAAAAATACCGGTGATATTTTAATATAGCGGGAGTTCACAAAACGTGAAACGTGTGAAGAATTGGATTACAAATTGGACAAATTACTGACTGAAGCCGGAGCTCCGGGCATGCCCGGCACCAGCACTATGACCGCCATCTCCGGAGGAAGGTCATTCCTTGTTGCCGGAGGATCCGGCATGACAGGTAAAGCCCTGCGGCTTGACCTCAGGAAGAGGTATCCCGGGTGCAGGATCACCCTACTCTCCGGGGGCTCGCTCCCGCTGGAGCCGGAACCTGGCGAAGCTGTCATCAGGATGAGCGACGCTGAAGCCTCCCGCGGCACAGTGGAGGCTGACGCGGTGTTCGCGCTCGCCGGGGAGCCGGTAAACAGCAGGAGGATAACCCGCGGCAGCCTCGCGGCAAATGCCCATGGACGGGTCGGACTCATGATGAAGGCAGCCGCGCTCCTCAGGGCCCCGGCGCCGTTCTTCGCCGCGTCCGCGATCGTGTCAGACGGGAGCAGGCTCCTCCGGGAGTTCCGGGACAGCCTGGAGGCGGAGGCCCGCAAGGCTCTGAGCGCGGAAGGCATCAGCCCGGTCTTCGTGAGGTTCCCCTTGATTCTCGGTAGCCGCGGCATGCTGCCCGTGCTCCGGAAATTTGCCCGTCTCCGCCTGATGCCATTTTTCTTACCTGAGGAAAAGCTTCCCGTGACGGCGGCGGAGGACGCCGCCTCATTCCTCTCCTCGCTACCCGGGACAGATTCACTGAATGGGGCGCGGATGCCCCATCAGATGAGAACGCTCCGCGAAATCGTGAGGGAAGCAGCCGGGAACAGAATTCTCCTGCCGCTTCCCGCGCCGCTTGCGCTCCTGAGGCTCCTTGATCCGGGGGCCGCGGAGCTCTTCGGGAAGTACAGAGAGGAGCCTGGAACAGTCTCCCGTCCCTAGAGGTCAGTCAGGGGACTTATCAACGGACGTGACGCTTACAAGGCCGTTTTCAATGGTGTAGCGGAAATTGAGGTCCCAGAGCCTTACGCCGTAGATCCTGCCGCTCTCGTGCTGATACGCGGGGCGAGGATCGTAGGAGAGGATCTCCTCCGCCTCCGCCCTGATGGCGCCGCGCCCGAGGGACTCAAGCTCCGAGAGCGCCTCACCGGTGAAGGCCACCTGAAGCCTTTGAGGCTCCTCCCTCGCAAAGCCCGAGACCGCGTCCGGATGCGAGTCCGAGAACCTGATATAGGGCTTGATGTCATAGACCGGAGTGCCCGTGACGAGATCCGCGCCGAAGACCTTAAGGTAAAGCTTCCCGTTTTCCCTGAGGACGCCGCCGTTCCTCACCGACGAGAGGCCGAGTGAGTTCGGACGGAACGGGCTCCTTGAGGAGAACACCCCGACTCTGGTGTTCCCGCCGAGCCGCGGGGGCCTCACGAGGGGCCTGAACGAGTGGTCCTCAATCAGGGAGAAGCCGAAGATGAGCCAGAGGTGCGAGAACTCCCCGATGCCCCGGAAGGCATCCTCGGTGTCATAGGGAGGGAGGATCCTGAGTCTGGAGGTGACATTTGAGGCAAGCCCGCTCTGCCTCGGGACGGAGAACTTCTCCCGGTAAGGCGACTCGATTATCCCCACGGGCGAGATGACAGCCTCCTCACGGGATGGCCCGGCGGCCGCCTCAGTCATCGGTCTTTTCCCCGGAGCCCTCTGCCCCGGCCTCATCAGCCTTTTCAGGATCCCCGGCCTTTGCCGGCCTGCCCTTTGCGAGCTTCACCGCCTCGCCGTAGCAGACGATGCTCCTTGCGCACATCGCGCTCTCGCGCATCTCGACGCACTTGTCCATGACCGCCGCGTCGGCGCCGGCGTCATGCGCGGCCTCGAGGAGGGCCTTCCTCGCGAGGCGCTCCTTCGGAGGAGCGTCGCGCTCGGTCTCCTGGCAGGATGAGCCGCTGACGGTCCCGAGGATCTCGTAGTCATCCCTCTTCACGAGATCCTCCTTGGTGAGCTGCTCGACGCCGCTTGCCTTGAAGTACTCGCTGAAGCGCTCGGGGGCGACATTGGAGGTGAAATGGAAATACGAGCATCCCGAAAGGGCTGCCATGATGAATGCTGATGCCGGAAGAAGACGCATGAGAGACATCGTTAACTGTCCTTACCGCCGCCATACCGGAAAGCCGGAAACAATAACACAATGGCCGAATAACGGATGAATGAACAGCGGAGATTGAGAAAGAATTGAAGTGGTGGAGCTAACCGGGATCGAACCGGTGACCTCTTGCATGCCATGCAAGCGCTCTCCCAACTGAGCTATAACCCCACAGAAGACAGCGATATTATACAGGGTATAAACCCGCTGTCAAGCGTTTTCAGGATTTTTTAGGACTGCCCCTTTTTGAGTACTCCTCGCCGAGCTTCTGCAGCCTGATTATGCCGTAGAGGGAGAAGAGCACGAATACAAAGGGCGGGAAGAGCCAGATGCGGCTCCCCTCGAAGACGACGTCAGGCGCGGAGTCAGCGAAGCGGAACTCCGCCTTCTCACCGGGCTTCATCTCCTTCTCCGTCCTGAGCACCGCCCCGCTCCTGACCTTTGTCCCGTCATTGAAGCTGACGGAGTAGACATAGGTCTTCCCGCACTCCTCATCCTTCCCGCAGGATGAGACCACCCGCTTTTCGGAATCGACTGTCCCGGTGACCTCTGTCGAGAGAAGCGGAGCGAAGAGCTTAAGCTCCTTCACCGTGCTCCCGGAGGCGTACATCGAGCAGAAGACGAGCGTCGCCACGAGGGAGAGCATCACCGAGACAAGCGCACGGGCGAGTGCCCTTCTCCGGCTCCAGAGGAGGAACACCGGAAGAGCAAGGACGATGCAGGAAATGAAGGCAAAGAGGAGGTAGGGAGCCGTGGTCCAGGCAAGGGGCTCACCTTCTGCGACGTAGAGCCTAACGCTGTCGCCTGAGCCTATGCCGCGGTCAGTCGCGGCGAACTGAACCGCGCCAGCCGCGCTTTCCGCATCGGACTTCACCGCGGCGTACCCGGTTATCGCGCAGTCGCCCCCGGGGCAGAAGAACATCTTCCCGACAGTGCCTGCGGTGTACTCGACGCGGTACTCGCCGCTCTCCGAGACGAGCCACTTCACGGACGACTTTATGCTCGGAAAAAGAACGAATGCTGAGGCGATGATGATGAAAAGGACCGCGAAAACCGCGGGAAGACGGGACTTGAGGTTCTCCATTTCTGCTCCGGAGGAGGGGACGCTCACAGGCGTCCCCCGGGGAAATAATGCTCTTTACGCCTCGGCAGGCTGCTCTGCCGCCTTTGCCTTCAGAAGCTCAATCACCTTCGAGACTCTCGAGAGGACGCGCTCCTTTCCGACGAGCTCAAGGACAACGTTCATCTCAGGAGATACGGCGCCACCTGTTACAGCAACGCGGAGCGGCATGCAGACCTTGCCCATGCCGACGCCCATCTCGGCTGCGGTGCCCTCAAGGATCTTCTGCAGCTCATCGGCGTTCCAGTCGGAAAGCGCCTCGAACTTCGCCTTCACGCGCTCAAGCGCATCGGCGGAGTCGCTCTTGAACCACTTCTTGGCGGCCTTCGGATCGATCTCCTTGTACTCCTCGTAGAAGTAGCGGGACTTCTCGGCCATCTCCTTCAGGGTCTGGGTGCGCTCGCGGAAGGCCTTCACGATCTCGGGAAGGGCGGGGCCGTTCGAGAGGTCGATCTTCTGATTGTCCATGTGCCACTTCAGGTACTCTGCGACATGCTCGGGAGGCAGCATCTTCATGTACTGCTGGTTCATCCACATCAGCTTCTTGGTGTTGAAGGCAGACGCGGACTTCGAGACGTTCTCCACGTTGAAGAGCTTAATCATCTCGTCAAGGGTGAAGATCTCCTGATCGCCGTGGCCCCAGCCGAGGCGCACCAGGTAGTTGATGAGGGCCTCGGGGAGGTAGCCGTCATCGCGGTACTGCATGACGCCCACAGCGCCGTGGCGCTTCGAGAGCTTGGTGCCGTCGTCGCCCAGGATCATCGAGACATGGGCGAACTCAGGGACTGGGAGCCCCAGCGCCTTGTAGATGTTGATCTGGCGCGGGGTGTTGTTGATGTGGTCCTCGCCGCGGATGACGTGGGTGATGCCCATGTCGGCGTCATCGATGACGACGCAGAAGTTGTAGGTCGGGGTCCCGTCGCTGCGGCGGATGATGAGATCGTCAAGCTCGCTGTTCGCGACCTCGATGTCGCCGCGGATGAGGTCGTGGAACTTCACGGTGCCCTCGGTCGGGTTCCTGAACCTGACCACATACGGCTCGTCCGGAGAGTGCTCGGAGTGATCGTCGCGGCAGTGGCCGTCATAGCGGGGCTTCTCGCCCTTCTTCTGCTGCTCCTCGCGGAGCGCGTCGATGCGCTCCTTGGTGCAGTAGCACTTGTAGGCAAGGCCCTTCGCGAGCATGTCGTCGATAACCGCGTTGTAGCGGTCAAAGCGCTTGGTCTGGTAGAAGGGGCCCTCGTCCCAGTCGAGGCCAAGCCACTTCATCGACTCGATGATGGCGTCAGTCGCCTCCTTGGTGGATCTGACACGGTCGGTATCCTCTATCCTGAGAACGAACTTTCCTCCGTTGTGCCTTGCGTAAAGCCAGGAGTACAGTGCGGTTCTTGCGCCGCCGATATGAAGGAAGCCCGTGGGGCTCGGAGCGAAACGTGTTTTAACTTCAGTCATTTTTTGAAAAATTCCCGGAAATGAAGAACCGGCCGGACGAAAAGCGCCGGACCGGACCGTGTCATAACATTATAGAAAATGCGCCGTTTCATGGCAATGCGCGCGGCATGGATCACAAATCAGAAGAGTCCCGGAATACCCGCGGAGCGGCATAACATGAATCCATGACCGGATCTCCAACGCGCCGGCTGAAAAGCTGCAGACGGATTTCTCTCCGCGGGATTTGTGCTCAGTCAGCATCCGGAAGAAGCTCTTTGCATCTGACCGCGCATTCGCGGCCCCGGAAGGCCATCCCGCATTCAACCACCCTGTCAGATCCCTCGCTGCAGAGCCCGGCCGCGTACCCTTTCTCCTCGATCTGTGCAATGGCTTTGGACGCCAGATCCTGAAGTCTTGCTTTGGCATCTGACGCATATTTGACCTCAATCACCACAGAAGATCCTCCGTCGTATGAGCTGAAAGTGATGTCCGCGTAGCCGCTGCCGGCATCAGCCTGGGACTGGAAATCGCTGATATAGTCCCCGGCGGCGGCCAGGAGGCCGTTCAGGAAGCCGTG
>Ga0256869_1001349_pt1 | contig 12006 bp, 10 predicted proteins | sample RumenRJG_05RNA_FD_186096 | JGI IMG/M metagenome (GOLD analysis project Ga0256869, IMG submission 186096) | Metatranscriptome of bovine rumen microbial communities from Lethbridge, Alberta, Canada - Rumen RJG_05 (Metagenome Metatranscriptome) | ecosystem: Host-associated > Mammals > Digestive... | reverse complement strand
CGGACCGCCCGCAGAACCGCGTAGAGGACATTCACGGAGCACTGGACTATATTGTCCGATGCCCGGGCGTGGATCGCACCCGCGTCGGTGCATTGGGCATCTGCGGGGGCGGCGGATACACACTCCGGGCGGCGCAGACGGATAAGAGGATCAAGGCAGTAGCCACGCTTTCAGCGTTCAATACGGGGATTGTCCGGAAAAATGGTTTTCTGGACACGCAGATCAATACGATTCCAGAACGGCTGGAAGAAGCGTATAAGGCAAGAGAATTGGAGCTCTCCGGCACTGAGGTGCGCTATACGCCGAACATGCTGGATACGCTCACGCCTGCACAGGCGGAAGAGCTTCCCTTTGACCTATACCGCGAGGGGTATGAATATTACGGAGACCTCTGCAAGCACACCGGCTCCAGCTTTTCCTACACGGTTTCCTCCAATATAGATCTTTTCGCTTTCGATGCCCGCATCGGAATGGAAATGATAAATCAGCCGCTGCTGATGATGGCAGGAAAACTGGCAGACACGCTGTACATGACGGAGGGGTGCTATGAGAAAGCAACCGGAACAAAGAATAAGGAATTGTTCCTGATTGACAAGGCACACCACATCCAGACCTACTATGTTCCCGAGTATGTGGACCAGGAAGTAAATAAGTTAAAGGAGTTTTTCGGAGCCAATCTGTAAAGAGCCGTTTCGCTCGGCAGGCTGCCGATGCTGATATCCGAACAATCCGCCGATGGCAGCGTGACGCAAGACCTCTTTTTCGATCAAATTTCGATTGAAAAGGAGGGTAATTTTCGCTTTGCTGAGCCATTTCCGGAAGACTTGCTTGGGCAGCACGCCGGGCATTTGCGCATTGAATCGGGGACAGTCTGCGGTGGAAATTCGTGCTCGGAGGAAAACAGACTGAAAGGAAAGGCAGGGAGGCAATGCAGAAGGAAAATATTCCCGTCAGGCCAAAAAGCAGCCGGAACACTCCCGGCAGCGGACTCAGCGACATATGCCTTGACGATCGTACTGTTTCAGATATAATACAGAGAAAGAGTGGACCGTAAGAATGGCTCAGTTCTTTACTATCTATCAACAGGTCTTATATCGGTTTTTATTGTTTACACAAACTTTGAAACACACTCGTTAACTGCGACTAAACTATTATCGCTATTCTTCTTGTTTTGTTTTTCCTTTGGTTTATAAAATTATTTGACGCGCCTTCTGCCTTGTCTGTCCGGCAAACTTCACAGGAACGCTCAGCCCTGACTAAATCATGCTATAAGCGCAGATATAGTATTCTATTTTACTCTCAGCCACGGGGAGAAAGTCTATTTGCACATATCCGTTTCCATACAAAGCGCATACAATCATTATTATTCCGTTATTAGAGAAATCGATTCTTGCTTATCGCATCAACAATCAGTTCAGCCGAACGCCCATCGCCAAAAGGTTTGTAATCACTATCTACGGACTGGGAATGGCTAAGCTTTTCCAAAATGTCATTCCGATCTGGACTAGCGAGTTCATTCCTACTACATACCATTGTCTCCGGCCAGCAGACAAAATTCAAAATTGTCACGCATTTCTTTCCAGCAAAAAATGCTTCTCTCTGAAGTCCTCCAGAGTCTGATACAAATTTCTTTGCATGGTTCACAAGGCAGATGCTTTCAATATAGCCTACCGGCTCCACTAGCAGAATATTTCTGTATAAATGCTCGTTCTGCAGACGAAGAGCTCTGGATTTATTACGCGGATGCATTGGGTATACCGTGGGCGCCTCCAGTGAGTTCATAGCCTCGAGGATTTCTGTCCGCGACCGATCGTCGCCGGTATTTTCTTCCCTGTGGCATGTCAAGTAATAGTACGCTTTCGGAGCAGAAATTTCATGGCCGTTCAATAATTTCAACTTCAGGTCCCGCATCTGAATTTTTCCGGAATCCTGAAGGAACGCATCATACATGGGCTCGCCTACGAAAAGTGTTCTGGAGCCAAGACCCTCCTCGGCAAGGGAGTTCTCTCCACTTTTTGTGCTGGCTAAAGAAGGCTTGAAACATGGTCGGCACAGATTCGGTTAATTTCCTCTGGATTGGTTCGGCTATACGTCCTTGCTCCCGCTTCCACGTGGCAGATGGAGATATGAAGTTTTGCCGCCGAAAGCGCAGCTGCAAGTGTAGAATTCGTGTCTCCTTAAATAAGAACCCAGTCCGGCCTTTCATCCATAAGGACTTTCTCAACAGCTATCATCATTCGACCGGTCATTTCCGCATGCGTTCCGCCGGAAATGCCCAAGTTATAATCGGGCTTAGGAATATTCAGCGCTTCAAAGAATTGCTCTGACATATTGTAATCATAGTGTTGTCCTGTGTGAAGCAGTATTTCTTTGTGTTTCTGCCGCAGTTCCCGGGATACGACCGCAGCCTTAATAAACTGTGGACGTGCACCAACGACCGTCAATACCTTCATATTTCTCTCAAACTTTCTTTATGCAAGATCTCGAGCAACCTGTCTGGCACGTGTTGTCCAGAGGTTCTCTTTCTTCGCCAGTCTACTTGCCATTTGCTTTTCCGTAAGCTGTGATGGGCTGCTCAGGATTCCTTCAATGGCTGTTCGGATAGCTTCTTCGCTGTTCGTGATGGACCAGCCGATTCCGAGCCTGCGCACAAGCTCTCCCCCTGCAGTTTCTTCTGTTGCGAGAATCGGCTTCTCATGGGCAAGGTACTCGAAGGTCTTGAACGGAATCGCCATGTTTCTATATTCACTTTTTTCGAACATTAGAGAGCAGATATCCGCTTTTTTGTATAACGGTTCCAGTTCATCTCCTGACTTGTGTACAACATGAATTCTGCTGCTCATGTTTGCCTTTAAGGCTGGTTCTGTTTTTTCCCACTCAGTTTTCCGGCAGCAGAGGACAAGCTCACATTCCTGGAGAGAAGCAACCGCTTTAACCAGTTCTGCAATCTGATATTGATTGCCAAGACCACCAACATAAAGAATCTGTAGAGGTTCTTTTTCAAAATTCCGGTTTGCATAGCATTTCATCGGGCACTTTAGATTATCTGCGCCTGGTAAGAGGTTCGAGTAGATTGCAGACAGTTTGTCGTTTTCAAGATACTGAAGGATACGTATATTGGGCCCGTAAAATTTGCTGAGATATTTATCATACTCTCTCAGATCGTACTGATAGCAGAGCAATGCCGCAGATCGCTTCCACCAGGGAAGTCTCGCACCGTAATCAGCAAATTTCCAATAAATATCTGCGTAAAATAATCCGATTGGAATTCCACAGGATTGTATATACTTAAAGAAGCTGAAATCCATAAAAGGGTGTCTTGGAAGATGGTCTGGATCGGTCAGAATTGTTGGCATTGTACTGCTCTCGCTGTACATAAACTCAAATTTCCAGCCGCTCCGAATCTGCTGCTCAAGGCTGCGAATTTGTATCTGGCGTTCTTCGGAGCATCCTTCAATAACAAAAACATCGTATCCAATATCTCTAAATGCCTGTATCATTTTTCGAGGCCGCACCATTCTTGCCCCGGTTCCATTCTTAGATATCTTGTATGGGATGTGAAAAATGCAGTTTCTCATAACCTTTTCATTTACCACCTTATAATAAATATTTACCATTATTTTCCTGCGCCCAGATTTGAAAGTAATGTTCAGGAATTTGAAAACATGTATCTAAATTATACCTTTGCAAAGCAAATTCCCTGCCAGCCCTGCCCATGGATTCTCTTTTTTCTCTGTCATAATATAAATCCAGAACTGCATCAGCAATTTTCCCAACATTCCTTCGATCAACAACAAGGCTGGTGACCCCGGGTTCTGTTGCTTCCTGAAGTCCGGGAACATCAGATATTACAACCGGAATACCGCTTGCCTCGGCTTCTACCGCTGAAACGCCGAAGGATTCCAGTTCAGATGGTATAACCGCACAATCCATGTTAGCCCATTCTAGAGACGCTGCTTCCTGCGAAATATAACCAAGCCAGGTAACATGAGCCTCAAGTTTCAGCCTGCGGGAAAGTTCTTTCAGTTCCGCTTCTAAAGGGCCCGAGCCGGCAATGCGCACTTCAAGCGGGAGAGCCGGTACCCGGCGGAGGATTTCCGATGCCGCTAAGAGGATTTTATCGATGCCGTATTTTGGATAAAGTGATTTTACAGTTCCTATCACAAAGCGGCCATCATGTCGTATTCTCTTGTCTGGAGAAAAAAGAGCCGTATCGACACCGAATGGCGTAATGATGATCTCCTTTTTTGTATATTTTTCCGTCTCTTTCGCCATTGCTCTGCTCGTTGAAAACAGATATTTTGCCTTTCGCAAGCTGAACTCCAGAAGCTGCCTGTGTACCGGACTTTTCCGGGGAAAGTCATAAATATCCGAACCCCAGACAGAAAGCACATAGTTTCTCAAGCCCGACGCAGCGGCAGCAGCCCCATAGCTCGTTGCGTAGTGTACATTTATTATGTCCGGCTGTATTTTGCGTATAGTGTTGCGAATTTCCATGCGATGGGTCAGATAGTTCAGCTTTGCCAGATCGCCTCCGTCAGTGTTTATTTTTGTTTTGATTGGAAACACCTTTGTATTTTCAATCGCGTCATTATGAAATGTAAGAACTGCAACCTCATGTCCCTGCTCCGTAAACCAGCGACACCATTTTTTGGTATGAATGCTTTTTGCCGAGGCAAAAAAGAGAATCTTCATCCGCTTCCTCCATCCGTCAGCAATCCTGCAAACCGCGTGTTTTTTTTCTGCAATAACAGCAGTCGTGGTTCTTATAATTTGGTTTCTTTACCTTGATATTTTTAAATGAAACTATTACAAATATATTTTTTCATATAATATAAAATATAAATTTCTATCTGTATTTTTATAAGCTCTGCAGCCTTCGCGGCAGGGCTATTGCAGGTTTTTATTTCTTGTTCCATTCCTGCGCAGAGGGTTTTCTGCGGAAAAACAGTTTCCTAATCAACGCGATAATTTTATCATGATAATGAACAAAAATCCTATAACCTCAACTATCAAAGAGGAACTATCAACAAAATCTACGAATCCCCCTGCGATGTATTGCCTAGCGTCACAGTCATAACTGCTAAGAAAGCTATTGCGGCTGGTGTTATGTTTCTTTCAAAATCATAATATATGCGCTATAACAGCTGCCCCTCAAATGGCAGAAAGAAATACTTCCAGAAAGCCCCAGTGCACATAAGCTTCACTAATATAGTTGGCATTCACTACGCCCGCTGTACTTCCAAATACATGCCCGCTGCCATAAAATTCCATCACGATCCGCCCATTTCTCAAATGCGTTGCCAGATTTTAGCCTATAAGCTTCAAAATGGTTGGATAGAGGCTTCGTCCACTTAAATGATATATGTCAAGGAATGACCCTGAATAACCTTCCGTTCTTTAGAAAAGCATTAACAAGCATGCACATACTACCGCAAAGGCAATCATAATCCAGTCTTTGATGTCTTTTCGATAGAATACGACGATCAAAAAATATACCAGTAAATGAAACACTAGGGGGCTCTTTAAGAAATCTCGTGTTTCAATTTCTATGGAAATCATAGCCGTTATTACAGCAAGAGTAATCCATTTGGTGTCCTTTTTAGAAAGAGTGTAGGCTCGGGGCTAGGGAAATATATGAAGCCAGCGGCTATTCCAAATATAAGCCCAAGTTTAATAATCCCGTGTTTTCTATCGTAATTGAAGCAATGCGCTGCCTTTTAAGTTCGTAGTTTAAATATCCATCATGCGTAAACAATTTCAGCAGGGGAATATATCCGAACACTTCCAAGTATACGATGTACATTGTAAATTGGGTAGCCGTGACAGCAATCAAAAAGATATTGAAAACGTGGACAATTCCCGTACTGCATTTTGATTACTGAGGATTTCTTCTTGAATATTGCATGGATTTCTTCTGCCAAGGGGCTGTTTGCAAAAATAAGATTGAAATCCGTAACTACATTCCCTGAAATGTCAATTATTGCCAAATTGTTTTTATAATTATATAGAGCAGAAATATCGCTCCCGGAATTAGTACAAGCAAAAGTTTTTAATTCTCCCTGATATTGCAGCCCGGCGAAGCTGATCGCCGCAATATTTGAAGTCGTCCGGCTCTCCAGATTAGGCAAAGAGCGAAGAGTTTTTGCTGTTTACAAAAACTTTCAAACACACTCAACAAAAGTATCGCTTGTATACAGAAAGCACTGTCATGACAACTGTTTTGTCCAACAGACTTCCTTGTGCATAAACCGTCTTAGCAAAACTATATAGATTTCTATCAACCGATAATCTCTCAAGGTTGTCTTCAAAGTATTCTGTGACAAATTTGCGAAGCCCTGCATTTGTATTCCACCAATATTCAAAGGGGTTCATAGTTAAACGTGAATTTGTTTCGATCGGAAAGCCTATGTGATTAAGAACAGCATAAAGGTACTTATTCACGGCACGATACGGATATGTTTTTAATGCTACATGTAATTTGCTGCTTTCAGCATTGCACATCAATCGCGCATAGGGGATTTTTAATGCAGCAGGATGCTTATCTCTTAACCATTTTAGGTATATTTTTTCTTTCATTCTTTTTTGTAGCGGAATAGAAAAGTACAAGTTCAGCCAGTCAGTATCTTGAAAAGGGGAAAATGTTTCAAAGAACGGCCTTCTTATTAAAGAAGTAGTAGCACCAGCAAGCAATCCTCTGGTATAAAAGCCATATAGTTCATTTTCGGGAAAGTTTTGTAAAAATGAGGTATCAATATCCAGATTCCCGGTTTTACAAAATCGCCACCTAGAATCAATAAAAGGTTTTTCAAAGTAGGGGTGAAGAGCAAAACTCCCCTCGTAAACATCGCCCAAAATACCTGTGTGTTCTATACCAAACGTACTGTTATCTAGTGCCCCGAGTATTCTTATAACTCCTGTCGTTCCAGCATAATACGTTAAGCCATAATTTAAATCAGTAATCCTATCTATATCATAGATAAATTTGGCGGAATCCAATGAATAAAAGAAATATTCATTATTTAGATCTTTAGCAATCTGTTCCGCTATCTTCCGTTCGTAGGAATTGGATTGAGAATAAATGATATTCGTAATATTTTCAAACCCATTCGTTTTTGCAATATAGCAAACTGTTCGCGCATCCATACCGCCGCTTAAATCCACGAGGTGCCGACAATGGTGCTCTTCATCCTTCTCAAACTCAAGTTTTAAAGCTCGTTTGAAAGAATCCTCAATTTGTTCAATGATCTCTTCATCCGAACATGTTAAAGGCTTGGCATTTGAAAAACGGAAGTATGCGCTCTCTGCCATAGTAGAAATATCAAGGATGTTTCCAGGGAAAACTCTGGTTATTTCCTTGACATGTGTTTTACCATCAACCATATAGCCAAAAAGCAGAAAACGTTTTGTTCCTTCAATGTCTGGAGACAGTGAGTAGTTCTGTTCGTTCATCCATTCAACAATCCAATTAAAATCGGAAGAAATGACTCCATTAGAAGCGTAAAAAATAGGTCTATCTCCGATAGGGTCGACAAAGCCAATACACGTCTTTTTCTTTTTATCAATAAGGATTCCAGCAAAGCTTCCTTTAAATTTTAAAATAAATTCATTTCCGTATGAACGATAAAGACCAAACAATGTTTCCGGCCAAGAAAGAGCACTTCGTGCTAAAAGTAATGATTTATTTAATATGAAACCATCAAGGAGTAAAAACCAGTCGTTATTGTCGATTACGATACTGTCCTCTATAATAGAAGGCTTTCCTCTAAGCAGATAACCATATTCGGTATCAGAAATATGAATGCTTTCAGAGAGCTGGGTCGTTTTCCCGAAGAACCATCTTGTCATATGCTTTATATTCCTCATCACCATTTATTTTTCTTGTAAGTAGAATGTAAATTTTTATAGTATCATGATGTGGGTAGCTATAATGTTGATCAAACTGAATAAAAAAAGATTTAATTCGCTAGGAAATAAAAAGATCTTGCAAATCTCTGCAAAACTCTTTGGCTTTGTCCCGCGCGTTAAAATGTTGTTCCCAAGTAGTTCTGGCATTTAACGAAAATATGGCTCTTTCTTCTGGCGATTTTAGGGCATATTTCATCAAGGCAAGAGAAATTTCCGAAACGGCAGCATTTTTTCTTAGTAAAAAACCGTTATATCCATCTCTTATCGCTTCCGGGATGCCGCCAACGTCCGTTCCAATTGCTGGAATTCCCATGGAAAAAGCCTCCACAAGGCTTATTGGCACGCCGCCTTCAGTGGCAGAGGTTGTAATAAACAAATTCACATTTTCCGATTTAAAAATCCTTTCAACATCATCATGGGGCACAGCACCATAAAACTTATAACGAACCGGCTTTGTAGCGAGACGAACCGATGCTTCTTCTTGCAGTATCGGCAGAAGTTCACCACCACCAATATGGATCCAAGAAACTTCTACAGAGTCTGGTAGTTGCTCCAAAGCTTCGATAATTAAATGAACTCTTTTTAATGGTATGAGATTTGAACAACTTGCAATGTGAAGTGCGTTGCTCTTTGCAGTCTGGTCCTGCTGCATATCGGGGCAGCCGAGGTATGAAACCTTTGATTTGCTTTCAAAATTCCAATTTGAGTTAAAATAGTCTTTGCCAGCTTTACTCACAAAAAAGAGCTTATCACACAGACTTCCTATCTCATGTCGAAAGGGAAGCCAGCCTGTATCAGCCCTTTCATTATATAAATCATAGCCGTGAAATCGCGTAACAACTTTTATGGAAGATAACTGTTTTAACCTTACGGCTGCCAGCGTAGCCGGGGTACACCAATAAGTATAAATAAGGTCAATGCATTGTTTGCCGCAAATATCCAATATTATTTTTTGGTAAATATCAGCTCTGGCAGAGTAGGAAAGTACGGATCTAGCAATATGAAAATTCACCCCTTTTATGGAGCGTGCCCTTTGTAGTTCTGAAAGCACGTCTTTCTTTACGATTTGCCGTAAAGCAATGCTTATGGAAAGTTTTGGGGATATTAATGGATATGATTCTTTCCAGCATATATCTTCCCCTTGAATACCTTCATTAATTAGTTCTTTGTTTAATAAGCATAATATATGAATTTCAAAAAAATGGGAAAGCTCTTCAACTTCTGTAGTAATAAATCCTTTTTCACTATTACCATATGGAAAACCATTTGTAATCAATAACAATTTATACATTCAATCACCTCATGTTTCCGGTTCCTCTAAATTAGGGAGCTCCCGAATTGCTCGCACAAGATAAAGGAAAGAAAAAGCGGACGTTATCAGCACTACCAATACGGTCGCGTAAGCAGCACCAAGAGAACCCCATCTAGAAATAAAAACGATATCAAAAATAATATTGGAAATTCCCGCTATGGCACTCGCAAAAATGTTTGCCTTTACTTTTCGAAGCATAGCTAATATGTTACCGCATGGAACTCTTAATGTTCCTGAAATGACATAGTTAATCATAAGAATTCGAAAAACAGGCAATGCATCTTCATATTTTGTCCCCCAAAGAAGTTCAATAATAGAAGGGGCAAAAGTATAACCCAAAAGGCCTAACAGACAATTTACTATTAGCAAAATTAAAAGGACGCTCCGAATATTTTTTTTCAGCCAGTTCTTATCAAGGTGATGTTCTGCAAAATATGGGTAGATAAAAATAACGGCAGATGTAGGGATTATTAACAACGCTGTTGGAATTTGGGTCGCCACTTTATAGGAAGCAAGGATAGCCGAATCAGCTATGATAAGGCCAATCAGATACACATCCAATAAGTACAAGAGTTCAGAAAGTGCATTGCTGGTAAAGCAACCTATGGAATACTTTAATAATGGTTTTTTATCAGGACATGCATTTCCGTTACTTTTTAAGATGCGGGTCAAATCACCATCCATTTTTTTCCATATAAAGAAGAAACTAATAATATATGAAATATAGCGCCCAAAGATAATTCCTACGATGCCCCAAATCCAGCAACCCAGAACAGAAAAAACAAAATACAGAATCGTATTTAGATTTGTAATTCTGGAATATGCCTTATTCATCCTTTGAGCTCGAAAATATGTGAGGAAATAATCATATATCCATTGTATATATGGAAGAAAACACATGGCAATGACATATGGTTTTGCACCATCAATTGTTACAGGACCCAAAAAAGCATATGCAATAATTCCAACTGAAAGCACAAGGTTTATGCGATTCCCTACCGATAGACTGTATCGATATATTTGGTCTTTAATAGTAGTATCCCGTGCTTCAGACACAAATTGAATAATACCTGAGGAAAGGCCGAGACCTCTTGCTAACAAAAAGAAATTCACAATATTGTTAGCATACACATATACACCATAGCTCTCTTTAGGAATAATTCTGGCAATTAAAATATTCGAAATAAAAAGGACAATGTTATTGATGATGCTAGAGCCGAAAATATGAAAGAATCCTTTCTTCGCAATATTCACAATTTGAGCCTGTAATGTTTTACAAAGTTCACTACTCCGCATGAACCTTGCCTCCATCAAAAAGAACTGCATATGTTAAATAATATAAGAATTCCAGCAAATATATAAATGGAAGGGTCAGACTTGTAACTAATGACATCGTTAAAAAACTCGCGTGAACTATCAGGCAAAAACGATTTATAACGGATGTTTTTTTTAAAGACATAGACCGAGAAAGAAACGATATGAAGGAGGCTATTATCATTACTAAGAAAAGAATTCCAGAAATGATTCCATTATCATAAATCCTTTGAAGTACAGTATTGTGAGTGTTATTTCCAACATCACCATTTCGTCTTGTTATAATATGCTCTCTACTTGGATGCCCCAACCAATTTGATCGATGTATTGCTTCAATCCAAATTCCTGACCTTCCAGAACTGTAGTCTTCAAATTTTTCTGTCTGTTTATCTTTACCTACTATACGAATAAAAAATCTCTCGAGCGTTTTTGAACAGCTATATAGCATGTTTTCGCTTTCACTATTTTCTTTAAAACCGTTGCCTTCTTGTGAACTATCTGTTTCCATTTGAGAAAATGGTATATAATCATGGACCACGGAGTTCAGATACGGTGAAAGATGTTGATTGATTAGCCAGGAAGCAAAAACAACCAGAACACTGCATCCAACTACAAGAACAAAGCGTTTGAACCTTAATATTATTTTATGGTTACGAGCTTTTACGGTAGAAACAATACCAAATAGAGCCCCTATTGCGACAGTTAGCAGAGCAGTCCGTCCTCTAGCCATTATAATAAATAGACAAATCAAACCAAGCTCTGAGCAATAGAGAATTTGCCACCAAATATTCTGTTTGTTAGATGACTGAAATAATAACCAAATTAGCGGGAAGCCAAAAGCCATCCATTGACCAACACTATTAGGGTTTCCAGTAATCCCTGTGTATGCCGTGTCTTTGATTGGGGACAAGAAAATTGAAATAATCAAAAACAACAGGATACATATATTACCTGCTATTGCAACTTCGTAAAATAACGAGTCATAATCTTTTCTACTGTTCCATGAAAGAAATAATAAAGGAAATGCCACTAAAAAAATCAATGACATTGGGTAATATTCGACAGATACGAAAATTGCGCTGATTAATTCGGAAAAAGAGAAAAGATACCAAAGTGTCACAAAGAACTTAGAGAATCTTGGCGTTTCTAGATGTGACGGCAAAGTGAATACAATAATCAAGCCAATTAAAACGACGCCGATCAAACACTTGTAGAGTAAATGGACTGGAATTGGGATGCAGGCATAATACATTCCCGCTAAAAAAACAAGACAATATAAAAACACACGTACAGACGAACGTTTTTTCTCCCCAAGGTTACTTGTCCAATTTCCGATTTTACCTAATTCTTTTAGTACTATATTCATTTTACATTTGTCCTTTTACCGTGGTCCAAGCCATTATACTTTATTGTTATACGAAATTCAATTCAGCGACACCCCAGGACCGCGTCAAGTTGTTGCGGAGTTTTTT
>Ga0256869_1001333_pt1 | contig 12041 bp, 37 predicted proteins | sample RumenRJG_05RNA_FD_186096 | JGI IMG/M metagenome (GOLD analysis project Ga0256869, IMG submission 186096) | Metatranscriptome of bovine rumen microbial communities from Lethbridge, Alberta, Canada - Rumen RJG_05 (Metagenome Metatranscriptome) | ecosystem: Host-associated > Mammals > Digestive... | reverse complement strand
GTTTCCTTATACTCGCCAGGGTTGAACCCTTCATGGGTGAGGGTCGTACTTAGTACCGAATGGTCGGTGGTTTCGGCTTTATATGTCACCCCATCAATCGTAACTAATACTGCTACGTGTGAAGGGAAATTAGCAAGTCTGGATTCAAAACCCATAGCACGATATATCGAACATAACAGGATACTGGTATCTTCACAATCCCCTTTACCAAGATATAATGTCTCTACTGGGTACAGGGCATAATCCGATACCTGGAACTGCTCTTCATCTGTCATATATGAGATAGCGCATTGGACATAAGCCAGTCCTATCGAGGCTTTCATGATGTCGCTGGCATTAGGCATATATGAGTTGATGTATTCCGCAATCTTTTTGACATATTTATCATCTGGATTGATAAAATCACTTACAGATGCGATTTTGCAATTATATCTATATCCGAGTTGATGGAGACTGTCATGGAAGTCCTTATAGGTGACGGAAACCGTATCCGTTCCGACAATCGGGAAATTCTCGGTAGGAATCGCCCAGATTACGTTATATTCATGGTCCACACCGTCAGAACAGATATCCTCTATCTCGTCTGCCGTATGCGGTATGGTTCTGACAAGTGTAGCACCCCATATAGCAAGTCCTCCTATGATGAGAATTACAGATATGATTGTAGTGACCTTTTCAGATACCATCTTCACACCTTTGCAGTATATCCGCACGATGGCAAACCTAATTTACGGATGGTTGTACCTCCCACACCGAGCATGGTAAACTGAATATAGTTGCCAAGTGAACTTTCGTGATAAGATACATTCGTGAAATGGATTCTGATATCTTCTTCATATTCGGCAATCCAGCATCCGAATCTGGTTTCGTAGTAAACGGCAATCGAACCTACCCATTTGATACAATTCTTATCCCGTTTGGATTCTTTCATAGCATCCTCGAATAATCTGCAATCCTTCATTGTAGCCATGATTACCAGCTTTTCATATAATCACATGTATAACATACTTCGTATCCAGTACCGTCTGGATACTCGGTACGTTTCATCTTGAACTGCTTACACATCGGACAGTTGTCGAACCAATATTTGTAGAGATACTGTCCTTCGTAACGGAACTCGTGAACTTTGTTATCGAATTGTACTACTTGGGTCTTTCTGTGTTCTTGATTTGTCATTCATTGACCTCCTGTGTGTCCTGCATGGCTTTCTCAAATGCATCGGATAGTTCAAAACGTATCTTTCCAAGGATTTTACAGTATTCCTTGTATGCCATACATTTACGGAATGCTAATTCTGTCAATTGACTACGGCACACAGATGCCAGATAGAGTTTTGCCACGTATCTGATTAATTCATCATCCCTCAGACGGTAGATAGCATTTATCATATCCTTATCCGTAATCGGTCTGCCCATAAGGGATGTCGGAATCTTGGCGAATAAATTCGAGTCTTTCAGCGATTTTCTAAAATCATCCAGTAGCTTATACTCTTTGGTACGTCTATCATATACGTTACTGGTCAGAGTTTGGATATAGTCTTTTAGTGCTTTTTCTTTATCAGCCGTTTCACCGTTATATACATCATAGCAATAGTTTTTGCATATCGGTTCATTCTCATTATAATATAATGAGAAATCGCTTCCTATACCGTCTTTGCCTAAAAGACAAAAACCGTCACGCATTACGATATGGTCATACGGTGTGTCATTATCCGACCTCTTGCTTGGACAACCCCTTACCCTTATGAACGATTTACAGTTACGGCATTGGGCCGTTGGGATATCCAGGAATTCTATGGATTCTTGATTCATTCAGACCTCTTACCTATCTTGGAATTTTTGTAGACAATATCCCAATTCAATTCCTGGTTGGGAGATATAATCGCACCGAATACCCCTGCTTTGTCCATGCATTGGTTCAGCAGGGTATCCAAGGCATAAGATATCTCTTCCAATCTCATGCGGGTTTCGGTATCCATAAAATCGGTGAAAATGTTATACCTTTTGACATCTCCGAGATTCTTTTTGGCATCAGCCAATGCTTTCAGTATGTATCCAGTATAACAGGCGGTTTCTGTGTCGTTTCTCATGTTCATCACTTTTTGTTTTGTTTCAGTATTGATGTAGTGATTGTAACTATATTATATTTTTGATGGTGTGTTTACCTTATTTTGGTATCGTACATCTTTTCCAGTATTTTCATGGGTTTTCCTTTTATACACCGAATCTTCTAAACACACGAATATTCTATTTCTTCGGATATCTGTATTGCTTCATCCAGGGTATCGCATACAATCGGTTCGTCCTCACATATAATCCGTGATTCGTTGTCCATGACTGCATAGAATATCATTCAATCATCATCCTCGACATGATAGGTCTGTCTGAATACATCATCGGAACATGGGTATAGTTTACCCATCATATCCTTGCATATCCAATCCCCCTTCTTGGCCGTTACACGGCCATTAGGGGTTTTAATCGAGATTCCATCAATGAAATCCCAGAATATCTCCCCAGGATTCGATTGGGTGAATTCATCAATTTCGGTACGGTTGTCCCCCGTCCATCTGACTGCCTCTACATAATTTACTTTGCGCATGTATCTTGCCACTATATCAGCCACCAGAGTTTATTGATAAATCTATCAGTATCAGTCTCTTTTCCTATCCAGGTTCTTGAGGATGTATATCTTACCTATCAATAGGAGTATAGTATCCCCTATCTCAATCGGTCCGTAATCAACACAGGACTCTAAGGACAACATTTCACGCAGATGTCCATCTTGAATGTATAAATCCTGTGTCTGGAGTACATCTATACAATCCGTTGTGCCGTCATAAGGCAGAATCTCACCCATAACAGTTTCCCAATTCATTCAGATTCCTCTTCTATCGTGATTTTCAATCCCTTGTTATCTCTCATGGTTTCTAGTAGGGCCTTCCTATCCTCTTCGTTCTCGGTCTCTATTACGATTGTAAATGCCGAATCACGTTCCCATTCCTTGACCCAGCCATGTCTCACAATGATTGGTTTCATTATTTCATTCTCCATAATTGTTCCATTCTCTGATTGCGAATCTCGGTGAATCCGCATTCGGACCAGCGAAATAACAATTGGAACAGAGTACTTTCCATTTGGTCTTACCATTGATTTCGGTTTTGACGGGGTTTACGTAGTGTAAATGGCATCTGGGACAGTCATTAATCCCGCCATGACCGATATCCTGTTTTTTACTCATAGTCAATCATCCATCCGTCTTTAAGTGCGAAACACATTTTGATTGATTTGAATGTGTTACATTTGTTGCAGTATCTCATTAGCTTAACTGTTACGATTTGTTTTGCAGGGTCAAACTCTGGCACATCCTCTAAGCTAGGTTCATGATGCTCTTTTGAATCGACCCAATCCGTATCATAACTGTCACACCATGTACATTGGTCTAAGGCCCATTCAGTCATTTATTCACCCGCCTGTTGAATAAATCAATCAGATTATCACTTTTCATAAGTGCGGAATCTGTGATTATCAGTCTGCATCCTTTACACAGGATATATCTGTAGGGTATGACGGTATCGTGATATGTTTTAAAGAGGTTGTGATATTCTACCTCTCCACCGCAGAACGGACAGGATTCAAGGGTCGGACTAGGATTGGATTGTCTGCTGAATCCAGTCATAGACCAATTTGCAGGGATTGTGACCGTAGGGGTCATACGGTTAACGTCAACAAACTGTGTCATTCGTTCACTCCCTTGTTCTGTAGGTGGTATTCGCATAGCATTTGCAGTTCTTTGACTTCTTCATCGCAGAGAAAACAATTGACGGATTCTTTCTCGTTTCTTACCAGGATGGCAAATATGTCTTTGTTAGTTTCGGCAACAAATCCCAAATCTTCGCTGAACATCTTTATCATTCTTTCACCTCGAAATCGTATATCTCATAGTCTAACCACTTATGCTCTTTAACCAATTCATCCAATCTCTTCTTGGCATCCTCTTTTTTCAGATAGACACATTCATTGACGATTGTATAATCTGGATAGTACTCATCCGAACATCTTTCGATTACCGCATATACCTTCATTTGTTTAGGTTTGTGGACACTCGTTGTCCCTTCCCAATCGGGGCATGGAATGTAACCCTCTTTCTGCGATGCTTCGGGGTCAGCGTAGGGACATTTGAACGGTGCGAATGTATTGTTTGGACAAGTACATATCCCGTCCTTCCTGTGACGGCATTCTGCCTGTTCTCTCATTCAACATCCTCCTCAGTATCCTGCACGAAATCGGTAAACTCACGCATATAGGGACAGAAACAATTAATTATGCAGTCGAGGTCTTCATCCAGCAAATCATATTCAATCATTTCTTCTTTGGTAAATTGGCAGTTATTGTTACATAATCTGCAATAGTAAATCATTCTTCTACCTCAATTTCGTATTTCTTTTTACCTTGTTTCCTCATATAGTCAACTGCTTCTTCCCAGTTTTTGCAACATTGGGTTTCTCCCCAACACTCCAACTCGTCATACTCGTCCCAATGTACCCAGATTGCCATTCATTCACTCTCCATCAATTCTTCGAATACCGCCATAAGCGGGTCGGAATCATAGTCGTTTATTCTCATAGTATGTTCACATTGACTGCACCATGCTACAATACTACCGTTTTTGAGTTGCGTTGTCTTGAAGATGTGTTCTCCACATCTTGGACAGTATCTGATTCCAGCATAATTCATTCGCCCACCCTCTTAATAGAACTCTCTATAATCATGCCATATATTCTTTATGATATGACCAAGCCTAATATTCTGCACATCATATCCATTTTCAGATTCGTACTCTACACGGACATATTTTCCCTTGAGTTCACACCAATTTTTAGAATCTGTGATTTCGAGTAATTTCAGAATATCATATGCAACCAAAGTGGGTTGACCTTTTCCTCCAAGATTACGACCCCCATATATTACACTCGTTCCATCATCGAATAACAATGCGATATCATAGGTCAGCATAGTATAACCACCATCGTATCCTCCGAGAGTTGCTGATACAATCTGTGCATTCTTAGTTATTTTCATTTACTCCCTTCCTTTGAACATTTTGTCGTAATACTTTTTGATTTTCTCCCACGCTTTGATACATTTGACATCTGATGCCTTGCGGTAATATTCATCGAACTCGGACATCCAGACCTCTGTTTCCTTGACATATGGAACTACGTCATTCTCTGAATCAATAGCGATACAACATAGCTTTACGTCATATTCGCAACCCTCATCGTAAATGTCATACGCATAGAGATACTCATCCTTGTATGTCTTGTCATAAATCCAAGACCCGATGAGACTTTGTGCCTTATTCATTAATTTTTCATGTTCCTGTGCTTTCTTCATCAATTCTTCATTAGTCATTCTCTCATACTCTTTATCCAGAAGTGCCTAAGACACATCATACAGACATACTCACTCACGAATACACCAGATACGACTTTGGTATTGACAAGTGCGGTCTGATGGTTAGAACAATAAGGGCATAACGTCATTAATCAACCTCCTTGTATCCGCATCCGTCACATTCCCAGATTTCATGAAAGGTCCTCTCGTCCTCGCACAATACCATCTCTTTACCGCATTTCGGACAGATTCTTCCCTTATCGCAAAAATCTTCTTCTTCTTCGTACCAGCACCAATCACGGTTAGGGCAATTCTTACATTTATCGGTCATTCCTTCTCATCCTTTTCCAATGATTTCAGCCACTTATCCAATGGCGAATCCTCAAACACTATCGGACATATCTCTAAATTCCCGATATACGGATAGACATAGCATCTGCCCTCTTTTTCCCTAACTTCGGGACATTTGCATAATCCCATTCCGTCTTCATCGTGACCCCAATAGGGGCAATCGAATCCAACATCACACGGCATCCCCATTATTTTTCTCTTTATCATTCATTTACTCTCCTTTTCAGTATCTTCATCTAAAACCCCATATCGTACTGAATCCGTAATCAAGTAGTATGGTAGCCTTATCAGATGAATCCTATACCGCAATCTCGGTCTTGAATCTGTGTCTGACAATGAATACTGTATAACCATCGCCTACGATTCTCCACTTGATGATTTTCCATTTACGGCCTATGGTATCGTAATAGGACTTACCGACTTCGAATGTCATTCATTCACCCTTTTTGTTTTGGTTATGTAGTGATAGTTTTAGTAGTATTTATAGATTATTTAAATTAATTTAATTTAACTTTATTTTACGAATTGATACTCCTAATATCATAATCGAAGATTCTGGCACGTTTTCTATCCGCTACCTCATTGTAACCAATCTGATAAAGCATCAGCATGTCAATCCACCGCACCAAATCGTCTTCGGCATCCGAGATTGTCGAGTTGCCCTCACATAGTATTTCCAGTTCCAGATTCAGTTTGTGCAGTTTGGTTTCAGCCATTATTCATCCTCCTTCGGATATATCACGTAGGAATTTGCCTTGTAGAATTTGTCTGCCTTTACGGTCTCCGTTGTGAAAATCCACTTTGTTTCGGGGGTACTCACTATTGCATGATTTACACATTCGTTCCTGTCTTTGCGAATCATCCTGTCGAATTTGTTGATGGCATCGAAGGTTGTCTCTCCGCTTATGATGTATGCTTCCGCATCTGCTACGGCAGTAATGTCTCTGATGATATAATCTGTCACACTTCTTCCTCCTTATCGTAATCTTCTGGAATACACTCGATTGCCCCATACTTCCTGCAATTGAGCATTTTCATTCCACCCTAATGTATGTGTTCGCTTCACCCCGTCTGCTGGGCAGACGGTCTATCCGTTGCATTCCTCTGAGTAGCCAGCCATACGCTTGGATGGGTGGCGAGTTCTTCCCGAACATGTTGCTTAAATCCCTTGCCGTGAAGGTCGTTCCGACAGGCATTGAATCAATGATGGCTTGAAGACGGGTCTTGTTAGAGTTGTGGGTCATTCTTCTTCCTCCGAATACGTGCAGAGGTCTTCTACAATCTCTCCGATATCAAGACAGGATATCGAATCTCTGGCATGGTCTATCAAATGCACTAAACAATCTCTTAATTCATCATCGCAAGTACCATCATATAAGTCAAATACGAGTGTGATTATCCCTTTCCTCATTATCCTCACTCCTTATCAGCAGTCAGTTCCTTTTTCTGTGAGTCTATTGGATAGTCCTCTTCAATCAGTCTGTGGTATTCATCCTCAACGACTTGTTTTACCGTTTCGGATAGGTTATATGTGAATACTAGTGTATCCAACTCCGAACAGGGGGAGATTAATGCACAATCTCCTTCTTCGGGGAATCCGAATGTCCTATCCACCTCGTTCTCTGTGATGACGATATACGGGTAGGTGCAGAGTTCCTCTCCGTCTGCCCACTTATTGTACGGGCATCTGAATCCCATCTGGCACAATTGTGGCATATTCAGTCCTCCTCATCGTCAATTCCCATGTATCTGTATTCACTTGACCATGTATCTACATCCATATCATTCACATCCAGATTATTGGCGATTTCATCAGCATCCTCTTGGGAATCAGCTTTAATCGTCACATCCAGAATCAGACGGTATAGGTATTTTGTCATTCGCAATCCTCCTTTGTGTTCATTTCCTTTTCATCATCCTGTCTGTACAGATATCTGTCAATATCGTATTCCAGGTCAACTATTGCTTTTTTAAGCTCGTATAACTCATTAACCGTCATAGACATCAAAATATTTTCCTCGTACCCTTTGAAAAACAAATGACAGACCGCTTTCTCGGATTCCAGAATCGGTGCGATATCCTCAAGTGAAATTCCATACTTTTTGGTGGTTTTTCCGTTTTTGACTATTGCCATTTTCATAATTTAGCCTCCGTTGATTTACATTGATGATACACAGATTACATGCATTGGATTCAGATATTTCTCGGATTTATCCGAGGTATCCGTGGTATTCAGTTTTATTAGGGTTTTATTTTCGATTGCCAATTTCCATAGTTCACAGAACTTGGTTGGGGTCATCATACATATCAATACAATTCCATCACGCATTCTTATTTTGCACATTTTAGCACATCCTTAATCTGGAACGATATCTTTTATTTCATTCGGGTCTAGTAATTCTGTTGACGAGCCTGTATCAATCTTAATCTTGCAATTTCTCAGTTTCGCATCCGTCCAGACTATGCAAAATTTTGAAAATGCTACATTGTGGACGATACGGGTACTTCCGTCAGACATAACTATTTTCAGAGTCATTCATGCACCTCTCTGGATATTGCTTTGGCTAGATTCCAACTTTTGAACTCTCTGTCGAGGATTTCAGCAGTTTTTTGTTCAAATTTGGAAATTCTTTCCAAATTCGATGAAATCTCATTATTGTACATTTTAATTCACCTTTTTTATTCGTTTTGGTCGGGTTCTTGCCAACCGATGCTGGATACCTGTAATGGCCTGTAATACTTTCTAGAGTCTGATTCATAAGGGATATATGCAGTCTCGAACGGATATTTGTGTTCAATAGGTACGGTTCTTATTCTGGTATCATTGATATTCATAGTTGAATGTATTGCAAAAGTAACTGTGTCCTTGCTTCTGTCCACACACAGTACATTAAGATAACCGTATCCAATGAATGTGGTAGTCCAGCGAATTCCGTGAGAACTGACATACCTTTTGATTCTGGCTTGATATTCTTCACCGATTTCAAATGCACCTGTTTTTGCCATTGTATCACCAGTTTTATTTTTCTTGATGTAGTGATATGTTTGATACTATTTATAGTTAATCTAAATTAGTTTGGTGATACTATGGACATAGGTATCTTATTCATCATCATATTTGACTTTTTTAAATTCCGTGTACATTCCCGATTTGGGACAGAAACAATCCTCGACTTCCTCGCACACATTCATCAATCCGAACTCAATCATCTGATTCTCGGACCATTCGCAATTCTCGTTACATCCGTGGCATCTGTACCAAGTCATCTTCTTCCTCCATTGTCACCTTAGATTGTGTTCTGATTTCATCTTCTGTATCTGGCTTAAATGCCATCCGTTTACTGTATAGTCGTATATCCTGGGACGTTTCCTATCCATAATCTCATTGTGGCCTTTCTGCTGAAACATCAGCTTATCCAGACACTCGCAGATATCTTCCTCTGCCTGTTCGGTTGTCGATTCTCCTTCACACACATAATCTATGATTATGGTCATTCTGTAACGTTTATCATCAGTCATTTTCATCAGTCCATATCCATTCGAAGGAAAGTTTGCATTCGGTCAGTTGATTAATCTCCAATTTCCCATTATGTGCTTTTGTGTATTCTTTCAGTTCTTCCACCGCTTCATCATAGTATTCATCGTTAAATCTATTGGCCTAAATATGAATCGAATCTTCTTCAGCAATTCCTACTGTAAGAAGACCGCTTACCGTCATTTGGTTTCTAAGGAGGTGGATTATCCCTATCGGTGCTTTGCCATAATACCACACTTCGAAGTCTGTGTATGTTGCCATACCATCAATCCCTCTTTGGGTCATTCTTGAATATGTCCTCAAGTGATTGTGTTACCGCATGATACTTATCCAAGGCTGAATCACGATTGATACGTTTGAATTCGTCTGGAAAATCCTCCAGATAGATGTAATCCTGCGTAATGGTCATGAATACGGGGTCGATTTGGTACAACAGTAGTTGCCAATCATTTCCCTGTGTATCAAAGTCTACATCATAGATGTAGTATACACAGTTCTCCCTTGTGATGTTGCATTCTTTATCCGTATACCATTTTCCAATCGTGGATTCGGCTTTCTGTTTGAATTTCTCGTAGTTGGGATAGGTATCATACATTGTTATTCCTCCTTGTAATCGTAGTCGGTAATTTCCCCAATCAACTCAAAGAATCTCTCACGTTCATCCTCTGGTATCGGATTCTCCTCGAAATATGCTAAGGCATAATCCACCATAAGATTGTGGACCTCATCACGGAAATCGTTAGGGAAATCCTTGAATATGTTTGTAAGAGTCTTACTGAAACTTCCAGCATCGACATTGAGACGGATTTTGGTCTCACGTGAATCCTCGAAACCGAGTTGATAACCCCCGTTGTAATCTGGTCCGACATATTCTATATCGAATGTCATTCAGTCCACCTCGTATTCGTAATCTGTATCTGGAATGGAATTGTCGATTATGTCCGTGAACCATCTGTCCCCCATCTTCAGTTTGAAGATGGCCAATTTGCCGATGTTCATGCCCTCGTAGGTGAACATAAGGATAGACAGGTTATCATCGAACCTGTTATCGCCTTTCAGATTCCACCTGTCATTGAGGACCTTTCCCGTGGTCCTGTACCATTGAGGGATTTTGCCAATCTTTTCCTCGTTGCACAACTTCTGGTATCCGTCAGTCCATTCGTTGATGTCACCTCCTGCCCCCAGAATGGTGTAATACCAGCCGTTGTATGCCTGTTCGATGTTCTGTGTTCCAAGTTCGATTATTTCCATTTTTCTGCCCCCTTAGTGGACTGGGTAGACGTTAGTCCTCACGTAGTACCTCACGATGTTGTATCCAGCGCATCCGTGGGATTCTACCCTTGCAGTTCCCTTCTCGCCCTTTACCAGTCCGTTGATGGTGATTCCATCGTTACCGTTGGTCACATGCAGATACTCTGCATCGGTGATTGCGCCAGTAATCTTAATGACCCTCTCGTACAGTTCGAGAATGAGGTTGCGGGTTGCAACAACATTGTCCTCGTGAATTTGTTCGTCAGACTTTCCGATAAGCGGTACAAGGTGGCTGAAAGGCTTGAACTTGCGTTCAAGACTGTTAAGGAGTCTGACGGCGGGTGCGTTTGCCTCGACAACGGCATCCCTCTTTGCCTTCTGTTCCTCGGACAGAAGACGGTAGTCGATGTAATCATAAGGCACATAACGAATCCTGCGGGACAGGAGGTGGTGTGCGTGTTCGTAGCGGGGGTAGAGTTCTTCGATGAACGGCCTCCAAGTCATGTCGTACTCGTCCCACTTGGTCAGAAGGTCGTTGCGGAACTGCTGGAAAGCAGACGGCATCTGCTGGATAAGAATGTCCTTGTTCTCTTCCTTGGCAACCCTGTCACGGTAGGTCTGCAGAGTCTTCTGCTTGTCCTCGATGTCCCTGCGTGCGTTTCTGATGGATTCGAGTGCATCGCTGATTGTGTAAAGTGCTTCGCTGAGTGACTCGCATACAGGTATCTGATAGACACAGAGGCCCTTTGCGTTTGCGAACTTCTGGTTTGCATTTTCCAGATTTCTGACGGTCTCCTTGTCATAGACGGTCGGAACATCAAGTCCAATCTGACTAAGCATGGGTGCGATGATTCCAGATTGCTTCGCAATCTGCTTTTCCCTCTTGCTGATGAGGTTCTGCTTCTTTGCGATGTATTCTTCACACTTGGCAATCTTCTCGGTGTAGTTCACGGTCATGTTTGTTCACCTTTTTGTTTTTCTTGAATCTTGATAGTGTTAGTAGTATTTATAGTTTATCTAAATTAATTTAGACATACTATGTATTCTGACCTCATTTCAGATTGTTTTTGCGGTATTGTTTCTATAAATTGAACGATTTTAGTCCATTATGTTCATTCATTCATAGTATCACTCTTTTTCTTTTTTCTGAGGGTTATCCAACCATTTTTTAAAAGCATCATCAAACTCTTTAATACATTTCGGGCATAATTCAATGATTTTACGATAGGAGTTATATCTCGAATGGTTGTGAGGCAATTTGAATCCGTAGTTAACCACTTCTAATTTGGTATATGTTTCAAATTTGATGGGTTCTTCCGTCTTTTTGTCAGATTCCCAATCAGAATAAAGTTCAGAATGACATCTATCGCATAATGCGTGTTCAATGATTTTGTCCATATTGTAGTGATGATTTTACCATATATAAGTTAAATCATTTTACCTATATGGTTCATATTAAAAAATCGACGTTTTTTAATATGGGGAAATGGTTTGAAATTTATTCCGTC
>Ga0256869_1001322_pt1 | contig 12076 bp, 2 predicted proteins | sample RumenRJG_05RNA_FD_186096 | JGI IMG/M metagenome (GOLD analysis project Ga0256869, IMG submission 186096) | Metatranscriptome of bovine rumen microbial communities from Lethbridge, Alberta, Canada - Rumen RJG_05 (Metagenome Metatranscriptome) | ecosystem: Host-associated > Mammals > Digestive... | reverse complement strand
GAGCACGCCTTGCGCTTGAGAATGCAAAATCTCTTGCATGAAGAAATCGCGATGCGTGGCTCAGCTTGGTAGAGCGCAGCGTTCGGGACGCTGAGGTCGCTGGTTCGAATCCAGTCGCATCGATTGCTCTGACACGTAGTGTCGGAGCTTCAGAGATTGCGCCGCTTGGCACGACTTGTCGTGCCATGTGGTACAGGAATCCTCATTACGAAGCGTGGCTCAGCTTGGTAGAGCGCCGCGTTAGGGACGCGGAGGTCGCAAGTTCAAATCTTGTCGCTTCGAGTACTGTCACGACACGAAGTGTCGTGACCAGTTGCAGCGCTGCGAACGAAGTTCGCACTTCAATGCGCTGCAATCCGATTTTAGTACTGTCACGACACGAAGTGTCGTGACCAATTGCAGCGTTTGGCACGACTTGTCGTGCCGGCGCTTTTTTTGTTTCCCTTGCAGCGTTTGGCACGACTTGTCGTGCCGGGCGCTTTTTTGTTTCCCTTCTGCTAAAGTAATATTCTTTCCGTCGGATTCATTTGCATTTACGGTTAATATTTCCACCAAGCTACACGATATAGATAATGTATGAGTATAAATTGGCGCAGAAAGTGAATACTTTCTCGTGCTTTGATATAATAATAGTGAATAGTGTCCCTTGGCGCGACTTGTCGTGCTGAGCGTTGTAAGTGGATTGCAACGCATGAAAGAGCGAACTTCGTTCGCGGCGTTGCAAATAGTCACGACACTTCGTGTCGTGACAGGAAAGAAGGGAGTTTTTCTTTTATGACAGGAGATAGAAAGAACAGACTGTTTAAAAAGATAGCCGCAGTAGTTGTTGCGGGATTTACGGCATTCGCATCTACAGGGCTTCAGCCTGTCGCATTCGCAGGAAGCACGACTATTGATGAGAGAGATCAGAATTCATCGGGTACTCTTGCAGATGGTTCTACCATCAGCGAGACTTTTACTTCTATCGCCACTGAAAATAACTCCAGCATTCTCGACTCATTCAGCATTAAATTGATGGTTCCCGCTGGAAAAAGCGTCACGCTCATTCCTGTCATCTATCAGGATCTTCCGGATATGGAGACTCCCATCCTGGAGGATCACGACAGGACGGATCTTGAAACCGATGCTTTCTCCCAGGCGACGGTTGACAATACAAGTGGATCAACTGCGGTCACAAAAAAAGTAACTTTCAAAAATGAATCTTCACAGAAGATGTATCTGGCTGCCGGCGAGATTTATTCCATAAACATCCGGGTCGATGGTTCTGATGTCGGATATTTCCGATCAAGTGAAGAAAACGCAGTCTCTTTTATAGGAGATGAGCCAGTAAATAATGCAGTAATGGAGAGGTCGGAGTCTCAACAGGCAGGACTTCCTTCTGATGTAGATTCAATAAATTTTTCTGACGGACAGACTGGCGCTATTTTTATGAAAAAAGGCGATAGCCTTGATATCACGGCGGCTGCAGATCCTGTAGGCAGGAAAAGAGATGTGACTCTTCAAAGTGATAATGAATCTGTCGCAACTTATTCTGACGGGAAACTGACAGCAGTTGCTGACGGTACTGCAACTCTTATCGCATCGTATGGTCAGAAGAGCGCAACACGCAAAATATATGTATATGAAGCTTCTCTTACAGAAAAAGAATTTACATACGATGGAAATGAGAAACAGCCGCCTGTAAATATCACAGCAGGGAACACGCAGCTGATTGAAGGCACTGATTATAATGTTTCCTATCAGAATAATGTAAATGCCGGCACCGGTACGGCAGTGGTAACAGGAGTCGGAGATAAGTCCGGGCTCAGCGCCAGCCTTGACTTTACGATAAATAAGGCTTCCATTGAATTAGGGTCGCTTTCTGGTGACAAGCCGTCCGATTCCATAAGTGTAAATTCTTCAAATGACAAGGCAACTGTAAATGGCTTTTCCGTAAATGGCAGGAAACTCACTCAGGATACGGACTTTACTGCAAAAGCAGTAAGAAAAAGCGTATCATCGTCAAAGATCACTTATACCGTTACGCTGAACGGCATCGGAAATTATGAAGGAACAAAGACTTACGAGGTAGAACAGGCATATTCCAGTTACAACACGACCGATATTTCAAACATACTTACCGTAAGCGCGGGCTCTTTTCCCTACACCGGAAACGAAGTAAAGCCGACGCTTCCCGACCTTACTATTAAATATAAGGGCACGGATACAGCACTAACACCCGATGATACTTCAAAGATATTAAATAATACACTTTCATATTCCGACAATACAAGCGTCGGTACAGGCACTGTTACTCTTACCGGCAATGAAGCTAATGGATTTACGGGTTCCATTAAAGTTCCGTTCAAAATAAAGGCAAATGATATTGTCGCAAATTACGGCGATACTGATACTGACGGCAACATCAAGATCACTGCAAATGGTAAGGATCTTTCCGTTACTGACAAAGGAGATGGAAAAGCAAACTCATCTGCAGTTTATGTAAATGACGGAGGCAGAAAGAATCTGAAGCTGTCTCTTAAGGTCTGCTCAATTGGAGATGATGGGCCGGAATATAGGGATCTTACGGAGGACACCGATTATACAGTCTTTTATTCTTATAATAATGAAATCGGAACTGCCACGGCTATAGTGACGGGAATCAAGAATTTCACCGGTATATGGAAGATAAAATATAAGATAGTCGGCGATTTTAATAAAGATCTGACAATAAGACTTTTGGATGAAACCCTGACTCCCGAAAACGGGACATTCACATCAGCTTATTCTGCTGTCTATACAGGAAGTCGTATTACCCTGACAGGTGAAAATGAACCGAGGCTCATTATTAATGGCGACAAACTTCAGGCAGGATATGATTATGATCTTGAATATTCAAATAATACCGATGCCGGTACTGCAACAGCAAAAATAGTTGGAAAAGGCGATTATAACAATCAGTCAGCAAAACTTACATATAAGATCACACCCAAATCCATGGATGGATTCAGCTCTTCAGTAAGTGGAACATTTACTTATACCGGCTCTTCTATAAGGCCTGATATCCTTGTGAAGGATGAGAATGGGAAAATTATTTCACAGAATAAGGATTATACCGTATCGTTTTCTGATAATACAAATGCGGGAACAGCTAAATACACAATAAATGGAAAAGGAAATTACAGTGGCAAACTGAGTGGTACCTTTACAATTGGTAAAGCTTATATAGGAGCAGCTGACAGCGGATATTCCATAAAAGCTGCTGAAAGTGTGCCATATTCCGGAAAAGATACGAAGGTGGACGCTGAACTTATTTTCTCAAAAGGAAAAGACAGCGTCACCGTAAATCCGGCTGAATATAAGGTGACATATTCCAATAACAGCAAGGCGGGAACTGCCACCGTGACCATAGAAGGTAGGGGCAAAAACTTAAGCGGCCGCCTGTCGAAGAATTTTACGATAGTGAAAAACAGTCTGAAGTCTGTTACTGCCACACTGGGCGGGGGTACCTGCACTGCGCCGAAAGAGACTGATACGGCAAATACATACGAATCAGAATCTTCTTACTCCACTATCTATAATGGTACTACTGCAAATCCAAAGGTGGTACTTAAAGATGGCGGAAGGACTCTTACGCCGCTAACTGACTATGTCGTAAATTATATAAATGCATCGAATGTAACTGATAAAGCAACAGTCCGTATTACCGGCAGAAATAACTACTCCGGTGTTCTTTTAGTCTCATTTAAGATTATTCCAAGAGACATATATAACGTAAAGGCTGAGGCTTTGATAAATGGCTCTGATTCAAAGCCTTCTGTCACAGTTACTGATACGCCGAGCGTACAGGAAGTGACTCTGAAAGAAGGATCTGACTTTGAGACGGTGCCGGGTGATGATAAGGATGAAAAGGACTGGCCGAAGACCCCGGGTAAGCATAAGGTCATCATAAAAGGACTCGGTAACTACAGCGGTACAAAGACCATAAGCTATAAGAGAGGAAAAGACATTGCTGATGACGCTGTGCTTTCTCTTGTAAATCCTGGAGACAGTACAGTCGAATATCAGTTAAGTAATAATGTATATCAGGTGCCTTATATTGGAGCTAATAAACCGAAAGTCATCCTGAAAGGAAATGATGGTACGGTTTCATCCGATAATTATTCGGTCTCTTATTCACTTGTCACCGACAGTAAGGCAAGTGAATCGGAGATGGAGAAGACCGGTGCGCTTGTGGAGATCACAGTCAAAGCGTCAAAGGACAATCCGATATGGTTCGGAAGCAGGACGGTCCGCTATAAAGTGAATCCATTATCTCTTGACTCCATTGCCATTGCCGAGAACCCTGCCGTCGGAAAGATCGTTGCCGAGAACAATGACAAGGATGATTCCAGAATTTCCGGTAAAGGATTTGAATATTACTACAACGGCAGCGCGAAAAATCCTGATATCGCGCTCAGATATTATCCCGTCAGCACCGATAAAAAGAAGTCGGTCCTTTTGAAAAAAGGAAGTGACTATACTGTTTCAGGTAAAGTAGAGGCAGATGTGAGGTCTAATTCATATCCGCTTACCGTAACAGCCGTTGACGGCGGAGCCCTGATTGGTACAGGATATCTTGGAGTGGTAGTAAAGCCTCTTTCTCTCGGAATGGCTGATGTGACTCTGAATACAGAGAAGAAAGCGAGAAGCCATACCGATTATCAGCATGATGACGGCACAGAGTTATATACTTCTCCTGCATCTTTTGGAAGCGCAGTAGATTATACAGGAAGTCCTGTGACTTTCTCGGATGTATCATTGAGCGCCTTCAACGGGAAATGCAAGATCCCGGCTTCGGGTATGAAATTGTCCTATGCTGACAATACGGATCCGGGCACAGCTTCTCTTACTATCACACCGAATTCGACAAACTACACAGGCAAACTGGTCGTTAAATATAAGATAAATAACCGCATATTCACGGATTCTTCAGTAGCTAAGATTGAAAATATCAAATACGACGGAAAAGATCATACTCCGGATCCGGCGGTAAAATTTAATAATGAAAAACTGAAAAAAGGTAAGGATTATACCTTAAGCATCCAGGATTCAAACGGAAAAGAGGTGACTCCTCTTCTGCCGGGAGACTATAAGGCTATTATTACGGGAATTGGAGTATGTACAGGCTCAGGTCCTATTACAAGAGATTTCAAGATCACAGGCGACATCAGTGACAGTTCATTATTTACGGTAAATGCTTCTGATGTAATTAAATCTGGCCAGGCCAGATACAAGATGACTATGTCAGGCGGCCACCCGGCATCAGAGGAACTTTATGACGGTGTGAAGACTATATCCGTAACAAGGAAAGCGGCAGAAAAATATTCTGATACGGCTCTCGATAAAGGAATTGATTATGATATAAATTACACTCTTCCATCAAAGCCGGGAAAGATAAAAGTAAACGTACAGGGCAAGGGAGCATATACCGGCACTGTATCATACGAAGTAACTCTTACAGGAGATCTTTCCGACACGACTGTTACAGGCGACGGTGATGACTATGCCTATACGGGATCTAAGGTATCGCCAAAGCTTTTTGTGCAGTATAACGGAGTGAGTCTCGACGAGGGAAAAGACTTTAAGATTGACTTTACAAGTGAGATGACAAGTGTCGGAAAGAAGAATTTTACGATCAAGCCGGCTGAAGGAAGTGCCCTCACAGGGCGGAAGACCGGATCCTTATATGTAAAATATGATCTTTCGACAGCAAAAATCACTCCGACGGATGACAAGACTTATTACTATAATGGAGAACAACACAAGCCTTCCGTAAAAGTGAAATCAGTGGATACGGAGCTGACGGAAGGAGTCGATTATTTTATATCATACGGCGAGAATGTATCCGGCACCGGTACCGTGAAGATATCTTCCGCGGACGGAAAAACAAAATCGGCAAATTCATTCGGAGAGAATACATATTCCTTCAAGATCAGTTCCGTAATGCTTTTCGGGAAAGACCATCCTACGGATGTCGAATTCGAGGGCGGAGTGAAGACTATTTCACCGAAGACTTATACCGGGACTACAATAACGCCTCAAGTAGAATCTGTCCGTGATACTCTTACCGGAGTGACGCTTAATCCTTCGACGGACTATCATGTGATCTACGGAGCGAACACCGATACAGGCAAGGGAACTGTCACAATTGAAGGTACAGGCAATTATACTGGAAAGAAGACTTTTGAATTTAATATCAAGGGCAAGGAGCTGGATAACAGTGACAAGACCGCGAATGATGTAACCGTCAACATCAAATCTAATGCGAAATATGAAGGCATTGGCTCTGAAGGCACGGTAGAGCCTGAGTATGACGTAGTCTATAATGGAATGACTCTCGAAAAGGATAAGGATTATAAGACTACCATATCGTCTTCTGAAGCTGACGGGAAAATTACGGGAAGGCTTACAATAATAGCTCTTGCCGGATCGAATTATTCCGGAAAGACAAGTGTCGCTTTCGATGTGGATGACAGAAGTCTTAATGACAGCGATATCACAAGTTCTGACAATAAGATCGCATATACGGGATCAGTTATTCCTGAATCAAAGATCATGAAGGGAATAAAGGTATATGTCAGATGGTCTGACGGCACACGTCACGAGCTGGTCCAGGGGAAAGAGTATACAGTTTCGCTTGACGGATCCGGACAGGTAAAGGATGCCGGAACATATACATTTAACATAGCTGCTGTAAGCGGGTCTCACTTTAAAGACAGACGGCAGATCAGCGTGGAGGTAGTGCCAAAGGAAATAAGCGACCACGGAGTCAGTGTCGACGATATCGAAAATCAGAAATATAATGGCGGAAAAGCTGTGACGCCTTCTGTTACGGTAAGGGATACGAGCAATTCTGACAGAAAGAGCGGTCTCCTTATAGAAGGAAAGGACTATTCGCTTGAATATGTAAACAATACGGCAGCTGCATCAGCTGACTCTGATAATGCGCCGAGAGTTATAATCAAAGGTGAGGGCAATTACAGCGGAAGCCTTGAAAAGACTTTTTCAATCGGAAAAGAGCTGACCAAGGCAAATACTGTAATAAAGACTGATCCTTCGGTGATTTATTATGATGGTGAAGAGCATAAGCCTGATGTAACAGCGACAGTCAGAGACGGATCCGGCACGGTCGAGCTGACTGCGTCCGGTGACGGAGACAGCCCTCTTCTCGTAGAATATCCTGAAGATACGGTTCACGCCGGATCAAAGACCGTGAAAGTAACAGGAACAAACGGCTACTACGGCACCGTGACAGGCACATACAGAATCAGACCAAAGAAGGCGGAAAATATAAGAGTAGTGCCTGATCTTCCGCAGGATGAGGAAAGCGGCGATTATTATACAACATATAACGGCGGAAGCTCCAAACCCGGAGTCAAAGTCTATGATGATGATATTTCAGATACAGTACCGCTCTCAGCTGATGGAGAGAATGCGTCCTATGAGATAGCCGGATATGAGAGAAACAATTCGGTTACATCCGAAAAATCGCCGGCGGTGATAATTGTCCGGATGAAGGGCGATTATTCATCGACGTCAGAGACAGAAAAGACGGCGCTGTTCCAGATCAGACCAAAGGAAATCACGGATTATAATATGGTGCTTGGCCGCGATAATGCGGGCAAGGTCAGGGCGCCGCGTGCTGCAGATGATGAAAGCGGCGAAGGAGTATTTTACAAGTGGCAGAAAGGCGATCCGATCGAGCCTGACATCTCGTTCTCATCAGGTGACAAGGAAGTCCTCATGCGAAGAGGCACGGATTACAAAGTCACATATAAGAGCGATGTATCGACAGAAGACGGCGTAAAAAATGCGGGCGCAGCCAAGGCTTATATTACAGGAACAGGTAATTATCAGGGTACTTTTGAGCTGCCTTATATTGTATATGCAGATCTGAAAGATGCGGATGTAAAGGTGCCGACCCAGTTTTATGCCGGAGAAGACTTAAGCCCGAATCCGGAGATCACGGTAGAATGCGGCGGAAATATTCTCTCAGAAAAGAAGGACGACGGAGCAGGCGATTACTACCGCACCGAGACATCTGATACGCATTTCGAGAAGGACGGAAAGATCATAATCACATCTGCAAATGAGTATTATACGGGTTCAAAGACTGTAAAGTACCAGATCTCGGCAGACGGAAAATATCTGAAATGCGAGACCCAGGGCAAGTCTTATACCTACAGCGGAAAACCCATGGGAACCGATATGGTGATAAAAACCCCTAATAATACGGTGCTGTATGACGGAACTCATCCCGAAAATTATAAGGATGTTACAGTAAAATATAAATCTGTAGATGCTGACGGCAATGTAAGAAACGGCGATGAAGCAACTGTGCACGCCGGAACTGTTACCGCGACCATCAGCAATATGTCTTATGGAAGCCTTACAGGACTTGAAAAGACGATCACTTATACAATAGGTCAGAAGGATATCAGCGACAGCGATGTCACGGACAGAAGCGCGGAATTCAGAACCTACAGCGGAAAATCCGAGATGATGAAGCCTGAGATCTTCTATAATGGAATGGCTCTTAAAGAGAGCGCTGATTACAAGGCATCTTATACTGATGATTATACGGGTAAAGCCGTAGATCCTACTGAGCCTGGCAGTTATACCATTACCGTAAACGGCACCGGAAATTACAAGGGCAGGCTGACAGATTCATACAAGATCATTCCAGGTAGGGTGCGTCTTCTGAAGGTGCTCTCAGTTTCGGATAACAGCGCCGATCTCAAGTGGAATTATACGAGCGGTGCGACCGGTTACCAGATCTGCGACGCCATTGGCGGTAAAGTTTACGGAATTACCACATCGAATTATTTCTCGGTGGGCGGTCTGAAGAGCGGATCCGATTATACATTCAGCGTGAGAGCATACAGGAACAGAGACGGTAAGGCTGTCTTTGGCAACTGGATGAGTGTAAAGGCAACGACAAAGATAGGAAAACCGAAACAGGGCGAGATTTCCCATGACAATAATGCTGATGCTACATTGAAATGGAGCACGAGCGCCAATGTGGACGGATATGCTGTATATCGTTCAAAGGACGCTTATGGTAAATACGAACTTGCAGCTACCCTGCCTCTTGGAGCCGGTGAATTTACGGATAAGGGCGTGGCAAATGGAAGCAGGCTGTATTACAGAGTCAGAGGCTTCAAGATAATGAGTGACGGCTCGGTAAGTTATGGAGAATATTCGAGTCCTATTGAGGTGACAGCAAAAAGCAACTGAGAATTGAGATATGACAGAGGGAAAAGCTGAAAAACCGGAAAAAGGATCCGCCATAAGTCTTGAAGAGGAGATAGAGAAGTCTGTCCTTGAGAAGACCGGGCGGAGTAATAAGACCGGCAGGGACGGGCTATACACAGTCGGAGGTTATTCTTTTCAGACCTATTACGAATACAAGAATGCTCTGATGGATGTAAAGAAAATAGATGTCATAAGAAATGGTCTGGATTTGTCTGATCCTGAGGTGGCTCTCAGACTCTACAATATGATAAGAGATGGAAGGGTAATATTCAGAAGTGAGATAGGAGAAGAATTTACCCGGCATGTGTCTGATATTGTTGCGGAGAGATCTGCAGATCTTCTGGAGGACAAGGCAGTGGTGGACGAGGCTGACAGCAGGGCAAAGTGGCAGAGGGTTCTGGCGCTGATCGTCCTTGCAGCTGCCTGCATTGCATTTTTCATATTTGCGTTTTCTCAGATAAAGGACGCGATAACAGCCAGAAATCTATCCAGGATCAGGAACAAGACATCGGATATTAAGACAGGCACGACGGCGAAGAATATTTCGTCTGATGAGTCAAAGATCACCGACAGCACTGTAATTTATAACGAAGATACAAAAAAGAAGGTGCTGCCGGAGTTTGATGACCTTATCAAAAAAAATCCCGAGACCGTCGGCTGGTTGAAGATCGAAGGGACTGATATTGATTTTCCTGTGGTACAGAAGGACAATGACAATCAATATTATCTGTCTCATTCTTTTGATGGAAATGAAGACAAAAATGGTTCGATCTTTATGGACAGCCGCTGTTCAATCACAAAGCCCACATTGAATACGATAATCTACGGGCACAATATGAAAAGCGGAATGATGTTTGGAAAGCTGTCTGCTTTTCTAAAAAAAGATTATTACGAGAAAAACAGGACGGTTGAATTTAATACACTATATGAGAAGCGAAAATATGAGATCATAGCGGTATGCCTGTCTGAGGTCGCTCATGAAAATGACAGTTCATTCCGTTATTATGATTTTATTCAGCCGGGAACCCAGGGGGAATGGGATCAGTTTCATAAATATGTGGCAGAGAAGAATATCTACGGAGCTGATATTGACATGACAAATCAGGATCAGCTTTTGACACTCTCGACATGTAATGACTATATGAAAGACGGAAGACTCTTTATCCTGGCCAAAAGAGTGGAATAGCCGGAAAGTGAAAAGAATTTTATCTCCGGATGCAGGAGGAATTTCCTATCAGAACAGAATGAATCCGGGCTCATATATACGAACCAGTCAAAGAGTGGTATGGAAATTATAGGGAAAAGCGTATATAATAACAGAGTATATGAAAACAGGTGAGGCTTGTCCTCTGGATGAATAATGGAGATGGATATGAAAAAGGGAACCGGAATAGGTTTGGCGCTGATTGCGGTATCGGCGGTTCTTGGAATCTGGATGTTTTTTGGCTCTCATTCCAAGGCTGATACAAATGCAGACGGATTTACTGTCACGGATGGAGTACTTACGGATTATACAGGTACAAGGCAGGATGTGACCATTCCGGATAATGTGAATGAGATTGCAAAATCAGCTTTCAGAAACAATTCTGCAATAGTATCTGTCGCTATTCCTTCCGGAGTGAAAAAAATAGATGGAGGTGCTTTCCAGAATTGCGAGAATCTGACGGGAGTCTCAATAGGGAAGGGAGTCTCGTCTATCCCTGCCAATTGCTTTGACGGTGATGAGAATCTTTCATCCGTTACATTGTCAGAGGGTCTTAAGACAATCGGAAGCGGCGCCTTTAATAATACTGCCATAACTTCAATTAATATTCCGGCATCTGTATCGGAAATCGCGACAGATGCTTTTTCAAATACAGCTCTTACGAATTTCAATGTAGCGGATTCCAGCAATTATTATGCTTCCAAGGACGGTCTTCTTTATAATAAATCCATGAAGACTTTAATCATCGTGCCATCAGGCGTTGACGGAACGGTTGATGTAGCATCCGGGACATCGATAATCGGCACAGGTTCAATGATCAATAACAGAAACATTACAGGCATCTCAATTCCTGACTCCGTGGAAGAGATTCAGAAAAACGCTCTTTCCGGCACAGGAATAAAGAGTATTACATTCAAGAATAAGAATATTAAGATCGATGATCAGGGTAACTGGCCATCAGACGGAGGTCAGCTTGAGATCTGGGGATATGAGGGCAGCACGGCTCAGAAATATCAGATGACTCATACAAACAGAAATATTATTTTCAGGACACTCGGTTCTTCTGACACTCCCGAACCGAAACCTGAGACAAAATATTATAATGTTACTTTCAATGCGAACGGCGGAGAAAATACATTTAATAAGACTGTAAGGGTCGAAGATGGAAAGACTGTAGTGAGTCCGGGTACTCCAAAGAGAGACGGTTATACTTTCATTGCCTGGTACAAGGATGATAAGGCATACGATTTCTCGACCCCGGTAAAGAGTGATATGGTGCTGAAAGCCGTATGGGTCGGAAATTCAAAGATAGTTAATGATAACAATGGAAATAATGGTAATTCAGGAAACGGAAAATCCGGAAATGATAATGAATTCATAAGAAACAGTGACGGCAGCATAAAGACACCGGATGGACTTACGGTATCTTCTGGAACCGTAAAGGATGCATCAGGAAAAGTCCTGCAGACCAATACAAATACAAATGCTCTTGATCAGACACCGAAAACAGCGGGTCCAATGGACAGCAGATATTTCCTGTGCCTGTCTATAATGCTTGCAGGTCTATCGCTTATCCTCTTCTCAAGGTCGAACAAG
>Ga0256869_1001319_pt1 | contig 12095 bp, 6 predicted proteins | sample RumenRJG_05RNA_FD_186096 | JGI IMG/M metagenome (GOLD analysis project Ga0256869, IMG submission 186096) | Metatranscriptome of bovine rumen microbial communities from Lethbridge, Alberta, Canada - Rumen RJG_05 (Metagenome Metatranscriptome) | ecosystem: Host-associated > Mammals > Digestive... | reverse complement strand
TTAAATAAAAGCTTACCAAATTTCTGTACCATATACGAGGAGCATATAAAGCTCCTCAATAATTTAAGCTTGAGATTGTACTTTTTTGCTTTTTAGGTCTACCTCTAGATCTCTTTGGACCTACAAATTCAGGTTTCTTCTTAGGTCTTCCTGCTTTTTTACGTTCTTGCTGATTAGTTATTTCAACAGGATCTGATAAACCAAGCTTTTCAAGTGTTTTTAAAACACTAGGCATTGTATGAACCCAATATTCATCATCGCTTTGCGGTTGCTGATTTGGGGCTGCAGTTTTTCGCCAAGCAGAGTTTAAATCATCAATAAGATCACCATAGGACATATTTTTGAATAAATCCAATTGATTAGCCTTTTTAAATATTCTGCAAGTAATGATAGTTGCGATAAAGTTGATAAACTCGCTTCCGACCACAGAATAATCGCCCTGTACGTTGCTTATATCCAAGTCTAAATCTCGTTTATATTGTTTGAATACAAGTTCAAGTAACCATCTATCTTCATAAACACGATAGATTTGCTCAGCTGTAGCATCTAAATCTGATTCAAAAACAATTACACCAAATAAATCTTTCTTCTTGTTATAAGTCTCAATATCGTAGTCGTTTTTTCTGTTAGCTCTATCGGCAAAATCAAAGTCTTCACTAGCTGTAAGCTTAGGATCTCTAAAAGAGTATAAAAAGCTGTTATCTGAAAGCTTATGCTTCTTGTAATAGATAGACGCATCCTTACTAGAGAATACACCTTGAAAATCAAGCATCTGATATTGCTCAATACGTTTATCATTTCGTTTAATGGGGGTAAGGTAGTGGAGCTGAGGATTGTCTTCTAAAACAGTTTTTATTTTAGATACAGGAAAACCTTTATCTGTAATGATAGTACCCTTGAGAATTTTGTTATTCTTTATAAAAGACTTGTAAGTTGTAGAGTCAATATTGTTACCAGGAAATACCTCAGCACAGATAGGCTCCATTTTATCTATGTCAAAAGCATACAGAATGGATATTTCCTTACAGCCTTTCTTTTTAGCCTTATAAGAGAACTTTGATAAATCGTTGATAGTACTATTGTCTTGAACTAATGTTCCATCAATTGCTATGTGTGAACTATCTGTTACAGACTTCATTCTTAACAGGTAGAAATCTCTTCTCTTTTGAGTATCAATACCAACCTTCTTTAAAAGATTGCACACTGAATTGGCACTAATAGAAATACCAGGAAAGAAAACAGAAATAAAAGAACGCAGGTAATGAGTTGAATAACGTCTACAAGAAATTCGCGGATATAAAACTCTTAAACCCGCTATAGCCATAATGGCGAAAGCATCATCTGCTGGAAAGCATTTTAATAAGTCTGTTTTTAAATCCTTTGATAAATCCCTTATCAATGCAGCACCTGCATATGATAGCTCCTGCGGTCCACAAACAGCTGTCTTTGCAACTTTTGGAACAAATACACCATCAATAATATGCCCAATAACCTCTCCCATAATAGGTTGAGCGCACTTACCTGGAACGTAACGCACGCCTTTACGAGCTCTGACAGCATAGCGAAATGGAGTTTTAGTTCCATTATCAATAACCACTGTGTTTACAGGTCTTTTTACTTTTCTTATTTCTTCTGGAATGCTCATAATTTATTACTTTAATATATGGTACAGATATACACGTATTATATACCATATATTATCATATTTAAATAGAATTTTTGAGAAATAAAAAAAGAGCTTAACCCTTATTTAATAAGGATTAAGCTCTTTATCTAAAACTAAAATTGGATCTTATTTACTTTTCTATAGTACTGAAAATTGGTAATCTTTTAGTTAAATAATTTTACATATATAATCGCAACTGATACCGTGCGCAAAATGAAATATATGCTTTTGTTTAATTGACTGAACAATTTTATCACTCACTATGCGATAGAAATTTGTCGGTTACTTAGCAATTTTAAAGAGATTTTACTGTATAAGTGTGATAGAGTTATCTAAATTATTGATATAAAGCCAAATAGCACGTTTTGTCTATTATAATCATTACATAATATCTACGTGTATACTGCACAAAATTCCACTATATTTGGAATTTTGAAAATTATAAATAAAAGCACTTATGAACAAGAACATAGACGACTCAACTACAGCCGACGTATTGCAAGACGCCTTCATTGACGACGTTGTTTACAATTCTTCAAGCTCTTTTGATATTTCAGAAGTAGCCGACATCCTTCTAGATAACATCGATGAGTATGTGTTTATCACTGACTCTGTGTCTAAAAATATCGTCTATATCAATAAGCCTCTATCTGATGCTTTAGGCCTTAAAGGTGGCTTTGTTGGTACTTGTCATGAGTTATTACGTGGCTGTGATAAGCCATGTGAAGGCTGTAATGCTAATCATAGTTTAGATGGAAAGTTTTATGTAACTTCCCTAGTCTCTTCAAAGTTAAAAGATAACTATGTAATTAAGTCTAAAAACATAGAGCTGTATTCACGTACCTATACTATCAATGTAGCAGTATCACGTAATCAAGATGTTAACAATGAGTTCTTGACCTTAAAAGAAGGCTTAAGTGTCAATGATATCGTAGGACCTTTTACAATTATTTATACTAAGAACCTTAAAAATCCAGATGTGCAGTTATACAGGTTCTTAGAGTGCTTAGGTATTGAGACTAACTCACAATACGCAGCTTTATATGAGCTTAAAAAATCCACAGAAAATGATCTTCACTTAAGTGCTAAAGAGAATGAGCAAAGATCTAAAGATGAGGATGTTACACGTACTCATCTGTGGATAAGCCAATCAAATCATGTAGATAATTACAAAGTGCAAGTGCCTGATGAGATTGTAAAAAAAGCTCGTTTTGAACAAGATGTCGCACTGTATGATAGCCCTCTTGATCAAGCTAAATACTTTGCTATTCCGCTTGAAGTTGGGGATGAATACTTAGGTACTATCTTCTTAAAAGATCCTAAGCAAGAATCTTTAAATGTTCTAATTCCAGCATTAAAGACCATTGCAAGTTTAGTCTCATCTGCCCTATCCCATCGTATCATGCACTCAGAGATCTTGATGATCTCCAACCGTGATACCTTAACTGAGCTTAAGAATCGTAACTCCCTATTATCAGATATGAACACTTTAGGTGTTACTGATAATATCGGTGTGATTTACTTAAATGTAAACGGTCTAAAGCAGATTAACTCTAAGCTTGGTATGAAAACTGGCGATACTATCTTAGTTAGAACCGCCTCTTTACTCCGTCAGCTCTTACATGAAAGTGACTATATCTATCGTGTAGGTGGTGATGAGTTCGTAGGTTTATATCCAAATATTACCTCACACGACTTTATCATGGTCTCTGATATGCTCAAAGCATTCATGACCTCTGATAAAGGCTTCTCTGTATCTGTTGGTACTGCCTGGGCAAGTAATGGTGCTTTCATTCAGTCTGCTTTAAATCAGGCCGAAACTGATATGCTCGCTGAGAAAAAGAAGTACTATCACGAGCACTCAACTGAAGCTGATTTTGTACGTTACCGCTCGCAAAATGATAATGTCTTAAACATCATTGAGCCAGACAAAATCAAAGGCTTTATCGATCGAGGCTGCTTTAAGGTCATGTATCAGCCTAAGTTTAAAATTCAAGGTGATGTTGCAGAAATCGCAGGTGCCGAGGCATTAGTGCGCTTAGTTATCAATGATGCGGTAATTCCACCTGATGATTTTATTCCAGCTCTAGAGTCAGCTCACTTTACCCATTTAATCGACTACTATGTACTTGAGACTATTGCCAAGCGCATGCATGAGCGTATAGATAATAGTGAGAAAGTATTACCTGTAAGCTGCAACTTCTCTCGTCATACTATTGTTCGCCCTGACTTTAAAGAAAGATTAAAGGCAATTATGGACAAGTATGGAATTGCCTATAACCTAATTCCACTTGAAGTTTCAGAGCATACTAATACTGAGCATCACAAAGAGTTAGTAGCTGTAACTGAAGAATTGTCAAAAGAAGGCTTTAGTATCTCAATCGATGACTTTGGTACAGCCCACGCTAATATCTACTCACTTGCTGATTTGGCTGTATCTGAAGTTAAGTTTGATAAGAAGCTTATTGATAATATCTGTAAAGATAACAATGAGAAGATCACTACCATTTTAAGCGTACTTATTACCATGTGTAAAAAGCTTGGTATTAAGACCATCGCTGAAGGTGTTGAAGATCAAGAGCAAAATGAGATGCTTAAAAAGCTTGGCTGCGATGAAATTCAAGGCTACTTCTACTCTCGCCCTGTTAAAGATGAAGAGTACTACGGAAAAGTTAAGTAGTACCTTTAAACATTTAAGAGAATTTGCAAGTACTTGCTTTTTCTCTTAATAGAGTAATGTTTTATCCACTAACCGGATGCGAAAACACTGCCCTTTAGGGCGGTGATGAGCATCAAAGTAATCTGTTTTAAGCATTGTAAGCTAGTTTACAGACAAATTGTAGAAATTTAAATGTTATGACTAGATATTAAATGTGATTAACTGTACAATAATCAAAAGTTAATTTGATTTCAATATGGTAAGAGTTGTTAAGTGGCAAGTAATCACATTAGGTTAGGTTTTAAATATAAGGGGAGTTCTATAATTAGTCATGGCTTTTTTCTCTTATTTTGTTTGGTGATTAAATAATAGCAAAAAAGCCATTTTTATTTTGATCCTTTGCTCTCAAAATCAACAATTTTTCTTTAAAGATCAAAGGGGGTTACCAAATTTAATTTATAGAACTCCCCTTAAACTTGTAACTGTAAAGTCATTATTTTTGATAGATTCATACGATTGTCTATCGTAAGTACTTAGTGGAAGAACATTTAAAAAAGACAATTTTGTAGCGCAATCTGACATCGCACTTTTAAGTCTTGTTAAAGAGTCTTCATAGGAAGCTGTTGAGTATCCTTCTTTTAGATTTAGTGAGATTACAGGATACTTTCCCATAAACTCATCACAAAATTCTTTATCTTTGAAAATATCTAAATCTTTAAAAATCTTTTCATGTTCAGATAAATCACTTTTATCTTTATAGTTTGGCTCTAAAAAAGCTTTAAGTAAGGATAAGAAAAGAGTTTTTCCAAATCGACGTGGTCTTGTAAAAAGTTGCACTTTAACTAGCAAAGCTGTGTCAAAGAGATCTTTGATGAATCTAGTTTTATCTACGTAATAACCACAAGATAAAATTAAAGATTTAAAATCGTCTGCTCCAATAGGGATCCTTTTCATAGTTAAGCTTTTTTTTATTGGCTACATTGAAAAACATATGAATTTCACAAGACATACTAATTCATCGTTTCAATCTTCACAAATGAAGATTTTTTATAAAAAGCAACACCAATCATTACAACTTCACTAACTAAGTTTTTAACAAAGTAACCTTGCGCGTACTGCTTCTCTTTAATTTGATTAATGGCCAATTCAGCCTTCTTTTCAAGATCTGATTGACTATCAGCTACTTTAATTTCGATAACAACACCGATTGCTAATTTATTTTCTTCAACAGGAGGGATCTTAAAAGTAATATCGCAACGACCAGTGCCATATTCAGAATTTGAGTTGTAATAGTAGTCTAGTGTATTGCATACTTGTGAAAAAATTCCATTTAAGAAACCTTGGTAGAAATACTCTTTTAGTCCACTTGAAGAAATATCTGATACGCTTACATATCTTAGAAGTAAATTATCAAATGTTGTGATTAAAGCTTTATCTTGCTTATCTTTGATGTATTTTAAAATAGGGTTTACTCTTGCTTCAAATTGAGGATTATCAACAGAGAAACACCATGAAAGCAACTTTTTAATCACTCTTTTTACAGACTTATTTGGGATCTTTAAAAAGACTTTGCTTTCTTTAGTAAGATCACGAGTCAAATAACCAGTGAGATACATGACAGTCCAAAAGTAATTCTCTTTAACATCACCATTTAGCATTTGATAGTTTAAGTTTTTCTCTAGCTCAACTTCTATGCTTTGTCCATCAAGTAATAGTTGAAATTTATCTGAGTATTTATCTGCATTTTTTCTATACAGCTCTTGCAGTAAATCAACATTGCCGGTGTTAACCCAGTAAGTGTCTAATTCACAATTAGGATCTGCTTTTAAATCTCGTATACAATTGAGCACATCCCAAGGACAGAAGATATGAGATTTACCAAAGTTATATCCATCATACCATTCTCTAAACACATCAAACTTATCTTCAAGACCATAGTGTTTAAGCATTGTCTTGACTTCGTTTTCCGTAAAGCCATAAAACTCTGAGTATTCAGGATCATTAAAATCACTTGAGTAGAAATTGTTAAAGCCTGTAAAGATACTCTCCATTGCCACTAACATACAGCCTGTTAGTACAGCCTTTTTAAGATCAGAATTGGTCTTTAAGGCATTAGATAGCATCGCTGCATATACTGTTTTAAAATCTTCGTAAAAATCTCTACAAGAGTTTTTAGCTAGAGGTACATCATACTCATCAACTAAAACTATTACTTTTTTTCCTGTATATCTGCTAAGTGCTGTAATTATGGTTGCCAGTCCATTTTTAATAATTACGGCTTTTTTCTCAAGATCGTAATTTTTAATGTTTATATAGAGAATTTGTTGAAGCTTATGCCTTATAAGCAAATTTAAGGGATTAAACCATCTTAAGTAGTTAACAAATCTAAATTTACCAAAAAGCTCCGCGTGTATTCTGTCTGCAATAGAACTTAATCTATCTCCTAAATTTCCCAAAGCTTCTTCATAAGATCTAGTAGAAGAAACTTCCTTGAAAGAAACATTGATTACAGGATATTGAGCAAGATTATTTAGAACAAATTCTTTTTTCTTAAAAATTTCTAAATTTTTAAATAGTGATATGGCTTTTGATTTATTGTGAGGATTTGAGTAATTCATCTTCAGAAAATACTCAAACATGGAAATAGTAAGCGATTTTCCAAAGCGACGAGGTCTTGTAAAGAGCATGACTTTTGTAGAAGAACCAAAGACATTCTCAAGATATTTTGTTTTATCTACATAATAAGCATACTTATCAGAAATTACTTCTGAAAAATCTTCTAAACCTATGTTGTCAGCATCGTTGATAGCCATATTTAATCCTCAATTCATACTTAAATTCTATACAATTACTAATTTATTGTTAAGCTTATTAACTTAAGATTTTGAAATTACCCCATGTATTTTCAGAAAATTGAGAATATTAAAGATCAATACAGCCCCAAAACACAAAAGGCGCCCGAAGGCGCCCTATTTTCAAGAACTAGATCTCTAGATTACATAGCCTTGTGGCAAGTTCTAGCGATAACGTCTTGCTGTTGCTCACGAGTTAAGTCGATGAACTTAACAGCGTAGCCTGATACACGGATAGTGAAGTTAGCGTACTCTGGCTTCTCTGGGTGCTCCATAGCATCGATTAACTTCTCAGTACCAAATACGTTCACATTTAAGTGGTGAGCGCCCTGGTTGAAGTAACCATCCATTACGTTAACTAGGTTGTTGATACGCTCTTGCTCATTGTGACCTAAAGCATCAGGGCTGATGGTCTGAGTATTTGAGATACCGTCTAATGCGTACTCATATGGTAACTTAGCAACAGAGTTTAGAGATGCTACTAAGCCTGACTTCTCAGCACCGTATGATGGGTTTGCACCAGGTGATAATGGCTCACCTGCCTTACGGCCATCAGGTAATGCACCAGTTGCCTTACCATAAACAACGTTTGAAGTAATGGTAAGAATTGAGGTGGTAGCCTCTGAGTTACGATAGGTGTGGCGCTTCTTTAACTTAGTTAAGAAGGTCTTTAATAGCCATACTGCAATCTTGTCAGCACGGTCATCATCGTTTCCGTAACGTGGGAAGTCACCTTCGGTCTCGAAGTCGATAGCAATACCATTCTCGTTGCGGATTGGCTTAACCTTAGCGTACTTAATAGCTGAGATTGAGTCAACAACGTGTGAGAAGCCTGCAATACCAGTTGCGAAGGTACGACGTACATCGGTATCGATTAGAGCCATTTCAGCTGCTTCGTAGTAGTACTTATCGTGCATGTACTGAATTAGGTTTAGTACGTTTACGTATAAGTCAGCAAGCCACTCTAGAACGATATCATAGTTTGCCATAACCTCATCGTAGTCTAAGATCTCTGAGGTGATCTTAGGTAGACGTGGACCTACCTGCATACCGGTTTTAACGTCAACACCGCCGTTCATTGCGTATAGAAGTGCCTTAGCTAAGTTAGCACGTGCACCGAAGAACTGCATCTCCTTACCAGTCTGAGTTGCTGATACACAGCAGCAGATTGAGTAATCATCGCCCCATACTGGACGCATTACATCATCGTTCTCATACTGTACTGATGAGGTGTTGATAGAAATCTTAGCAGCATACTTACGGAAGCCTTCTGGTAGCTTTGAAGTATATAGCACAGTTAAGTTAGGCTCTGGAGATGGGCCCATGTTCTCTAAGGTATGTAAGAAACGGAAGTCGTTCTTAGTTACCATGTGACGGCCATCCATACCAAAACCTGCAACCTCTAAGGTAGCCCATACTGGGTCGCCTGAGAATAACTGGTTGTATGAAGGGATACGAGCAAACTTAACCATACGTAGTTTCATAACTAAGTGGTCAATTAACTCCTGAGCCTCTGACTCAGTTAAAGTACCCTCTTGAATATCACGCTGGATATAGATGTCTAGGAAGGTTGATACACGACCTACTGACATAGCAGCACCGTTCTGGGTCTTGATAGCAGCTAAGTAGCCGAAGTATAACCACTGAACAGCTTCACGTGCGTTGTTAGCAGGAGCTGAGATATCAAAGCCATAGCTTGCAGCCATAACCTTCATAGCATTTAATGCTTTAATCTGGTCTGCTAACTCTTCGCGCTGACGGATGATGTCATCAGTCATGGTGCCGCAACCGCAGTTAGCTAAATCAGCCTTCTTAGCAGCTACTAGGAAGTCGATACCATATAGAGCTACACGACGGTAGTCACCTACGATACGGCCACGGCCGTAGGTATCTGGAAGACCAGTGATGATCTTGTTCTTACGAGCAAGTCTCATCTCAGGGGTGTATGCATCGAAAACGCCCTGGTTGTGAGTCTTGTGGTACTCGTTGAAGATCTTAGTGAATTTTGGATTAGGAGTGTAACCATAGGTGGTGCAAGCCTCTTCAGCCATCTTAATACCACCGTAAGGCATGAAAGCACGCTTTAGAGGCTTATCAGTCTGTAGGCCTACAACCTTCTCTAAATCTTTGCTATCAGCTGAAATGTAACCTGGGCCGTAAGCAGTGATACCAGATACAACCTCAGTTTCCATATCTAGAACGCCACCTTTAGCACGCTCTTGATGTTGTAACTGCTGTAGCTCGCCCCATAACTTGTTAGTAGCATCGGTAGGACCTACTAAGAATGACTCGTCGCCATCATAAGGGGTGTAGTTGTGCTGGATGAAGTCTCTTACGTTTACGTCATCTACCCAATGAGAACCGTTGAAACCACGCCACTGTTCTTTCATGATCACTCCAATATAGTTAGTTAAAGACTTTTGTTTAGTCTTAAAGATTGTTTTAAGTCTAAGCTTTTTTAAGACTTAATTTGTTTAGCTCGTTAAGCCGAAATGAATTATATAGACTGTTATTACTTTTACAAAGGGAATTTGAAATAAATAATTTGATAAAAAACTATCAACTTTCGCTAAAGCGCATTGAATAAGGCTTTACACTGATTTTTAGCGCTTAAAGTTTTTAAAAGTGGTTTATTAAGTACCTAAAATAGCATTCTTATGCAATTGATAGAGATTTTCACAATTGAGTTTATAAAGTAAAGACGAGCTCACAATTTTACAAAGATCTGCCATTTTTAAAGGAATTTGGCACGCTAAAGTTAGTATAAGCTAACTTTTGACTGTAACTTATTGAATTATTGACGAAAACGCTTACAAAATTTTAGTTCAATGAAGTAATTTTAAGGATAGATATGCGCTTTGAGTAAAAATTTACTAATAACAATCGTTCTTATTAAGACTAAATTCTGCAGTACAGATCACAGATGAGATTTTAAGCAAAATTTCTTAGTCAATGATGTTATTTAAGACAAATTCGATAACTAACACACCAAAGACTATGATCATCGCACGCATGATGTCATAGTTAAAGTCAATAAACTTAGTAATGTTCCTAAACACACCTGAGCGCAGGATAACTTCAAATAACCTTAAGTTTTTAGTTACATAGTATGAAGTTACAAAGCTAACTATCACAGTTAAGATCACACATGAGGTCATCACCCCGCCACTTGGTGATAAGAAAGCTAAAAATAAGGTTATCGCCCACATAATTAAGGTTGCGATATTCCAATAACGGCTTATGCGCATTGGTCTAAACTTCAAGTTTGAGATAAACTCAACTAGTGACATCGCACTTTGTCTAGCAAAGACCTCTGACATTAAATGGCCTGTTGAAGCTATAAGCTTACGTGATAGCACATTGCAAAGCTCTTCTTTACGCACCGCTAAAATACTTTCTAGCTTTTGCTTCATAGTAAAGCGCTTTGAAGTGTAGGTATCTTCAACCGTGGTCTTGTTTTTGAGCATGCGTGTTACCGCATCAAAATCAGCCTCATAGCCGTGCAAGATCTGCATATAAAACTTGTTTCGGCACAGCATATTAAAAACATCAATCTTAGTTTCAATCTTGCAAATGGTCTTGCCCACTGCTGCATCAGAGAGCTTATTTTTAATATTGAAATAAACTGTATCTAAAACTCTAGGTAAATCTAAAGGAGCGCAATTAGTTTTGGTTGCATAAAACTCAAAGACTTGATTTTCCCCAGAGATAGCAAACTTTAAATATTGCACATCATCTTCAGCTTTAAAGCCTAAAACGTAATTCCCTTCTTGATTCTCTTCAGACTCTTGTAATGTGTACTTTAAAGCACCTAAGAGCTCATCATAGCAATAGCTATAGACACCTGTACGAGGACGGACAAAAAGATCATCGACCTTGTCATACTCTGTTGTAATTAAAGGCATGCAAGTTGCGTTTAAAAAGACTTGACGTTCAACAATTAAAACGCCCATGCCCCTGCACTTTTGACAGTTTACCCTACCCTCACTATGACAAGTAGGACAACTTACATAACCGGTTTTATGGCATCTTGTGCAACCGCCATCAGCGCCTTGACAGCTAGGACAGAGAATTTGACCGTAGCCTGAGCAATTTGGGCAAGAGCTTTGTTTAGAGCCACGGCACTCAGAACAAGTACAACGACCTTTAGCACGGCGAATTGAGAGCTTGTTAATCTTATTGCCAAGTCTAAATAACTCTTGAGCACTCATGCCCTCTAAAGATGAGCAAAACTCACGTTTTACTTTTTTATCTTTACTTAAAGCTTGGCGATTGTAGTTTTCAAACTCAGCTAAGGCTGCTTCATCAACTACATTTTCAGTGCCGATAGGATTGCGAATAGTGGTGTCTTTAACCCCCACTTCAAAGTGCCAAGTTGATTGAAAGGTAAATTTTACATGGGCTACAAGTGGATAGTTACAGCTCACCTCTGATGGAGGAATGCCCACCCTTTGCAAGAGCGTTAGTAACTTAGTATTTATTGAATCGGCCATGTAATTCTTATTCACAAAGGTATGCCTTGTAAAAGCTTGTAACTTTCAACAAAGCTGCCCATATATCTTATCGACACCAATGAGCTTTACTACACAATGACCATCAATGCTTTTTCAAAGTGTCATTGTAATTAGCAAAATACACTACCTAAGTGTTCCTAGGTTTAGTTGTGTTTATTTGTTTTGTTAAGTTTTAGCTGCTGCAGTTACTTATTTATAATGCTAACACTTAACATACAGAGTGTAAGCTTGCTACTGCTTAAACTATTTAATTTGTTTATAGTTTGATATTTGTTTTTTTATTTTTTGTTAATTTGCTTTGCTCTTGCCTTTAGACAAAGAGAAAGTACAAACTAAATCAAATCATTATCACGTACTTTTGCAAGAAAAATCAACAAAATTTGTCAGTTTTTGCAAACGTTCTC
>Ga0256869_1001315_pt1 | contig 12106 bp, 9 predicted proteins | sample RumenRJG_05RNA_FD_186096 | JGI IMG/M metagenome (GOLD analysis project Ga0256869, IMG submission 186096) | Metatranscriptome of bovine rumen microbial communities from Lethbridge, Alberta, Canada - Rumen RJG_05 (Metagenome Metatranscriptome) | ecosystem: Host-associated > Mammals > Digestive... | reverse complement strand
GCTGAACACCATGACAAAAGCCTATCAATCACAGAACATCTTTTTCGCCTTCGGCGTTTTATGCACGCTGACCGTGTATGACGGCAACCGCGTTTATGCTTTGAGCAAAGCCAAGACATACGCGCAGGAGATCGACAGAAAGAACCACTTTGCTGATGCTGTTGTCATCGGGTACGCAGCTCAACAGATCAAGCATATCTTTGTTCGGGAAGGCGTGACCGAAGCCGTCATCAAACTGGGTGATACCGTCATCAATATGGGTAAAACTCGCAGGCTCGGGATCAGAAACCCCTTCTCAAAAGATCCCCGATACTTCGCCTACCTTGACCTCGGTGAAAAGTCCGTGGTGACGCTGATTGCAAGCGAGATGGAAGAGACAGCCTTTACTCGAAGGAGCAATATTGCGAGCGTGACCCTGATTGGGAGCAACGCTGTACAACTCAGCGAGCTGTGCACCGCCGTGATCGGTTACTCTCCGAGCGACGCGCTCGCATTGTTGGACGGAACCGGTATTGAAGCGATCATCGTCACAAAGGATGAACAGGTGCTTACTACAAAGGGCTTATCCCAAAAACAACAAATCGCCGCATAAAAACGCTGTCTTGAAATGAGCAGAACCGATAAAACGGACAACGAAGTTATACGGGATTTAACGCAATAAATGTTAAAGTGTTTTAATGAAACTTAGTATAAATCAAACCTTTGATTTACGAACATTTGGGGGTTACATCAACACAACAATTCAGTAAGTCAAGACAAAATTAGGCGGAGCCGAAGCCCCGCCCGTAATACTGATTATTTAAATTGATGTCATGATAAAGGTTTGCCGATGTTGTCGTTGGATTTCAGATTTGCCAGCCATCTTTGGATATAGGTCGCGTCCATAACCGTGACAGTACCATCTCCGTCGGTGTCGGCAATCGTTTCATTTAAAGTATACGGAATCGGTATACCTGCAATATGACGCTGTATATATGTCGCGTCAACGATCATCACATCGCCGTTGCTGTCGATGTCTCCGAGTATATCGCCTTCGATCGGGATAAAGGGAACCCACGACATCCGATTGAGCAGATAGTTATATACCGGGCTGTCTTTGTAAGCACGGACGGTAGGTTTCAAACCAAAGCAGGAAAGGTCGCTGTCTTCGATCTCTGTAAGGGGATTCGGGATGATAATGGTATTTTTGGCGTCAACATGGTAGAATGCCGCCCAGCCGATCTTGGTGACACTCTTCGGGATCAAGACATCACCCTCGAGTTCTGTAAACGCAAAGCCCCAGCGCGGGAGTTCGGTGATGTTCTCGCTCAGGCGGACGCTCTTGAGCTTGGAACAGCCGTAGAGAAATCTTTCTCCGAGTGCAGTGACGGAATCGGGGATATAAAGCGATGACAGCGAAGTGCATTTGTTGAACGCGGCTTCGTCAATGGTGTTGAGCCCGTTCGGCAGAATCACGTCGCTGAGAGATTCGCATTCGCTGAAAGCATATCGTCCAATGTGCAGGAGCGACTGAGGCAGAGTGACGTTTGTCAATATCTCCTGCTTCTCAAAGCAGTTGTCTCCGATACCGAGAGTTCCGTCTTTTATGGTGACGTTTTCCGGAGCCTCGCCGATATAGCGATAAGCGACTGTACCGGTATAGAGCAGGCCCTCGGGCTGTGATTTCATCCACGGAGTACCCTCAAATGCATCTTTTCCGACCTGCTTGAGCACATTACCTGTGAAGTTGAAGCTTTTGATTTTGGAACCGTAGAAGGTATTGCTGCCGATTTTTTGAAGGTTTTTTGACAGTGTGATAGAGGTCAGCGTCGGGTTGAATGCGAAAGCAAAATCTCCCAGTTCGGTGATCGCGTTCGACAGCGCCGAGGCAGTCGCACCGTTGCCGTTGCAGTACATGATCAGCTTTGTCTTATCCCTATTGAAGAGATGACCGTTACCTGCGGACAGATCTGAGTGGTCGGAGGAAACGGTGAATTTTTTCAGTGATTTACAATATGCAAAGGTACGATCGGAAATAACGGTACCTTTGCCAATGTAGACATTTTTCAATAGGCTGCATTTTTCAAAGGAGGAATCAAAAACGCATTCACAGCCGTCCGGAATCGTCAGCGACTCGATCGAGGCATTTAGGAACGCATCGACACTTACGACTTTCAGCGATTTTGGAAGCGTCAGCTCTTTGACACCCAGCTCTGAAAACGCTGAGAAATCGATAGTCTCCAGATTTTGGCTCAGTTTGATCTCTGTTACCGCGTCATTGCCTGAAAACGCCATCGAACCGACCTCGGTGACCGTGTCAGCCAGCTCGATATATTTGTTTATCGGACAATTGGCAAAGCATTCTTCTCCTACATATGTTACGCCGTTCTCAATGACAACGGAGCTGATTTGTTTGCGGTATTCATACCACGGCGTGTAGCTCATAGCTTCGTAGTCCGCCATCCTGCCTTTTCCAAAAACATGCAGAGCACCGCTGTCGGGATTAAAAGACCACTGACAATCTCCTGACACGCCGGAAACAGCGCCGGCGGTCTCACCGAATACCGATGGCGCGGCGAAAGCACTTGCCGACAAGATCAGCATAAGGCAAAGAACTATCGTGAAGAATCGTTTGATCATAGAGTCCTCCTTGCTGTAATTAATAATTCTATTATACCAAAATAAACATTATGCTTGCAATAGAGAGAACTGACGAATATTGTGACCCGTTTATGAAAAAATGTGTCAAAATAATTAGCAGGTCAATCTCGGTGAGAATATGACGGTATTTCTCTCCTCGGGAGAAATATACGTTAAGGCGTACTCCGAGACGATATATTTCTATCAAGGAATAAAAAGGTGCTTTTTTCCTGTTATTACTTCGATACCTGCATATAAACACAAACAGCGGGGATGATGTGTCATCCCCGCTGCTGTGTATCTGCGTATATTTCAGTTGTCATCCTTACACTGAGCTTGAAACCTTCGATATAGGCGTCCTTCTCAGAGAGTGCGATCAGCGATAGCCGGCAATTCTCGATCTGCTCCAGCTTCTCCTTTTATTTCTCGGTCGTAAGCATTGATCGAAGTTCATCAAGCAACCTCGTCATCTCCGCCAGCTTCTTCTTGGTATCCGTGCTCTGACGGGGTCCCCAAAAAGCCCTACTTTTGGGGGAGAGGAGGAGTCGCGGCACGAGGTCAAGGCATAACAACCGGATATGCCTACCGAGTACAGCGAACGACGACGACAACAAAGCTATACGAAATATAGCGCAATAGATGATAAAGGTTTTTATTAAGGATTAGTATTATGACAGCGCCGCCTTGATGAACGCGGTGAACAGCGGATGGGGCTTGTTCGGGCGGGACTTGAACTCGGGATGATACTGCACGCCGATGTAGAACGGTCGGTCGCTAAGCTCTACCGTTTCGACCAGCCTGTTGTCGGGAGAGAAGCCCGAGAGGGTCAGTCCTGCGTTTTGCAGTACCTCGCGATAATCGTTGTTGAATTCATAGCGGTGGCGGTGACGTTCGCTGATTTGATCCGTGCCGTAGGCGCGTTCCATCGCGGTACCCTTCTCGATCACACAGGGATATGCACCGAGACGCAGGGTGCCGCCTTTGTCGATCTCGTCGTTCTGGTCGGGCATGAAGTCGATGACCTTCTGAGCGTCCTTTGCGAACTCGCCGGAGTTGGCGTTCTTGATCCCGGCAACGTTGCGGGCAAATTCTATGACAGCGATCTGCATACCCAGGCAGATCCCGAAGTACGGCATCTCATGCTCCCTCGCATAGCGCGCCGCTTCGATCATCCCCTCTATTCCGCGCTGGCCGAAGCCGCCGGGAACGATGATCCCGTCGAGGTGAGCGAGCAGATCGTCCGCCGTTTCGGGTGTGATCTGCTCGGAGTCGATCCAGTCGATGTCGACGAACGAATTCTGATAGAAGCCCGCGTGACGGAGCGCCTCGGCAACCGAGAGATACGCGTCGTGCAGCTCGACATACTTGCCCACGAGACCGATCCTCACGGTGCGCTCACGGTTTTTGATCCGCTCGACCATATGCTCCCAGTCGGAGAGGTCGGGCTTGTGAGATTTGAGGTTCAGATCGCGACAGACGATGTCTGAGAGATGCGCTCTTTCCAACATGAGCGGCGCTTCGTACAGGATCGGAAGGGTCAGATTCTCGATCACGCAGTCCGGCCATACGTTGCAGAAGCCCGCGATCTTGTCGAAGATGGTTTTGTCTACGATCGGCTCGTCGGTTCGAAGGATGATGATGTCGGGTGAGATCCCCAGTCCCTGCAGCTCCTTGACAGAGTGTTGGGTGGGCTTTGATTTATGCTCGCCGGAGGCTTTGAGAAAGGGGACCAGCGTGACATGGATGTACAGACGATTGTCCGCACCGACCTCGTGACCTACCTGACGGATCGCCTCGATGAACGGCTGGGATTCGATGTCGCCGATCGTGCCGCCGATCTCGGTGATGACGACGTCGGCGTCGGTCTGTTTGCCGACGTTATAGATGAAGCGCTTGATCTCATCGGTGATGTGCGGGATGACCTGCACCGTCTTGCCGAGATACTCGCCCCTGCGCTCTTTCTGGAGGACATTGGAATAGACCTTGCCTGTGGTGAGGTTAGAGTATTTGTTCAGATCCTCGTCGATGAATCGCTCATAATGGCCGAGGTCGAGATCGGTCTCAGCGCCGTCCTCGGTGACATAGACCTCGCCGTGCTGGTACGGACTCATCGTGCCGGGATCGACATTGATATAGGGATCAAGCTTCTGGGACGCGACCTTCAGCCCGCGCGCTTTCAAAAGTCTGCCGAGCGACGCGGCGGTGATCCCTTTTCCGAGCCCCGATACTACACCGCCGGTCACGAATATGTATTTTGTCATTTTATTTACCCTTCCGTTGTCTATTGATACTTTTCGATAATCATCTGTGCCGCCTGTTTCTTGGTGATGCCCGCGTCCATGGCGGCTTTTTCGATATGCTTATGCGCGTCGTTCTCACTCATGTCCTCGTTGTCGATCAAGAGCCATTTTGCTTTGTTGACGACGCGGATCTCATCGAGCTTGCTCTCTGCCTTGCCCGCCTTCTTCTCGACTGCTCTGAGACGTTCACGCGCGGAGATCAGCAGCGAAAGCGACTGGCTGATGACCGAAGAGGAAGCGGGCTTTCGGATGATAAACACGCCGTGTGGCGCTGTCTTATGAACGATCTCTTCATACACATCCGACATCGCGAAAAGCACGGCGATCGTCCCGGGGGATGTGCTGACGTCCATACTCAGCCGCGAACCGAACTCGTCTCGAAGCGGCGCGTTGATGATGACAAAGTCATAGGATCGCTCCAAGAGCTTTCGCCGTGCTGCAGCAGCCCCGCAGGCTGAATCGCTTTCAAACTGCTCCATGCTGAGAAGGGAGCCGATCTCTTTGATGAATTTTTCCGATCGCGACACGATCAACGCGCGGTAGTACCGCTGTTCCAAAGCCATAACTCCCTTCACCTCTTTTCAATAGCCTCCCTTTACCAAAGGGAACCTTTATTTACTGCAATATGCTTTGATGACGCTTTCGGGAAGATTCGCACCGATAAAGGCGGAATCAGAGGCGCAAACGCGCGCTTTGTCGATCGTATCGGGCAGGAGCGTAAACGCTCTCTGTTCCTCAGCGGTCATGAACAGCACATCACGGTCGGTCGAGGGTGGGGGCGCCTCTCGGTTCTCGATACCGTCCACCGCGGCGCCGATCATCAGCGCAAAGGCAAGATACGGGTTCGCCTCGGGGTCGGGTGAACGCAGCTGCAGACACGGATTGCCGTTTTTGGTCAGCTGCGCCGAGATCAGCTGGGCGCGGTTCTTCTTCGACCATGTGATATACTTCGGCGCTTTCAGCCGTCCGAAACGACGATAGCTGTCGTCGGTCGGGTTGAGGAACACGGTCATCCCTCCGATACGGTTGAGGATCCCCGCGATCGCGTAATCCGTGACGTTTTCGCCGGAATTACTGTGGATCGACATGGTGATATGCAGCGCCGAGCCGGATTTGTCGGCAAAGGGCTTGGGGGAGAAATCCGCGTACAGTCCGTTGCGCGCCGCGATGGTGCGTACGACCGACAGAAAAGTCACGGTGTTGTCCGCGGAGGTCAAGGGATCGGAGTAGGTGAAGTCGATCTCGTTCTGACCGGGGCCCGCTTCGTGATGGGAGCTTTCGGGCGTGATACCCATCTGCTCGAGGGTCAGACAGATCTCGCGGCGGACGTTCTCGCCCTTGTCGCGCGGCGCGATATCCATGTAGCCCGCATTATCATAGGGGATATGGGTGCTGTCGCCGTTTTCATCCGTCTTGAAAAGATAGAACTGCAGCTCCGATTTGAAGTGGAAGCGATAGCCCGTTTCTTTCGCGCGTGCGACGGCGTTTTTGAGGAGTGTTCGCGTATCGGCGTCGACGGGCGTGCCGTCCGGGTAGCTCAGCGTGCAGAACATCCGCACGACCTTCCCGTGTTCGGGTCGCCACGGCAGAACGGTGATCGTATCAGCTTCGGGATGCAGAACGATATCCTCGCCGTAGTCGCCGCCGAAGCCCGCGATATAGGACGCGTCGATGGCGATCCCATGCTCAAAGGCGCGGCTGAGCTCCCCGCGCTGGATCGAGATATTCTTCTGTGCGCCGTAGATATCGCAGAACGCAAGTCGAATGAACTTGACGTCCTCTTCCTCGATATACTGCATGATTTCTAATTCGGATTGAGTCATGAAAATAACCTCACTTCTCATGAATACAAACAGGAATCAAGTGTGGACGGAGTCCACCTTTCACTATTCATTATTCACTATTCACTCGAATTGAGCATCGGCTCAATTCGCAACATACATCTGTTGATAGGGATTCTTGCTGTCGGGAACGATCACGGTGAAGTCGCCCGAGATGATCTTCTCGGCGTTATAACCGAAGATGTCGGCGAATTCCTCGATATACTCTCTGATCTCATCAAGATCCTCCGGCTGTGCGGGACGCGCCGTCACCTGGTGCGGAAAGTGGATGCCCTCGCACCGAGAGCGCAGGTACATCTTGCCGCCGTGCATACCGGTACAGGGGAAGTTCTGGACGATGTCCTTCTCGTCGTCGGTCAGTCCCAGCACGATGATGATACCGCCCGCTTGATACTCGCCGAGGAAAGAGCCTGCCTTGCCGCCGATCATCAGAACAGGGAGATGCTCCTTGTATGCCTTCATATGGATCCCGGCGCGGTAGCCCGCGTTGCCTTTGACATAGATCCTGCCGCCGCGCATCGCGTAGCCGGGAGCGTCGCCGATGTTGCCGAAAACATTGATCTGTCCCGAGTTCATCGTGTCGCCGACCGCATCCTGCGCGTTGCCGTGAACGTTGATCACAGCGCCGTTGAGATAGGCGCCGAGGGCGTTGCCGGGTGTGCCGTAGATGTCGAGACACTTGTCGGACGCGCCTGCCGCGATGAATCGCTGACCGAGTACATTGATCAATTTGACGTTGGTTTCCGTTGACCTGATTTGTTGATTCAAGCTTTTATGGTTTAACGCTTTAACGTCTAACGATGTCATTATACCACACCTCCCAGCGTTTTTCTACGGTAAATTTCACCGAAGGGCAACAAAGTTGCTTTTTTCATCAATAATCCAAGGTCGATATCGGATAAATCTGCCCGGGTTCTGATCAGATTGGTATAGATACCCGCGCTTTTGACGTCGCCGATGATGATAAAACCGATGAGCTTATTATCGCGGATGAAAAAGCGCTTGACGCTGTCCTCGCCTTTTTCTTCGATCATCTCGGCGCTGCCGTCGTTTGCGTAGGTCCCCGCGGTCATCATGTGCAGCCCCCAGAAGCCGATGGAGTTCATCGGGAGCGCATTGTCAAAGAGCTGTTCGCCGCCCGCCATATTCACGCCGGCGGTATAGCCGCCGATGTTCGCGTTCGGGAGCAGCGCCATGACGCGTTTGGCTCCGAAGGTGATATCCTCCTGTTCCACGCAGTCGCCCGCCGCATAGATCCCTTCGATGGAGGTTTTCATGCTGTTATTGACGAGGATCGCGCGGTTACACGCGCCGCCCGTATCTTTGAAGAAGCCGATGTTCGCTCTAACGCCCAGCGCGAGGACAAGCACATCGAAGTCGATGACCGAACCGTCTTTCATGAGAGCTAGGTTGCCCTCAAAGCGTTCGGCGGTATTGGAGAGCGAAAATGTTATGCCGCAGCCCTCCAAATGCTTTTGTACAATGGACGCGCAGTCGTCGTCGAGGATGGATGACAGCACCCGCGGCGCAAGGTCACAGACGGTGACGGATCCCACCCTGTCGCGCAGTCCCTCGGCGCATTTGAGCCCGATCAGACCCGCGCCGACGATCAGCACGCGGCTGTTCTCATCGACCGCCTGCTCGATGGCAAAGGCGTCGTCGATCGTCAGGAAAGTGAATTTCTTTTCCACACTTTCCAAGCCTGCCATCGGCGGTACGAACGGTGACGATCCGCTGCAAACGCACAGCTTATCATAAGGGATCATCTCGCCGTTATTCAGCGCGACGATCTTGTTGTTTGTGTCGATCGTGATCGCTTCACCGAGGACGGTCTTGATATGATGATCTTGATAGAAGCTTTCGCGTCGACAGTAGATGTTATCCTTTTTACTTTTTCCCTCCAGATAATAGGAGATCAGCGGGCGGAAATAGGCGGGGTGCGCCTCCTTGGAGATCACGGTGATACTGCCCTCTTGGTCGCGTGAACGGATGCCGTCGATACACGACACTGCCGCTGCGCCGCCTCCGATGATCACATATCTCATGCCTGCACCTCCTCAAAAACGATCGCGCGGTTAGGGCATCCCTCTACACACGCGGGGATGCCGCCGTTCTGTATGCAAAGCTCGCATTTCAGCACGGTGCTGTTCTTATCGGTCGTGATACAGCCGTAGGGACACAGCAGCATACAGGAAAGACAGCCGACGCATTTATCATGGTCGATGGTGACGATACCGGCCGTACTCTTTGTCAACGCGCCCGAGATACAGCCCTTGATACACAAGGGATCCTCACAGTGACGACAGGACACGGCATAGTGGATCCTGCCGCTTTCCTCGATATGGACGCGCGGGGTGATGGGCTTACCCTTGAGCGCCTTGACCATATCGCTCATACCGGAATTGGAAAAAGCACAGTTATATTCGCACAGGTGGCACCCGAGGCACCACTCTTCATGTACAGTTACTCGTTTCATTCGCCCGCGTGTGAGATACCGAGAATCTCAAGCTCCTTTTCATTGAGTCCTACTCCGCGCAGCATCAGTCGGTTACCGCGCAAGGCTTCGATGGAGTTGATGCCCATCAATCCCATCATTTCTTTGATCTCGTGTTTCCAAGCCGTTAATAAGTTGACCAGACGTTCCTTACCGGCCTCGGGATTCAGCCGCTTGACCAGCTCCGGATCCTGTGTCGCGATACCCCAGTTGCACTTACCGCTCTGGCAGGTGCGGCAGAGGTGACACCCAAGCGCCAGCAGCGCGGAGGTGGCGATATAGCAGGCGTCCGCGCCGAGGGCGACCGCCTTGATGACGTCGCTTGCCGAACGGATCGAGCCGCCGACCACCAGAGAAACATTCTGGCGGATTCCCTCGTCCCTCAGTCGCTTATCGACCGCGGCGAGCGCCAACTCGATCGGGATGCCGACGTTGTCGCGGATTCTTGTCGGAGCGGCTCCAGTACCGCCTCTAAAGCCGTCGATCGCGATGATATCCGCGCCGGATCGCGCGATGCCCGAGGCGATGGCGGCGATATTATGCACCGCCGCGACCTTGACGATGACGGGCTTTTGATACCCTGTCGCTTCTTTCAGCGAGAAGACTAATTGCCGCAGATCCTCGATGCTGTAGATATCATGGTGGGGAGCGGGGGAGATCGCGTCAGATCCTTCGGGGATCATTCTCGTTTTTGATACGTCCGCTCCGACCTTCGTGCCGGGCAGATGACCGCCGATGCCGGGCTTTGCGCCCTGACCCATCTTGATCTCGATCGCAGCGCCCGCCTCGAGGTAGTCCTTATATACGCCGAAACGCCCCGACGCGACCTGTACGATCGTGTTCTTTCCGTATCGGTAGAAGTCCTCGTGCAGACCGCCCTCACCGGTGTTGTAACAGATGCCGAGCGCCTCGGCGGCGGTGGCGAGCGACTTGTGCGCGTTGTAGCTGATCGAGCCGTAGCTCATCGCGGAGAACATCACCGGTAATTGAAGTTCCACTTGCGGCGGCAGTTCGGTATTGATCGCGCCGTTCTCGTCGCGCTCGATCTCGTGCGGCTTCTTGCCGAGGAACACGCGCGTTTCCATCGGCTCACGCAGCGGGTCGATGGAGGGGTTCGTGACCTGGGACGCGTTGATGAGGATCTTGTCCCAGTAGACCGGGAACGGCTCGGGATTTCCCATAGAGGATAATAATACGCCGCCGGTGTTTGCTTGCTTATAGATCTCGAGGATCGTATTCTGCTTCCAGTTCGCGTTCTCGCGCAGTTCGTTTTCGTTCTTTCTGATTTTTAACGCGTGGGTCGGACACAGGCACACGCATCGCTGGCAGTCCACGCATTGGAATTCGTCTGAGAGCATCACATCGCCGTCCGCGTCATAGCGGTGGACGCCGTTGGCGCACTGACGTTCGCACACGCGGCAACGGATACAACGATAGTCATTCCGCTCGATCTCGAACGTCGGGATCATGTAATTGACAGCCATCAGTACGCACCCTCCTTTACATTGACGATCACAGGCTCGCCGCCTGCGGGCGACCATGTGCGCTCAACGTTCGGCTCCATGATCCTGATCGGGGTCTCTTCGCTGGCGATATAGACCATATCGTCCTTCTCAGCCGCAACCATGGAACGCAGCTTCAATCTGTCGTTCAGCGCCATCAGACCGCCTTCATATCCCACGACGATCGAGAAAGGTCCCGTCATCAAGAGGGAAGAATAGATCGTTCTGAAATAGGTTAGGCGCGCTTTGTTCGCCTCACTTTTCTTCTCGATGGTCGACCAGAACGGCGCCGCGATGACCTCTGCCATCTCTTTCGGCGACAATCCCTTGCGGCGGAGCAGAAAGTCCGCGATATACGCCATAACCTCGGTGTCGGTCTGCAAGGTACATTTATAGCCGAACATCTCGATGAAACGGCGATTCGCGTCATAGGAGCTGATCTCGCCGTTATGGACGACCGAAAAGTCGAGCAGCGCGAACGGATGGGAGCCGCCCCACCATCCGGGGGTATTGGTCGGGTATCTGCCGTGGGAAGTCCACGCGTAGCCCTCGTACTCATCGAGCATATAGAACCTGCCGACGTCCTCGGGGTAGCCTACCGCCTTGAACGCGCCCATGTTCTTGCCGGATGAAAAGACATACGCGCCTTTTATATAGGTATTGATATGCATGACGACGCGCGCGGTGAACTCCTTCTCATCCAGCTGTGCCGAGCGTAAAACGGATCTCAGCGGCGCCAAGAAGTATCTCCAAATGATCGGCTCGTCGGTGATCTCGGGGATCTTGCGGGTCGGGATCTCTTCGCTGAGGACGATCTCGTAGCGGTCTTTCAAATATTCTTCGACCTCGCGTTTTACGTGCTTATCATCATAGAACAGATGGAACGCGTAGAAGTCCTTGTACTTCGGATAGATGCCGTAGCCCGCGAAACCGCCGCCCAGACCGTTAGAACGGTCATGCATGGGGATCATGCTTTCGATGATCTTTGAGGCTGTAAAGCGTCTGCCGTCGCGCGATATCTCTGCCGCGATCGCGCAGCCCGACGGATTGCGGAATTCTCCCTCTCTCATTATGTCTTTCATAAACATCTTCCTTCCCAAAAAAGAAAAAGCGCCCATTCAGGGACACGAGTCCCTCAATGAACGCCTTTGCTCATTACTCGATCATTATAGCATCACCGACAGCCGTTGTCAATTCCTATTTTATGAAAAATGCAGGAATTTATAAAAAATTGCAAAAATATTAAAATTCAGCCTTGACAAATCCGAATTTGCTGTGTATAATGCAACTCGTAAAGACAAAGGCGTCTTGAGCGACATGCTCGAGGCGTCTTTTTTTATTTCAGCAAAG
>Ga0256869_1001308_pt1 | contig 12130 bp, 14 predicted proteins | sample RumenRJG_05RNA_FD_186096 | JGI IMG/M metagenome (GOLD analysis project Ga0256869, IMG submission 186096) | Metatranscriptome of bovine rumen microbial communities from Lethbridge, Alberta, Canada - Rumen RJG_05 (Metagenome Metatranscriptome) | ecosystem: Host-associated > Mammals > Digestive... | reverse complement strand
TGAGTATAGATAGTTCAAAGATACGAAAGACTCAAAGAACCGGAAGAATTATTCGGTTTGAAGAAGGTAAAACTGCAGAATTATTTACTTTAGTAATTCGTGGTACACAAGAATGACGATGGTTTCAAAATTCAAATACTTCTAAGAATGCTATTGTTCTTAGTGAAGATCAATTAAAATTAGTATTAAGTGGAGAAGAATTGATTACTAGACAACGTGATCAGTTTGAAGACACTGAGTTTAGATTTTAACATTGTAAACGATGAAAGGCACTTAAAATGTAAAAACATCGGTGGTTAAATAAATCTTTTAGTTTATTTAATCTTGGAATTAAAAACAATTTTAAATCTAATGGCAACTTATAATCTAACTGCAGATGAGTTGCTATTAATTTATTTAACTTTTTTAGCAAGAGATGAGGAAGGACATCCAGAGTTTTTTGCACAATGATTTAAAAATGGAGGACAGGATCGATTAAGGGATTTATTTAACTCTCTTAAGGACAAAAAACTTATACATAAAGATTATAGTCCAACTGTCTATAATCCAAATGAAATTGAGTTTAATAAATCGTTTTTAAAATCATGAACTAAAAATTCTGGACAAATGGGAAAGGAGCTTTTCGAAGCATATCCTCCATTTATTAATATTAACGGAAAGTTTGCACCGCTGCGAGATATTTCCAAAAGATTTGCATCTTTAGATGATTTCTTTTTCTTTTATGGAGTTCAAATAGGAAATAATCCTGAAAAGCATCAAGAAGTTCTTGAGGTTTTAAATTGGGCCAAAGAAAACGGCCATATAAATTTTGGTATTACGAATTTTGTTATTTCTCACCAATGGGAAGCATTAAAACTCTTGAAAGAGAATCCTGAGATAGCACCTATTAGTCAAAATAGTATCTATATCGATGAGTAATAATGTTTCAGAATTATTCAGTGCTATAAATGCGGGAAGACTAGGAAAAAATAAAGGAATATCTACAGGAATTCCTAAACTAGATTCTTATATTGGTGGATTACAAAAGAAAACTTATTATCTAATATTTTCTGATTCTGGGGGAGGAAAAACTGCTATTTCTCTATATATGTTATATAGGTGTTTAGTTGACGACCCTAACAGAAAAATTAAAATTGCATATTTTTCACTCGAAATGTCTTCTAATAAGTTATTAGCTAAGTTACTTGGATTATATTTATATGAAAAATATAATGTTATAATCTCATATAAGAAGCTAATGTCTTGAGAAGAACCCCTGTCTGATGAATATTACCAATATGTTTTAAAAGGAAAATCTTGATTGGAAGAAATTTCTAAAAAGCTTATAATATATGATAAGTCTTTAAATCGAGATTCTTTCTATAGAACTATGATGGAATTATTAGAAGAATCTGGAGAATTTCTTGAATCTGAGGATGGTAAAAGAAGATTCTATAAACCACATGATCCTGAATTAATGATTCTTGGAGTAGTGGATCATCTTGCTTTGTGTTCTCCAAAGACTGGAGAAACTAAAAAGAGTGAAATGGATGCTATTTCTGCATATGCAGTTAATCTAAGAGAAAGATGTGGTGTTTCATGGTTTATTCTTCAGCAAGCTAATAGGGGAACTACTGATATGGACAGAAGAAAAGCTGAATTGTACGAACCATCTAGACAAGATCTGAAAGATACAGAGTGTCCGTATAATGATTCTGATGTTTGTATCGGAATATTTAATCCAGTGAAACTAAAGCTAAAAACAACCAGAGGATATACAATTATTGTAGACCCACCAGAAAATAATTTTTATGGACTGAGAGATAGATATCGTGGATTATGTCTTATTAAAAATAGAGATGGAGATCCTGATAGATATATCCCCATGAATTTCTTTGGAGAAATAGGTTATTGAAAACAACTACCTAAAGCAGAAGAAATTACGGATTATTCCTTATATTTGAGTTTAAATCCTAACACGCAAATCAAAGATGATGTTCCACAAAATGAACAGAAGAAAGAATTAATATATAATTTTTAACATGGCAATAGAACTTCCTACTTCTATAATCCCTGCAGAATTAGAAGATCCAAAAAATCTTATTATATTTTCTAAGCCAAAACAAGGAAAGTCAACAGCTTTAGCTGCATTGCCTAATGCACTATGTATTGACCTAGAAGACGGTGGATATGATTATATCGACGCTGTTAAGATTAAGGCAAATTCTGTACAGGATTTAAAGGAAATCTGTAAGGCTATTAAAGAAGCTAATTATCCATATCAGTTTATAGTCTTAGACACTATTACTGCCCTAGAGGAAATGGTAAAACCCTTGGCTCTTAAGTTATATCAAGACACTGTTGCTGGAAGTAAATTTACTGGTAAGAATGTCCTTGATGCACCTATGGGAGCTGGATATACTAAAGTAAGAGAAGCAATGGAAATGGTTATTAATATGGTTTCCAAATGTGCTCCTAATATTATATTAGTATGCCATACAAAAGATTCTGCAATTTCAGATTCTGATGTTACTATCAAGGGAATCGATCTAGCTGGTAAAACTGGTAGAGTACTTTCTTCAAGAAGTGATGCTATTGGTTTCTTGTACCGTGACGATGAGTCTAATACAATATTATCTTTTAATACTGGAGATAAATTTGTAGAATGCGGAGCAAGACCAAAGAATCTAAGAAATAAAGACATTAAACTTGGAGAAATGAAAGAAGATGGAGAATTAGAGTTCCACTGGGAACGAATTTATCCTAGTCTTGCAAAATAATTAAAAGATGTTTAGTATTCAATTTGATTTTGACCCAGGAACCTCTGAGATAACAAATCTTAGAGTGGTTAAAGTCGGAGAACAAGTAGATGATGCTATTGTAACCTTAGCTGACAACAAATTAGTTCTGTCTAAATCGGCACAACTTCTTCTTGGAGTTATACCAAATGATAGAATAACTGTGTCATACTATACTGTTAGCCCAGAAGAAACATTTCCTGTAATTGGAAAATCTGAATTATTTACAGATAGTAATGGTGGAAATAGATTAACGAAATCTAATACCGTATCATTTAGAGGTACACAGAGAGAAATTCTGTTAGAATACGGCAAGTCCTTCAAGTTAGAGCCTTTTAAAAGTTATTTTAAAATGGTAAAACTAGAAGAAGAGTCAGATAATGACAATCTTGGAGACGAAGAACTTGATCTCGAAAATTTGAAATAAAAGATCTTAGATTATTAAAAAATTATTATATGAATTTTGATTTTAGTGGTGCCGTAAAGGCAAAAGAAAGTGGAAATTTTCTGTCAGCAGGAATTAAAGATGCAACTTTTCAGGGAGTAGAATTAAGTAAGGTTACTAGTCAAAAGACACAAGAGGTATTTCTAACTCTTGCTCTTAAATTAGATATTGATGGTTACGGAGAATATACACAAAACTTCTTTGAACCTCAGTCTGATGAAAGACCCGAAATGCAATGGGGAAAGACTGCATCTCCTCTCGATCATTTTCTTATTACTGTTAGAGAAATTCTCGAAGCAGTAGACCCTCAAATTATTAAAGATATTGATGAAGGTAAAATTAAACTTACCGGAACCTTTACTCAAGTAGTAAATACTGTTAAAAAGTTAACCGCTCCTTCCATTGGAACTAGAGTACAGGTTAAGCTTATTCCTCAAAATAATGGCTTTGTGTCAATGCCTTCATTTCCAGCCAGAATTACCAAAAACGGTGATCTTGGAATTGCCACAAGAATTATTGGTCATGATTTAACTATGACTGATCGGGAACTTAAGAGAATTAAAGCTGCAAAAGAAGCAACTCCAACAAATATGGCCTCTAAAGTAAATGTTGCAAATGTTTTATCCGATATGGATGAGACCATTAATGAAGATAATTCTGATGATACCGATCTGCCATTCTAGTGGAAATTACTTTGGAACCCATAAGAGTCACCAAAGAGATGATTCTTCAGAGGGTTTCCGAAGAACAATTAATGGAACATTATCTTGGAATTCCTGTAAGAAAGGGGCTCTTCGTGAGCCCCTTAAGACAGGATAAAAATCCTACTTGTGCTTTTTATAGAAATAAAAATGGTGATTTAATATTTAAAGATTTTTCCGGAGCATTTTGTGGAAATTTTATTTCTGTTGTAATGGAAAAATTTCAATGTTCTTTTGCTAAAGCTTTACAAATAATCGGAAACGATTTTGGTATAATACATCAAAAGAATCTAAAAGTTAATACTCCAAAACTTGCTTATACAGGTAGTGTATTAAAAGAACATAAATCTGCCATTATTCAAGTTGAAGTTAGAGACTTTCAAGATTATGAATTAGCTTGATGGAAATCCTATGGAATAAGTAAAGAAACATTGCAAAGATTTAATGTTTATTCTTGTAAAAATATTTTTCTAAATGGAAATTTATTCCATCTTGAAAGTGCCAATCAACATATTTATGGTTACTATGGTGGAATAAAGGAGGGAATTGAGCAATGAAGAATATATTTCCCAGGCAAAAAGAAGTTTAAATTTTTATCAAACTGAAGCTCTATAAAAATTCAGGGAGCTGCCCAACTTCCTAAAGATGGAGGCAAATATTTAGTTATTACAAAGTCCTTAAAGGACTGCATGACATTATATGAACTTGGAATTACAGCTATAGCTCCAAATTCAGAAAATATATTTATAACAGAAAGTCAATATCAAAAACTTAAAACTAAATTTGAAAATATATTAGTTGTATATGATAATGACTTGGCTGGTATAAAGGGTTTAAAGAAAATAAAATCTACTTTTCCAGATATAAAGGTTGCATTTATTCCACGAAAATTTAATGCGAAAGATATTTCAGACTTTAGAAAGAAGTATGGAAAGTCTGAAACTGAAAAGTTAATTAATTCAGCTAAGGAATATTACTTCAATGAAAAAACAACGTAAAAATAAACGATCTGGGTCTTATAATAGAAATAGAGGACACCGAGCTGAACAAAAAATCGTAAACGAACTTAAAGATTTAGGTTTTGATGGAGTTGTTTCATCTAGAAGTGAAAGTAAATCAACTGATGATAATAAAGTAGACATAATTGATAAGAATAATAAATTGCCCTGTTATATTCAAATAAAACATACTTTACAAACTCCTCAATATTTTAGTATTAGAGAGGAGTCTACTGTGCCAAATGAAGAGTTTTGCATTATTTGGGATAAACAAAAGAAATGTGAAACTAATATAGTAACAGTTGGTTCCGCTGTAATAATGGATAAACAATTATTTTATAAGTTAATCAAACCTTATGCGAAGGAGAAGTAATACTTCTCCTTTTTTGTTATGGAAAAAGCGATTGTATTGTTTAAAAATCCCGAAACAAACGATTCTATCGAAATAAACCTTACTTATAATAAGGAAAATTCAGATCTAGATTATACAATAAATTTAAGTGATGGGTATAGTCTTAATAGTAATATGGATCTTGTTGGATTTTTAGCTCATATGTTTTTAACATCACTTCAAGTAAATAAAGATTAATATGGAAATAAACACACTTGTACTACTCTCTGATGGTTTAAGAGATATTCTAGAAGGTGTTAAACAAAAACATAATTGTAAAATTGCAGAAGATCTACTTGAGGCAGATTCTTTGATTTATAGTTGTGTTCAATTAGAACAAGATAAAAAATGGAACTGTCTTTATGAAGGACAGTATGATACTGCAATAAAAATAATTAAACAAAGTATTGGACAAAGAATTAATAACGAAGCTAGAATGTTAAGTTTTAGGTACAATACTTTTGAAATTTCATACTTACCCGAAGGTAAAGAGCCTGTATATGCAGACCATGGTATATGGAGTCGTCAGAATAGACAAAGTGCAAAACCTGCAAGAATTGTTCAAAAGCTTCTTACAAATAAGTACTCTTGTCGAGATTTTGAAAACTTTAGTAATTGGCTCAAGGCAGAAATGGTATGTTCTGGAGAATTTAAAATAGTTGAGAGAGAAGACATTAGTAAGTACTATTGGGATAAGAACTACTATAAAATCGATGGAACTCTTGGAAATAGCTGCATGAGACATGAAGAATGTCAACCTTATTTTACTATTTATGAAGATAATGCAAAAATGCTAGTTCTTCTTAAAGATGAGAAAGTTTTGGGTAGGGCTATTCTCTGGGAAATAGATGGCAAAACATATATGGACAGGGTCTATGTATGTATGGATTATCTAGAGACCAATTTCATCGATTATGCAGAACAGAACAAATGGATCCATAGAGAAACGCAGGCTTTATTAACTGACGGAGAGTATCAATGGTGGTTAGGTCCAGAGGATAATTATAAGGAAGCATTTCAAGTTGACTTAAGTATCAATTTAAAGGTAGTGTATCCATATATGCCTTATCTTGATACTTTTAGATACTATAACAAGGAAAATAACTCTATTCACACAAATCCAGATAAAGGAAATATACGGTTATCTGAGACAGAGGGTGCATATTTGGAAAACTATAACCAATATGTATGTGCAAGGTGTGGTCGTTCAGAGAACGTTCACATTGATGACGAACCAGAAACATTAACATATTCTCAATATGAGGATGCTTGGTATTGTGACGATTGTTGTATCTATTGTGATGGAATAGAAGATTTTATTTGTATAACCACTGAAACTGTTGATGTTTATATAGACAGAGACGAAACAGAACTATACCCACTACAATATGTTAAAGAACATTCTGATAACTTTGTGGAAATAAATGAAAAATGGTATTCAATACCAGAGTGTTCATTTATAGTACCTAGTACAGATGGTAAATATATAATAAGAGATGAGTAACATACGTTATGATTTAATTCCCGCTCAAGGGATCTTTGAGGTAAGTAAAGTTCTTACCCAAAAACTAGAAAAACATGGTAAAAATGAATGGAAATATGGGATTTCTTGGACGGAAGTTTTATCTTCGTTAAAGAAACATCTCAATCGATTTGAATCTGGTGAAGATTTTACTAAAAGTGGTTTATTGCATATTGCAGAAGTTGCAATGGATGCTCTAATTTTAGCAGAATATTATTCTATATATCCACAAGGAGATGATAGAGTAATTGCACCAGTTAATAAACCTATAGTAGCTGTAGATTTAGATGATACTATATTTGACTTTTTAGGTTCTTACTCTAGAAGATTCAATGTAGAATTATCGGATTATTGGAATGGAGACTATGGTATGAACGAAAATCTAAAAACTTTACAAAAAGATAAAGATTTTTGGGTCAACATGCCTGTAATACATACTCCTAATTTTGAGATTGATTATTATGTAACGGCAAGATCTATTCCTATAGAGTGGACTCAGGAAGCAATTCAAAAAAACAATCTTCCTAAAGCTAAAATATATACTCTTCCATGGAACGTATCAAAAATTGAAACCTTAAAGAACTTAAAGGTTGATATTATGATAGATGATAAGTTCCAGACTTTCAAAGAATGTCTTAATTCCGGTATCTTCTGCTATTTGATGGATGCTCCACACAATAAACATTATAATGTTGGGCATCATAGAATAACAGATTTGAATCTAAAAATAAAGTAGAGATGAAACAAGTAAAGTTAGAGGATTTTAAAATAATCCCTATAGTATCGTCTGCTAAAAGACTTAAAATTTCTGATGAAGTTTATTTTTCAAGTAAATATGCAGGCTATATTAGTAACTCTAGGTTAGCTACTATAAATAAAAGCCAAGGTGGAAGTCCCCAGAAATACCAGAAAGGGTTATCTGGGGATAGTACTGCAAGTCTTCAATTAGGTAGTGCGGTACATGAATTAGTATTGCAACCTGAGGCTTTTACATTGGGCCCCAAATGTAGTAAACCTACTGCAAAATTAGGAGCCACTATTGATAGGATTAAATATTATAGAAAAAATGGTGAATCTATATATGATTCTATAGTCAAGGCTTCAAAAGATTGTAATTATTATGTAAATCAAATTGACTCAAAAATTCCAAAAATAATTAAGGAAGGGTTGGGTTATTATCTTGCTACAAAACATCTAGATGATTCTGTTATTCTACTTAATGACAAAGATTTTGATGCATGTAGCGAATGTGTAAAAAATATTTCTCAAGATGTAAATATACAAAATGTCCTTCACCCGAAGGATGATTTTGGAGACCCTCAACCATCATTTAACGAAGATGCAATATTCTTAGATGTTCTTGTAACATACAAAGATAAATTTACCATCTTAAAGTTAAAGATGAAAGCCGATAATTGGACCATTGACGAGGAGAATAAAATCTTAACTCTTAATGATTTAAAGACTACAAGTAAACCAGTTGCTTGGTTTATGAATAGAAATTATGGTTCTTTTTATCACTATCACTATTATAGACAATTTGCGCTCTATAAGATAATGCTTGAAACATATTGTGCAAATGAATATGGTTTCAATCATAATTGGACCTCTAATGGAAACGTATTAGTCGTAAACACAGTTGAGTATAACACAAGACTTTGTAGAGTGACTAAGAAACATCTTGAAGAGGGTAAAAAAGAATATGAGAGTCTTCTAAAACAAATTGCATACTACGAACTAAACGGATATGACGAGGAAGTAGAATTTATATAACTCTTGTTTTATCTTACAAAAAATTGTATCTTTGCATTTAAGAAATAAATGTATAAAGTAAATGTTAATGATTATGAAGAAATTTGAAATTAATGCGTTTGGTCTAGAGGAAGCAAAAGCTAAAGCATTAGAGATGGGAATATCTGTTATAAGAAATGTTACCCCATCGTTCCGAAACGAGAAACCTGTAGATTTTGATCTCTTTGCTGAAGAGATGCTAAAGAAAAACAAAATCGATAATGCTACTGGAGTTGGCTGTATTGTGGTAATAGAAGCAGGTTCTGCTGATACCCGTGAGCGCCCTTATGAACTTATTAATAATGTTACAGAAGGCTCACTAACCAAGAAGAGAGTTTTTGAGATTATGAAAAAGTCTGACGGAACTCTTGTAGCAACTGGCGAAACCAAAGGAGATGCTATTCGTGCTGCAAAAAATGCAATGAAAACACTTAGAGAGGATCTTATTTGCAAACAAGTTTACAGAGTTGTAGGTTCTCATGAGCTAGCCTTCGAATTAAAATATGTTCCTTCTGCAAATACTAAAGAAGGAAAGTATGTAGTTTTTGGAAATTGTTAATTAAATAGTTTTGTGGAGCTGGGGGACAAAACTCCAGCTCTATTTTTATCTATGGTTAAATACGAGTTCGATCAATCTGACGCGCGCCAAAAACCTGGTATATATGGTATACTAATTGGCAACCGTACTTATATAGGTAGTACTAAAAGAAATATCTGAGTAAGAATAAAGGAACATGAGAGACTCTTAAAGTGAGAAAAACATTATAACAAAAACATGCAGAGGGCTTATAATAAGTTTAATGATATAGTATTTTTTGTAATAGAATATTGTAATCCCGATGATGTTTGTAAGAGAGAACAATATTTCATAGACAAGTGGGATCCACATATGAATATTGTTAGAAAAGTAGCAAATTATAATTAATGGAAATTACATTAGAAGGCCTCTCTCTAGGAAAACCAACAATAATAAAAGATAAAGAATATTTTTCTACAAATGAATATGTACACGATTTTATTACTGAAATGTCTAAATTTACAAATAAATTCGTTGTCCATGTTCAAGTTCCCTCTCAGCTTACTTTATCAGAGACTTCTAAGGATATAACCTATAATAAAGTTTGAATACAGGCAATAATGCCTAGTAAATGTGATGTAGAAGAATATCATGAAGTATACGGATTAGTATATGCTTTAGATACAAGAGTTCCTGTTTATAAAGTATATCGTGCATATATTAATTCCGAAAATCAAAATTTATGCGTGTTTGATCCTCAATGAATTCAAACACATGAATTAAAACCAGGAGAAAAGTTTAAATTTTCTATCTCCAACCTAATGTCAATGACTTCTAACTTTAATTCAAAATTAGAAAAGTCGAAGCATACATTTATTTCTTTAGATGAAAAAGATAACCATGAGTTACTTGGAAGGTTAATTGAAAGAAGTTTATTATATGAATATAAAACAATTGGGGGTAAAGTAAAGTTATCTCCAAGTGATGTTGTAAAAACATATGAATCAATCTTTTATGATCCGTCCTCCAAGTATTATTTAGGGGAAACAAAGGGTTGTTCTTTACATCATTATCAAGATGCCTTATGCAGCTTTATAACTGATAGTAAAGATATAGTAAATCGCTTTGAAAAAACACTCTTGGTTCAAATGCTATTCGATTTAGTTGACAATGAGGAAAATAATTAAACGTGATGGAACTGTCCAAGATTTTAACTTCGATAAAATTGAGAATGCTATAAGAAGTGCATTTAATGCATCAGCAAGACATTTTACCGATGAAGAAAAAACAATTAAATTAGTTTTAGATGTTGTAAAGAATAGTGTAGACATTCTTTATTCAAAAGGAGAAGTTACTGTTGAATTAATTCAAGATGCTGTTGAAAAGGCATTAATGGCATGTGGACAATATGATATTGCTAAATCTTATATATTATATAGAGCTGAACATGCAGAAGAACGTGAAATTCGCAAACGAATCCAATATATGAAGGATTATCAGCTTAATGGAGAGAACGCAGCTACCTCAAGTGCTTCTGATCCAAATGCTAATATGAATTTAAAGAATGTTGCTAATATGGAATCAGAAGTATATAAACCTGTAAATAGAAAAACACAGAGAATAATGACTTGTGATTCTATTGAAGCACTATATGGAAAACAGTTATCTAAACAATATTTAATTGATCTCGAAGGACATTTAATATATACCCATGACGAAGCTTCTACTCCAGTTATTAAAAACTATTGTGAAGCAGTAACTCTTTATCCATTACTTGATGGAACAGGTTCCTTGGATGGAACTAGTACAGAATCACCGGATCATTTGGATTCTTTCTGTGGACAATTAGTAAATGCAACTTTCTTACTTGCTTCTCAGTGTAAGGGAGCTGTAGCATTTGGTGAATTTTTTAATTTCTTTGATCACTTTGCTGTAATGGATTATGGAGAAGATTATGATCTAAAAGAGGATAAATTAGCTGATAATCCTGAAGTAGTTAAAAAACCAAAGACTATTGGACAAAAAATTGAGCAACAGTTTCAACATGTTGTCTTTAATTGAAATCAACCTGCAGGAAATAGAGGTGCACAAAGTCCTTTTACTAATATATCTTATTACGATGAGAACTATTGGCATGCTCTATTTGATGAGTTTGTATTTCCAGATGGTTCTAAACCAGAGTGAAGAAGAATTGATTATCTTCAACGAAAATTTATTCATTGGTTTAATAGAACTAGAAGTAAAACATTGTTAACGTTTCCCGTAGAAACAATGGCTCTACTTACTGATGGAAAAGATGTAATTGATAAGAACTATAAGCAACTTACATCAGAAATGTATGCAGAAGGACATAGTTTCTTTACATATCTTTCTGATAATCCAGACTCATTAGCTTCTTGTTGTAGACTTCGCAATCAAATAAATGAAAATGTATTTACATTTACAAATGGATTAACCGGAGTTCAAACAGGTTCATGTAATGTTATTACAATTAATTTAAACAGACTTGTTCAAACTGCAGTAAAAGATAATCATGATCTGGGTGCAGCTTTTAATGATATTAAGTATGCATTAACAGAAGTTGTTGAAAGAGTTCATAAATATCACATTGCATATAAAACAATGTTATATGAATGGGAAGCTAATGGAATGTTTACCGCAAGTAAAGCTGGATATATTTCTATGTCTAAACTGTATTCTACAGTAGGACTTAATGGAATTAATGAAGCTGCAGAATTTTTAGGAATTAAATGTAATTATAATAAAGACTATATAGCTTTTTGTCAATTAATTACTGGTACAATTAGTGATCTTAATAAAAAGAATGGAACACCTAAATTCCAATTTAATACAGAATTTGTCCCTGCTGAAAGCCTAAGTTCTAAGAACTATAACTGAGATAAAAACGATGGACTATGAGTACCCTCTGACAGGAATCTATATAATTCATACTTTTATATTGCTTCAGATCCAAATACTTCAATCCTT
>Ga0256869_1001291_pt1 | contig 12189 bp, 24 predicted proteins | sample RumenRJG_05RNA_FD_186096 | JGI IMG/M metagenome (GOLD analysis project Ga0256869, IMG submission 186096) | Metatranscriptome of bovine rumen microbial communities from Lethbridge, Alberta, Canada - Rumen RJG_05 (Metagenome Metatranscriptome) | ecosystem: Host-associated > Mammals > Digestive... | reverse complement strand
GATGCGGAAAGTTACTTCAAACCGAGCTTACGAGCAGGCTCCGGAACCTGCCGATGATAGTGAGGAAGATAATTTCCGTTGACAAATGTGGGGGTTTAACCCCTGCGACTAACGGCGCACGCCCATTGAAAGGTCATTCGCAAACACACAGCGGCGAGTGATTTTTTTAATGAGTAAGCGCGACACACACGGCAATGTTGACACAAGCAAGTTAGTATAAAACGGAGGTAAAAAAATGGCTGGTCAAAAAATCAGAATCAAGCTTGCGGCTTACGATCACAAAATGGTAGATCAAGCGACTGAAAGAATAGTCGAAACCATGAAAAAAGCGGGCGCTAAGATAAGCGGTCCTATTCCCCTTCCCACTGAGAAAGAGGTGGTTACGATTCTTCGTTCTCCCCACAAGTATAAGGACAGCAGAGAACAGTTCGAGATAAGAACTCATAAGAGGCTTATCGACATTTATTCGACGAACGCCAAAATTCTCGACAGCATCCATCTTCCTGCGGGCGTAGACGTAAAGATCAAGCTTTGATCTTAATCAACAAGGTAACAATTTTTTAAATAATACGGAGGTGAACTTTATCTATGAATAAAGCAATCATTGGTAAGAAGTTGGGTATGACCCAGATCTTTTCCTCGGACGGAAAAGTAATCCCGGTCACCGTCATTGAAGCCGGTCCGTGCCCCGTCGTTCAGATCAAGACGGTGGAAAAGGATGGCTACGAGGCTTTGAAAGTAGGTTTTGAAGAAGTCGGCGAAAAGGCGCTCAATAAGCCCGAAGCCGGTCAGTTCAAGAAAGCCGGCGTAAAGCCCCAGAAAGTTATGAAAGAGTTCAGGCTCGACGATTTGTCCGCTTACACGGTAGGTCAGGTCCTCACGGTCGAAACGTTCGCAGAAGGCGACAAGGTCGACGTTGTGGGTTACACCAAAGGCCACGGTTTTTCGGGCGTAATCAAGAGATGGAATCAGCAAAGGCTCAAGATGACTCACGGCGTAGGCCCCGTTCACAGAGAAGTGGGTTCTATGGGCGCTAACAGCTCCCCGTCGAGAGTTTTCAAGAACAAACACATGCCCGGTCAGTACGGAAATGAAAGGGTGACCGTGCAGAACCTCGAAATCGTCAAGGTTGACGCTGCGAGAAACGTCCTTCTTATAAAAGGAGCGATTCCCGGACCGAAGGGCGGCATCGTTACGGTTACGAACACCGTTAAATAAGGAGCGTGAAAGTTATGCCAAACGTTAAAGTTTACAATATGAACGGACAGGAAGTCGGCACGATGGAACTCAGCGCATTATTCGATCTCGAATATAACGAAGCGCTCATTCATCAGGCTGTTGTTACGAGGCTCGCTAACGAGCGTCAGGGCACTAAGGGCACGCTTACGAGAACCGAAGTAAGAGGCGGCGGCAAAAAGCCGTGGCGTCAGAAGGGTACGGGTAACGCCCGTCAAGGTTCCACGAGAGCGCCTCAATGGATAAAGGGCGGCGTCGTGTTCGCACCGAAGTCGAGAGATTTCAGCAAGAAGATGAATAAAACCGCTAAGAGGACGGCTCTTTTCTCCGCTCTTTCTCAGAAGCTTGCGGATAACGAATTGTTCATTGTCGACAACGTTACCGTAAAGGAAGGAAAGACAAAAGAGATGGTAGCTTTCCAAAAGGCGTTCAAGTTCGATAAGACCGCACTCGTCGTCATGGGCGACGACAACGAGCTTGTCGTAAGGGCTGCCCGCAACGTCTACGGGCTCAACACTTTGCCCGTCGCTCAGCTCAATACCTACGACGTCGTTAAAAACGCTGCGGTAGTCATCGCTAAGAGCGCCGTCGAAAAGTTACAGGAAGTTTACGAGATAAGCGGCACCAACGCCGTGAGAATCGTCGGAACTTTCGACGAAGCTATGGAGGTTGAAGAATAATGGAAAGAGAAGTTATTTTAAGACCTGTTCTCTCCGAAAAAAGCTACGCTATGATCAAGGATAAGAAGTACACCTTCGTCGTTGCGAAAGACGCTAACAAAACCGAGATCAAGCTTGCGGTAGAGAAGAAATTCGACGTTCAGGTCGACAAGGTAAATACAGTTAATTGTCACGGTAAGCTCAAGAGAATGGGCAGAAGCCAAGGTTACACTTCTGATTACAAGAAGGCTTACGTAACTTTGAAGAAAGACAGCAAGGCTATTGCTTTCTTTGAATCGTTGCAGTAAAACGGAGGAATAAACAATGGGTATTAAGAGATATAAACCGACTTCTCCGGCTCGCCGTTTTATGTCGGTAAGCACTTTTGAGGAGATCACCTGCACCACCCCCGAAAGATCTTTGCTTGAAGATCAGAGGCACAACGCAGGCAGAAACGCTCAGGGTAAAATTACCGTTCGTCATCGCGGCGGCGGCAACAAGAGAAAGTATCGTATAATCGATTATAAGAGAAATAAAGACGGAGTTCCCGCAACCGTTAAGACCATTGAGTACGATCCCAACAGATCGGCTAACATCGCTCTTTTGGTTTATGCGGACGGCGAAAAGAGATATATTCTCGCTCCTTTGGGCCTCAGCGTAGGCGACGTTTTGGAAAGCGGTGCGGAAGCCGACATCAAAGTAGGTAACGCCCTTCCCCTCGAAAACGTCCCCGTAGGTACGATGGTCCACAATATCGAGCTTCAGCCCGGCAAGGGCGGTCAGATAGCGAGGGCTGCCGGTATGGCTGCTCAGCTTATGGCGAAAGAGGGCAATCTTGCAACGCTTAAGATGCCCAGCGGCGAGATGAGATACGTTTCCGTCAGATGTAAAGCTACCGTCGGTCAGGTCGGCAATCTCGATCACGAGATCGTCCGTGTCGGTAAAGCCGGTAAGACAAGACATATGGGTATCAGACCTACCGTCAGAGGTTCCGTCATGAACCCGAACGACCACCCGCACGGCGGTGGTGAGGGCCGCTCTCCTATAGGCCACGCAGGTCCTCTTACTCCTTGGGGTAAGCCGGCACTCGGTTATAAGACCAGAAAGAAGAAGAATAAGACTGACAAGTTTATTCTTAAGAGAGTAAATTAAGGAGGTAAGAATATATGAGCAGAAGCGTTAAAAAAGGACCTTATGTGCAGGCAAAATTGCTTCAAAGAGTTGAGGCTTTGAACGCCGAGAACAAAAAATCGGTTTTAAAGACTTGGTCGAGAAGCTCGACTATATTCCCTCAAATGGTCGGTCATACGATAGCCGTACACGACGGCAGAAAACACGTTCCGGTATATATTACCGAAGATATGGTAGGTTGCAAGCTCGGTGAGTTCGCTCCCACCAGAACGTTCAAAGGTCATGCCGGATCTAAGACTACGGGCTGACGGAGGTAAGACACAATGGCTAAGAATATGAAATTAAAAACTCAGAGAATTGAGGAAAATAAAGACAAAAGACCGAGAGCGGTTGCCAAATACATCAGGATCTCTCCCTTCAAGGTAAGAGTAGTACTCGACCTCATAAGGGGCAAGAGCGTCGATGAAGCGGTAGCTATCCTCGAAAACGTTTCCAAAGCCGGTGCTGAGCCCGTTAAAAAGGTAGTTATGTCGGCTGCGGCAAACGCAGAACACAACTTGCAGATGAATCCCTCCGACCTCAAAGTTGCGGAGGCTTACGCAGATCAGGGCCCCACTTTAAAGAGAATGACTCCTATGAGCAAGGGCAGGGGCTACAGGATCTTGAAGAGAACGAGCCACATCACCGTCATTCTTGACGCTATGAGCAAGTAAGGAGGACATTATGGGACAGAAAGTTAATCCACACGGACTCAGAGTCGGCATCATCAAACCTTGGGATACTCAGTGGTATGCCGATAAAAAACAGTTCGGTAACTTCTTGAAAGAAGATTACGACATAAGAGATTACGTTAAAAAGACTTATTTCGCAGCGGCTATCTCCCGCATCTATATCGAGAGAGCCGCCGGCAGAATAGCTATCACCATTCATACTGCTCGTCCGGGCGTGCTTATCGGCAAGGCGGGCGCTGAAATCGAAGTTATGAAGAAGCAGCTCGCTAAGGTTACGGGCGGCAAGCAGATCTCCGTCAACATCGTCGAGGTCAAAAAACCCGATTGCGACGCTCAGCTTATCGCAGAATCTATTGCGGCGCAGATCGAAAAGAGAGCTTCTTTCAGAAGAAGTATGAAACAGGCTATTTCGAGATCTATGAGAATGGGCGTCAAAGGTATCAAAGTTATGGTAAGCGGTCGTCTTGACGGCGCCGAAATTGCCAGAAGCGAACAGTACCACGAAGGCTCTATTCCCCTTCAAACCCTTCGTGCCGACATCGATTACGGTTTCTCCGAGGCGCACACCACTTTCGGTATAATCGGTATCAAAGTCTGGATCTACAAGGGCGAAGTATTGGGCCAAGCGAAGAAATTCGAAGGAGGCGAAGCTTAATATGTTAATGCCAAAAAGAGTTAAGAGAAGAAAGCAGCACCGCGGCAGAATGACCGGTAAGGTCACGAAGGGCAACGTTATCGCTTACGGCGAATACGGCCTCGTTGCCGAAGGTTCCGCTTGGATCTCTTCAAATCAGATAGAAGCTGCCAGAATAGCCATGACGAGATTCATCAAGCGTGGCGGTAAAGTCTGGATAGATATATTCCCCCACAAACCCATCACGAAGAAACCCGCCGAAACCAGAATGGGCTCCGGTAAAGGTTCCGTCGAATATTGGGTAGCCGTCGTTAAACCGGGCAGAGTATTGTTCGAGATGGCGGGCGTAACCGAGGAAGTTGCGAGAGAGGCTATGCGCCTTGCCGGCTATAAACTTCCCATCAAGACGAAATTCGTCATTAAAGAAAAAAATACAGAAGGAGTTGAAGGTTAATCATGAAAGCAAAGGATATTCACGGAATGACCAACGACGAATTGGCAGCTAAGCTCGCCGATTTGAAGGAAGAACTTTTTAACCTTCATTTCCGCCATGCCACCGGTCAGCTTGAAAACCCCAACGTTATCGCAACTACGAGAAAAGACATCGCAAGGATCAAGACCGAAATACGTGCGAGAGAGATCAAGGCGAGCGTTTGAGCGGAGGAAAGAAGATGGAAAGAAATTTAAGAAAAGAGAGAGTCGGTATCGTTACTTCCGACAAGATGGAAAAGACGGTCGTCGTCACCGTAGAAATGAAGGCTACTCACCCTGTCTACAAAAAGACGATAACCACCACCAAAAAGTATAAGGCGCACGACGAAAATAACGAGTGCGGCATCGGCGACACGGTCAGAATAGTCGAGACCAGAAAGCTTTCCAAAGACAAGAATTGGAGAGTTGCCGAAATAATTGAAAAGGCTAAATAATATCGGGAGGAGCAATAGTCATGATACAACCGCAGACAAGATTAAAGGTAGCCGACAACTCGGGCGCAAAAGAAATTATGTGCATAAGAGTTTTGGGCGGATCTTTCAGAAAGTTCGGCAATATCGGAGACGTTATCGTCGCAAGCGTAAAGACGGCGACCCCCGGTGGAGCAGTAAAGAAAGGCGATGTAGTTAAAGCCGTTATCGTGAGAAGCTCCAAAGGTCTCAGAAGAGCCGACGGAACTCACATCAGATTCGACGACAACGCCGCAGTAATAATCGATAACCAGAAACAGCCCAGAGGCACCCGTATTTTCGGACCTGTCGCAAGGGAACTCCGCGATAAAGAATACATGAAGATCATATCGCTCGCGCCCGAAGTGCTGTAAGGAGAATTGATCATGAAAGTTAAAAAGAACGATACCGTTTTGGTTCTTACGGGCAAAGACGCCGGCAAAACCGGAAAGGTCATGACCGCATTACCTAAGGAAAACAGAGTTAAAGTTGACGGAGTTAATGTTCAGAAGAAGAGCAGAAAGGCAAGAAGCGCCAACGAAACGAGCGAAATCGTTTCCCAGATCGGCGCTATCGACGCTTCCAACGTCATGGTAGTTTGCCCCGCTTGCGGAAAGGCGACCAGAGTCGGCTATAAAGTTATAGACGGCAAAAAGGTAAGAGTCTGCAAGAAGTGCGAAGCTTCTTTGGACGCAGCTCCCGAAGCTAAGAAAGCAGTTAAAAAGGCAAAAAAAGCCAAGAAAGAAGATAAAGCCTAATAAGGAGAATAAAAATGGCAGACACAACGACTCAGGTTGCTAAAGAAACTGCAACCGATTCCAAGTATGTTAGCAGAAAGAGAAAGTTGTACCAGGAAGAAGTTGTTCCGTACCTTATGAAACACTTCGGCTACAAGAACATCAACGAATGTCCCAAGCTTGTCAAGATCACCATAAACGGCGGTCTCGGCGACAGCAAGGACAATGCGAAAAGCGTACAGCTTGCTCAACAGGAACTTGCTCTTATCGCCGGTCAGAAACCCGTTCTCACCAAAGCTAAGAAGTCGGTAGCGAACTTCAAAGTAAGGCTCGGTATGAACGTAGGTATCAAGGTCACGTTAAGACAGGATAAGATGTACGATTTCTTCGATAAACTCGTATCCATCGCCCTTCCGAGGGTAAGGGACTTCAGAGGCGTTCCCTCCAAGTCCTTCGACGGCAGAGGCAATTACGCTATGGGCGTTAAAGAGCAGCTTATATTCCCCGAGATACAGTACGATCAGGTAGAGAAGGTAAGAGGTTACGACATTTGTATAGTAACCACTGCAAAGACGGACGAAGAAGCTCGAGAACTTCTCAAGGCAATGGGAATGCCTTTCAAAGCTAATTAAGGAGATAGAGAATCATGGCAAAAGTAGCAATGATAAATAAACAGAAAAAGACTCCTAAGTATTCCACCAGAGGATACACGAGATGCTCTATTTGCGGCAGACCTCATTCAGTCCTCAGGAAATACGGCGTTTGCCGTATATGTTTCAGGGAATTAGCTTATAAAGGCCAAATCCCCGGCGTAAAAAAGGCAAGTTGGTAAGAGGAGGTAGAAAGTAATGACAGATCCTATTGCAGATATGCTTACCCGTATCAGAAACGCTCTGGTAGTCAAGCACGACACCGTTGAAATTCCGGCGTCGAATATGAAGAAATCAATAGCAAAAATACTTCTTGACGAAGGTTATATCAACGCTTACGAACTCGTGGAAGAGGGCGTTCAGGGCAAGATCGTAATCACGCTCAAGTATGGTCCTAAGGGTGAAAAGGTCATCAACGGACTTAAAAGAGTTTCCAAACCCGGCCTCAGAATTTATGCCGGTTGTGAGGAACTTCCCAAAGTTCTCGGCGGTCTCGGTATCGCCATCATCTCTACACCCAAGGGCGTAATGACAGATAAAGAAGCAAGAAAGTCCAACCACGGCGGCGAAGTTCTTGCTTACGTTTGGTAAGAGGAGGTCGGATAAATGTCAAGAATTGGTAGAGAACCGGTAGAATTGCCGGCAGGCGTTACCGTTAAAACGGAGAATGGCATAATCACCGTTTCGGGTCCCCTCGGAACTCTTACGCAAGATTACGATGTGGCAAACATCGAAATAACGGTTGACGGAAACGTCGCACACGTCAAGAGAAACAGCGAAGAAGATCCCATCAGAGCTAAACACGGCTTGTACAGAGCTCTTCTTCACAATATGGTAGTAGGCGTTACCAAAGGCTATGAAAAGGGTCTTACGGTAAACGGCGTAGGTTGGAAAGTCGCTCAACAGGGCAAAGACCTCAACCTCTCCGTCGGTTTCAGCCACCCCGTTATCTTCAAAGCTAAAGACGGTATAACTCTTACCGCTGTTTCCCCGACGGAAATTTCCGTCAAGGGTATGGACAAGGTTGCAGTCGGTCAGACCGCAGCGACCATCAGAGCTATCAGAACGCCCGAACCTTACCACGGTTACGGTATCGCTTACAAGGGCGAGGTAATCGAACGTAAGGAAGGCAAGACGGCCGGTAAATAAGGAGTAAGACAATGATATTAAAGTTGGATAAAAACGCAGACAGAAGAAAAAGGCACGAAAGGGTAAGATCGAAGATCTCCGGCACTGCCGAATGTCCCAGACTTTGCGTATACAGAAGTTTAAATCACATTTACGCTCAGATTATCGACGACGTCAAAGGCGTTACGCTCACCGCTTGCTCGACTATGGAAAAGGCTGTAAAGCCTCTTCTCGAAGGCAAGAGCAAGGTAGAACAGGCTAAGATAGTCGGCGTAGAACTTGCAAAGAAAGCTACCGCAAAGGGCATTGAAAACGTTGTTTTCGACCGTGGCGGTTACATCTACATCGGCAGAGTGCAAAGCTTAGCTGACGGCGCCAGAGAAGGCGGCTTAAAATTCTAAGAGGAGGAATAAAAAATGGCGAAAGAAAATAACAGACCTCAAAGAAAGCAAGATCGTGACGACGGTCTTTGCAAAAAACTCATAGCCGTCAACCGTATTACGAAAGTCGTAAAGGGCGGTCGTAAAATGCGCTTTGCAGCTCTCGTCGTCATCGGCGATGAAAACGGCAAGGTAGGTTGCGGCAGCGGCAAGGCGAACGAAGTTCCCGAAGCTATCGAAAAGGCTACCGCTCAGGCTAAAAAGGCTATGAGAAAGGTATCGCTTGTCGGCAGCACGATTCCTCACACGGTAATCGGCAAGTTCGGCAGAGGCTCCGTCCACATGATGCCGGCTGAAGAAGGTACCGGCGTTATCGCCGGCGGTCCCGTCCGTGCCGTAATGGAAGCCGCAGGCATCAAGAACATAAGAACTAAATCTCACGGTTCGAACAACCCCATCAATATGGTCAAAGCCGTTATCGAGGGCTTGAACGAACTTAAAACTGCCGAGGAAGTGGCAGCTCTTCGCGGAAAGACCGCTGAAGAGATCATGGCGTAAGGGGGTAAACTTAAATGGAACAAGTTAAAGTTACTCTCGTAAAAAGCACGATAGCTTGCCTTCCCAAACAGAAGGCTACCGTCGCCGCCCTCGGTCTTAAAAAAATAAATCAATCCAAGGTTTTTACCGACAGTAATACGTTACGTGGACAGCTTGCGCTTGTCTCGCACTTGGTAAAAGTCGAAAAGGTATGAGGAGGTAAAACTAATGAGATTAGATAATTTACATCCTGCTGAGGGTTCTAAGACCGCAAGTAAGAGATTGGGCCGCGGTATCGGTTCCGGTCTCGGCAAGACGAGCGGTAAAGGTCATAAAGGACAATGGGCAAGAAGCGGAGGCGGCGTAAGACCCGGCTTCGAAGGCGGTCAGATGCCCCTTACCCGTAGAGCTCCCAAGCGTGGTTTCAACAATCATTTCAGAAAGGTTTACACTATTGTCAACCTTGAACAGCTCGCTTCTTTCGAGGCGGGTACCGTAGTCGATTATTCGACTTTAAGGGACTATAAACTCATTACGAAGGAAGTTAAGAATTCCGCCGGACTTAAAGTTCTCGGCTCCGGTGAGCTTAACGTCGCTTTGACCGTAAGAGCCGTTAAGTTCTCTGCGGCTGCGAAAGCTGCCATCGAGAAAGCCGGCGGTACAGCGGAAGAGATTTAAGTTACCCGATAAGCGGAGGTAAGAAATGTTTGAGACATTAAAAAACGCATTTAAAGTTAAAGAAATAAGGGTGAAGATTTGGTGGACGCTCCTGTTCTTGCTTTTGTACAGAATAGGTTGTTTCATCCCCGTTCCCGGCGTAGGTACGAGTTTGCTCAGCAACACTCAGCTCGCCAACACCTCTTATTTGAGTATTATGAGTATGATGACCGGCGGATCGCTCGCAAACGGAACTCTGTTTGCAATGGGTATCGGACCGTACATCAACGCGTCGATAATCATTCAGCTTTTGGCTGTAGCTATTCCTTACCTTGAAAGGTTATCTAAGCAGGGCGAAGAAGGTAGAAAGAAGATCGCCAACTACACGAGATACTTAACTCTCCTTCTTGCCGTTATTCAGTCTATCGGTATTTTGGTAAGCTACGGCGCAAATTCCGAAACCGGAAACTTTGCATCGCTTTCCGCTATGCTCGCCGGAAGTTCGACGACTAACGGATTTACCGATTTCTTATCCTATGTTATCATCATTCTCTTCTATACGGCGGGTACTTGTATCACCGTATGGATAGGCGAGAGAATTACCGATTACGGTATCTCGAACGGTATCTCCCTTCTCATCTTTGCCGGTATCATCGCTACTGCCGCTAACTTCACCGTTCAGCAGTTTGCGCTCATCTTCCTCGGAAGCGACGGCTTAGACAGAACGGCGCTCCTCAGATTCTTGCTCTATATCCTCATCGTCATCGTCGTATTCGGCGCAATCGTTTGGGTAGAGCTTGCCGAGAGAAAGATACCCGTTCAGTACGCAAAACAAGTCAAGGGAAGAAAGATGTACGGCGGACAGTCCACCGTCATCCCCATCAAGGTCAACGCAAACGGCGTTATGCCGCTCATCTTTGCGTTCTCCATCATGACTTTCCCCGAGCTTATAATGACGCTCTTCGGTTGGACGGATGCGCTTAACTGGTGGAGCTATTGGCTCGGTTCGACGTCGAGGCTTCCGTTCTATACGATAATCCTCTGCGTACTCATCGTATTCTTTGCGTTCTTCTATTCGACGATTCAGTTCAACCCCGAGGACATCTCCAAGACGATACAGCAAAACGGCGGTTTTATTCCGGGTATCAGACCCGGCAAGCCGACGGCTGACTATCTCAAGAAGATCTCCAACAGACTGACTCTTTTCGGAGCGATATTCCTCGCTATCCTCGCACTTATCCCCTCGCTCGTCCTCAATGCGGTAGTTAATTCCGCCTCGGGCGCAGGCGCATTCAGTGCGACAGGTATGCTCATAGTCGTATCGGTAGCAATCGAGTTCAACACCGCTCTCGAATCGCAGATAATGATGAAGAACTACAAGGGTTTCCTTAAATAAGACCATGAATATAGTTTTATTGGGAGCGCCCGGTGCGGGCAAGGGTACGCAGGCTGTAAGGCTTGCCGAACGCTATAATATCCCGCACATATCGACGGGCGATATATTCAGATACAACATTAAAAACGAGACTCCGATCGGGAAAGTTGCCAAGTCTTATATAGATAAAGGACAACTCGTTCCCGACGAGGTCACCGTTCAGATCGTAAAGGAAAGGCTCGAACAGGACGATTGCAAAAATGGCTATCTCCTCGACGGCTTTCCGAGAACGGTCGCTCAGGCGCAGGAACTCGATAAGATTTCCGAAGTCGACGCCGTCGCCAATATCGACGTGCCGTTTGGAAAGCTCATGAGAAGAATTACAGGCAGAAGGCTTTGCGCTTTATGCGGAAGTTCTTATCATATCGACGGTTTAAAAGGCAAGACGACTTGTCAAAAATGCGGCGGCGAACTCGTTCAGAGAGCCGACGACAACGAGCAGACCGTAAAAAACCGCCTCGACGTATATACGGCGCAAACTCAGCCCCTCATCGGCTATTACGAAGAAAAGGGCAAACTTGTAACGGTTGACGGCGACGGCGAAATCGATGCGGTTTTCAATCTGATAATCGCAAGGTTAGACAAATGATCTATATTAAGACAGACGAAGAAATCGAATTGATGAGAAAGGCTTGCAGGATAACCGGCGACGCACTTAAAGTCGCCGAGGACAACCTCAAAGCCGGAATGACTACTAAAGAACTTGACAAGATAATTCACGATTATATTACGTCATGCGGTGCAAAACCGACGTTTTTGGGGCTTTACGGCTTTCCTGCGTCGGCTTGCATTTCGATAGACGACGAGGTCGTACACGGGATACCGAGCGACAGAATAATCGAGGAAGGACAGATCGTCAAAGTCGATCTCGGGGCGTTTATAAACGGCTTTACGGGCGATGCGGCGAGAAGTTTTTACGTCGGACATATCGACCCCGAAAAGAAAAGGCTTATCGAGGTTACAAAAGAGAGCTTTTTCAAGGGGATAGAGGGCATCTGCATAGGCAGTGCGCTCGGGGATATAGGCGCACAAGTTCAAAGTTATGCCGAATCTAACGGTTTTTCGGTAGTCAGAGATATGGTCGGTCATGGCGTCGGGAGAGAATTGCACGAAGATCCTTCCGTTCCCAATTTCGGGAGAAAGGGCACGGGCGTTCGTTTAAGACGCAACATGACGCTCGCCATAGAGCCCATGATAAATATGGGCGGATATGAAATAGATATTGACGGTTGGAAATGCGTAACGTGCGACGGCAAGCCGTCTGCGCATTACGAAAACACCGTCGTTATCGGCGACAACGGAGTAGAGATACTCACGCTTTAATGAAACAAAG
>Ga0256869_1001284_pt1 | contig 12216 bp, 8 predicted proteins | sample RumenRJG_05RNA_FD_186096 | JGI IMG/M metagenome (GOLD analysis project Ga0256869, IMG submission 186096) | Metatranscriptome of bovine rumen microbial communities from Lethbridge, Alberta, Canada - Rumen RJG_05 (Metagenome Metatranscriptome) | ecosystem: Host-associated > Mammals > Digestive... | reverse complement strand
CAAAGGAAAGGTCTTTAACTGGCAGGCTGTTATGAACCAATTATTGATTGACGAACGTATGAGCAAACTGATTGCTAAATACGATTGGTTAATCTAAAAACACAAAATTCTTGACATCCCCTCTCGCTGGGCAGTACTCTGCTTGAAAACGGCTATGTCAATATTCTTGTCAGAAGTTCGGACGTCACAATTACAGCAACTCAGGGCAGCAATATTGCCTCAGAGCCGAATCCTACTGACCGGGACAGCTGGTGGGGTGTCAGTACTACGACATATGCCAGGCTGACTTTGAATGCAGCCGAAAATAACGAAATATCGGGCATGGGACTGCGGGATTACGGCCTTGGAGTTTATGGGGGCAGCGTTGTCAATTTAAACGCCAGCGTGGACAATAAGATAAACGGTACATTTTACGCAGCTTACGTAACAGCTCGTGATTATTACACGGGGGAATATGCCAGCAGCAGCACTCTCAATTTGACGGCCAGCGGCGATAATAAGCTGTATGTGCATTCTGCTGTGCAGAACTACGGTTCCTCGTCTTCAGCGATTGCTGTCGGGGCTGTCCGCAGCGGGGAAGTCAACATTCATTCGACATCAGGCAGCAACAGACTTACTGCTGAGGCGGTGGATGATGCAGAAGTTTTTTTTGCCTCACATGGCGGAAACATCAGCATGATCGCGGAAAACGGCAGCAATGTGATTACTGCCACGGCATTGTCAGGCAGCGACGACCCTTATTCTTATCAGACAATTGAAGGAGTTTATTTACAGAGAGGCAGCACGGGGTATATCCGGGCCGGAAAAGACAACGTCATCACAGTCACGGGAACGGGCGCGCAGCCTCGTGATGAGGCAGCAGGCATTCAATGTCTTTTAGGCAGCACACTTGACGTCATTGCCGAAGAGGGCAGCAATGTCTTTACTGTAAATGGCCCTATGTCATACGGCATTGTGGTCGTGCATAATAATGCTGCGCTGACGGTTCAGGCAGCTCAGGGAAACAACGAAATCACAGCAGGCGCGGTCGGTATATATACGCGCAATACAGGCAAAGCTGACATCACTACGCGTGCCGGTCTCAATAAAATCACAGCAGATGAATACGGCATGCTGGCGCTTGTCGACGGCAAGATCAATCTGACTGGACAGACGCAGGTCACAGCGCCGAGAGCTCTTAACGCAGATGGCCTGAACAGCCAGAACAACGACGCGGCATCTGTGACCATAAATTATGACGGCAGCAGTTCGGTTAGCGGCGATGTCTATGCCTATAACGGCGGTCATGTGGAAGTGAAACCCATTGCTGACAGCGCTTTCAACGCCAGGAAAATGAATATTACCGGCGACATCTACGCTGCCTATCAGGATGCGGATGACACTCCTGATCCTGCTACTTATGTGGGCGGAACGACTGATATATCGCTGACTTCAGACAGCACGCTGACCGGTAAAATCCTGACGTTTTACTCAGCTGATGATTACGGTACAGATCGCGCCGGAACAGCGAACCTCACTATGGATGCCGGCAGTCTCTGGCTCATGACCGGCTCCAGTTCAGTGAGCAGCCTGGCGAACAACGGCACAGTCCGTTTCCGCAGCGGCGGCGATTCGCTCCAGATCACCGATATGACTGGTTCGGGCGTTTATGAACTTGACCTGTCGATGACAGGATCCAACAGCGACATGATCTATGCGGTCAACGGCACCAGCGAGGCGCAGACGCTTACGGTGAAAAATCTGACAACACTCGACAGCGAAATGAACGCAGGGGACGCCGTGCGCTTTGCCACAATAAAGAATTCGCAGAATGAGTTTGTTGACGGCAGAACGGTAGGCATTATCCCCAGCGGCATCTACAACGACACGTTGAAAATTCAGTATCGCAATTACGAGACTGATCCGCTGAACACAGCTGAATACAACGATGCTTATAACGGCGATGGCACGCTGAAGCCGACCACGGCGCAGGTGGAAAGTCTTTACGGCGGCGCCGGCGCGAAAAACGTCTACCTGGTGAAAAGCCAGAGTATGAATGATGGAGCTGTCACGCCCGGCGCAATTAAAGACCTTGTCTGGCGTTATGTCACAGATCTTGACACGTTCACCAAACGCCGCGGACAGGCTCAGTATTTTATTCCCGGCAGCAATGACGGTTTCTGGGTGCGCGCGGCGCATAAGAAGTTCGGCATCGACGGCACAGGCTCAATCTCCGGCAACACTTATGAGCTGGGGTACAGCAGCGTACAGAACGACGACGAAAAAGAGAAGCACCGCATGGGTGCAGCGCTGGCCGGATCACGCCAGACAGGCCATCTTGAAAATTTTGCCAGCAGTCTGAAAGTGAAAGACGGCTACCTCGCAGTCTACGACACTCACGAGTACCTTCCTGACAGGGAGAAACTTGCCGGAAAACCGGAGTGGAAAAAAGACACGTTCCGCTACTGGGATAACTATCTGAAAATCCACCGTGTCAAAACCGAGTACGACGCTTCTGACCGTCTGACTGGCGCGAGATACGAAGGCAGTTACCGTCAGAGCGTTATCGCGCTGAGCACAGAGTACGGCGCAAAACTTCCCTTTGCGAAGCGCTGGTACTGGGTGCCGCAGGCGCAGCTGCAGCTCAGTTATGTGCAGGGATATGACTACAGCGATTCCCAGGACATCTATTTTAAGGGCGATGACGAATGGAGCCTTGTCGGCCGTCTTGGCTTTGACCTGGTACACGTGGTTGACGAAAAACATGACGGGCGGCTGCACCTGAAAGCCAGCCTGCTCCATGAATTCTCCGACGGCACAGATGTGAGAGCGGAGACTTACGGCGCCGGCGCGGGAACGTACTTTGCCCGCGGCGAGCAGAGCGGCACCTGGGGCGTGTTCGGCATCGGCTACAGCAGCCGCCTGGGCAGCAGCGCCTACCTGCATCTTGACGCGGAGTGGGCTGCGGGCAACGACTTTGACGACACGTACTTCCTGACTGCGGCACTTCACGTGGAACTGTAGCAATGCCATCCGCGGGGCTGCTTTAAAAACTGATATGCTCTGACTGACTCCTTCTTCACAGGACGCTGAGATAAAACAGTCCTTTGGAGGGGGAGTTTTTATGTACTGCCGGAAGAAGCAGGGATCTTCACAGGGCAGCCCTGTGAGTCTTAGGCAGAACAGCTGAAAAACGCTGCTGTCAGGACCAGGACAGAAATTACGGCAGTCAGTGAAGAGATGCGGCATATATTGTGACAGAGCCACAGTCCTGCAGAGAAAACGGAAATGCGGGGCGGCGGAAAAAGCGGCCCGGCACTGAGCCGCCGCGGCAGACATTCCGGCACGCAGGCCGGCAGGCAGCAGTTAAATATCGCGAATCTGTTTTTCAGTTTAAACTGATTTGCCCGTGTTTATATGAAAACAGATCTGTCAAAGAGCAGGACGGAGAGAAAAACAATGTATTGCAGTTCTCGTTTCTGCGAGTGCATGCACACAGGAAAGTCTGAAGCAGTCGCCTGGATATTATGAAACAGAAAATCAGCCATGACAGAAAATGTACCTGACGCGCTGCGGCGGTAACTGCTGAAATCTCTGCCAATACTGCAAGCTCAGACCTGTGCCGCGTTTTAAGCAAAGACTGCAGCGGCACAGGTACTCAGAGGTATTGTGACAGAGCCGCATAAAATGCTATCCGCCGAATGTCCCAGCCGGCAGGGAATTGCTGCATTTTACCTTCATTGCAGCCTGGGCGTCACATCACGCTGACGATTTTCTACTACCCTGACTGTAAAAAAACGCGCAGTGTCTGCCGACGTCAAAATACGGACAGAAGTGCGGTATTTCCTGCCCAGAGAAAGGAACTGGAAAGTTTTTGATTTTCTTTAATAATTTTAATCTGAAAGTTTGATTTTTGTTGACCAATAAGCATCAGCAATGCAGTAATTGCAATACGTGAGGAAATATTAAATGAATTAGCACTCAACACTTGACAGTGCTAATAACAGTGTTATAATACGGGCAGAACGAAAGAAGAAGTTCCGACAGAATTTCTCCTGCAGTTTCGAATCAGTAAATTTTGACTGCGGCACAAGCCGCGCTTAGGAGGAATATAAAATGATGGTACCTGCTCTTTGGAATGACAATCTTTTTGATGTGTTTGATGACGTGTTCAACGACAACTTTTATCGTCACAGCCCGCTTTACGGACGCAGGGAACAGAATTTGATGAAGACCGATGTCCGTGAAACCCCGAACAGTTATGAAGTGGACATCGACCTTCCCGGATTCAAGAAAGATGAAGTGAACGTTCAGCTTGAAAACGGCTATCTGACTATCAGTGCCGGTAAGCAGCTCAGCAAGGACGAGAAGGACAAGAAAGGCAGCTACATCCGTCAGGAGCGTTATGAAGGCAGCTGCTCACGCAGTTTCTACGTCGGCGATGACATCAAGAAAGAGGAAATCAGCGCGAAACTCGAAGACGGCATCCTGCGCCTGAGCTTCCCCAAGAAATCCCAGAACGAAGTTGAACAGAGCAAATTCATTGAGATTGAATAGTTTCAGTAAATCCGACTGACATCTTCGTCATCTCCCATATACTCCCAGAAATTCAGGAACGCCGGCGGCATAACGCCCCGGGGTTCCTGGTTTTTTATTCAGTGTTTTAACTGCAGCAGTTCTGCCGGGCATCTGTAAATCTGAAGAAGAAGCCGCCGCCGAAAGGACGTCCCAGCGTGTCACGGCCGCCGATCCAGTAGTCAAAAAGGCCGGGCACACCTGCTTTCTGAAGTTCGGCAGTTGAAACAGCAAAACTCCAGCGGCAGCCGTACTGTTTCAGCGAGCCGGGAACAGCGCGGATTCCCATCGTCCGGGCGTTCGTGCCGCCCAGAACGATCAGCAGCGAACTTTCAAGAGGGACACGTCCGGTGTCAAGTTCAAAGACGATGACAGTCTGCCCTTCATCATCCATAGCCGCTGAGGCGGGGACAGCTTGAACTGCAGCGGCGTGCAGTTCTTTTTCTGCCGCCGACAGCGTTTCCAGTGCCTTTTCTGCGCACCAGTCATCACACTGTCTGACGGCATCACGGACTTCAGTTTCCGTCAGGTTCTTCTGGTCAAGGCAGATGTGCAGCTGCGCTGTCTTGTGAGACAATTCGGTCTCCAGCCCCCACAGCAGGCGAGAATGGCTTTTTTCATGTTCCTGATACAACAGCTCAAAGAGACTCTGGAAGTCTCTCATTTTCTGCCAGCCGCCGCTGTGCCATGAGTTCAGGCCGGCATCAGGCAGCAGATGGGTTCTGAGCATGTCTGCGGCTTCCTTTCCCATAGTGTCAAGCGCAGCAGGAACACCGTAAAACGGGTGAACCGGCACAAAGGGCAGTTCACAGGGCCGGCCGCAGCACAGGTGCATGACTGTGCGCTCCGGGCGTTCTTTTTCAGCAAATACGGTTATTGATGCGTCCATGGTCGTGCCCGTGCAAATGCGGCGTATTTCTGTGTCGTGAGGCGCACCGCCGGGGAACGGAGCACGCGCCCAGGCGGGGTCAAGAAATGTTCCGTCATAATGGCAGCGCAGAACCTCTTTCACCTGATCAGGAGAGACAGGGGTCGGAGGAACGACCGCAAACGGGTAACACTGTCCGTCATCGCGCCAGAAAGGACTGCGGGTCAGAATGCTGTAGCCGCCGGCACTGCGGAACCGGTTGCCGGGGCTGTTCAGCGTCTCTTCGGATTCATAGGCAGCTGCAAAGTCAAACGGGCCTTTTGCCGGATCATACCAGCCTTTTTCCCTTGCGTATTCGATAAGACCGGGCGAAAGAACAAAATTATCATGATCGCCGGGATCTACCTCGTGAATGGTGTAGTAGTTGGGAATAAATGCAGCTTCTTTGTCGCCCACACGACGTGCCGCGTAATGTTTTCCGCTGACAACTTCAATAAGCCAGGCTTCATCTGCATCAGCGGCAATATAGGTTCTGCCGGAACTGACATAGCCGTAGCGGTCAAGAAGCTCTGCAGCAATGCGCACCGCGTCGCGGGCGCTTTCTGCACGTTCGGCCATGATGCGGCGCAGGTTGAAGCCGATGCCGCCTTCACTGAGCCGGGAAGCGTCTTCAGTGTCCTCTTTGGAATCGCAGCAGCTGTCACTGACCACCAGCACGCCGCGTTCATTATAAAATGAGTCGGACGTTGACATGCCGCCGCCGGCCTTCTTCATCTCGCTCCAGTAGAAGCCGAATGTGTGCGGCACCTGCGGTATCTGTGCGAGCCCGGTTTCAGCCGGGATCAGTTCGCCTTCTGCGTGGTCAGCAGCGGGAACATATCCATGACGGTTGACGATGCGCCCGCCGTCATCTTCATTGTGTCCGACAATCACATGTCCTGTTGATGATGCGTCTTTTCCGATCACAACGCTGGTACACGCACATGCGGCGGCAGCCGCACAGAGAATCAGCGCGAGTGCTGAAAAAAGTATCACAGACAATGAAAGCACCTTCTTAACGAAATTGGTGAGCTGCGCCGCAGAAAGGCAGACTCCCGCAGCGTCTTTATTATAAAGAAAACCCTGGTTCTGTCAAAATCATCAGTCATAAAGGTGACATGCCGCAAAGTGTCCCGGTTCGAATTCCTTCATTTCAGGTACTGTCTGAGAACAGACGGGCGCTGCATGGCGGCAGCGGGTATGAAAGCAGCAGCCTGACGGCAGATTGACTGCACTCGGAATCTCGCCCTCAAGACCTTCTGAATTGCGCATGTTGTGTCCCGCCAGCGTTGGAATTGACGAAAACAATGCTCTGGTGTAGGGATGCATTGGCGCTGAAAAAATCTGTTCCCTGCTGCCTTTTTCGACGATGAACCCCAGATACATCACAGCCACCTGGTTGGAAATGTGCTTAACCACAGACAGGTTATGGGCGATAAACAGGTAAGAAAAATGAAATTCGTCTTTCAGGTCCATCAGCAGATTCAGAATCTGCGCCTGAATGGAAACGTCAAGCGCTGAAACCGGCTCGTCTGCAATGATGAATTCCGGCTCAACAGCCAGTGCCCGGGCAATTCCGATCCGCTGACGCTGTCCGCCTGAGAACTGGTGCGGGTAGCGTTCTGCCTGCTCAGGTCTGATCCCGACACGTTCCAGGAGTGAGAGGGCCCGTTCGCGTGCATCCTTTCTGTTTGAGGCTACCCGGTGAAACAGCATAGGTTCAGTAAGAATTTCCAGCACGTTCTGGCGGGGATTCAGCGACGCATAGGGATCCTGAAAGATCATCTGCATTTTCTTGCGCAGAGGCAGCATATCTTTGAGCGGAATGTGGGTGATATCCTGTCCCCGGTAAATGACAGTTCCTCCGGCTGGTTCGATAAGGCGGATAATGCTGCGCGCAGCCGTTGACTTTCCGCAGCCTGATTCACCGACAAGGCTGTAGACGCTGCCTTCCTCGAGATCGAAGCTGATCCCGTTGACGGCATGGACAATACGTTTGCGGCGGACAACCCTGCCGTGTTCAAAATGAATCTGACTCAGCAGCGAACGGTCAAGATCAAACTGCTGGCGCAGGTTTTTCACAGAGAGAAGAACAGACATTTATTTCACCTCCGCCGATGTCCCGCGCAAAGGAAAGTGGCAGGCCGCACAGTGTCCCGGTTCAACTTCACGCAGCTGCGGCGCTTCAAGGCGGCAGCGTTCCCGGGCAAAAGAGCAGCGCGGACTGAAATAGCAGCCGGCAGGCAGGTTAAACATGTTCGGCACAATGCCGGGAATTGTGTCAAGCCTTTTTTGGGTGCGCTCAAGGTCAGGAATCGAACGGATCAGACCGGCTGTATAAGGGTGCAGACTGCGGTCAATCACATCACGAGCCGTTCCGCTTTCGACGATTTTGCCGCAGTACATCACATTGATCCGGTCTGCGATTTCTGACACCACGGCCAGGTCGTGGGTGATGAGCATCAGCGAGCATCCCTCGGCGCGGATCAGGCTGGTCATAAGTCTGAGAATCTGCGCCTGAATAGTGACATCAAGGGCGGTTGTCGGTTCGTCGGCGATGATCAGCTTCGGCTTTGCGGCCAGAGCGATGGCGATGACCACACGCTGTCTCATGCCGCCGGAGAACTGGTGCGGGTAGTTTTTCAAACGTGCTTCGGCGTTTGAAATTCCCACCGCTTTCAGCAGACGGATGCTTTCAGCATGCCGCTCGGCTCTTGAGAGCGGCGTGTGCAGAGCCAGCATTTCGTCGATCTGCTGCCCGATGGTGTATACCGGGTTCAGAGATGTCATGGGGTCCTGGAAGACCATAGAGATATCACGGCCGCGAAGTCTGTTCATTTCATGCTCCGGGAGCTTCATGATGTCCCGGCCGTCAAAGACGATCTCACCGGATACAATGTGTCCCGGTTCGTCAATCAGTCTGATGATGGAAAATCCTGTAACTGACTTGCCTCCGCCGGATTCGCCGACAACTGCAAGAACTTCGCCCCTGCGGATATCGAATGAAATGTCATCCACGGCCCTGACAGTGCCCTTGAATGTTTCAAACCACGTGCGCAGGTGCTTCACCTGTAAAAGAAGATTATCACTCATGACGCACGCCTCACTTCAGCTTGGGGTTCATCTCGTCGCGCAGAAAGTCGCCGAGAAGGTTGATGCCGAAAACAATCAGCATAATATAAAGTCCGGGAAGGATGGAGACCCACCATAATCCGCTGTACAGCACTGTGAAGCCATCATTGCAGAGCATCCCGAGCGACGGCTGTGAAATCGGCACGCCCAGTCCGAGAAAACTCAGCGTGGCCTCTGTAAGGATGAATCCGCCTACCTGAATGGTTGAAAGCACTACGATTGAGGCAAAAACATTCGGCAGCACGTGACGGTAGAGAATGCGCCAGTTCGGCAGCCCGATCACATGGGCTGCGTCGATGTATTCGCTCTTTTTGACGCGCAGCGTTTCACCGCGCACAGTACGCGCGTAGCGCATCCAGCCGACCAGTGTCAGCGACAGCAGGATATTGGCAATGCTGCGTCCGAGAAATGACATGAGGAACAGCGCAATCAGCATGGATGGAAACGACATCTGAATATCAACAATGCGCATGATGACCGCGTCTGTCCGGCCCCCGAAATACCCCGAAACAAGCCCCAGTGTGATGCCGATCGCACTGGCAAAGAGCGTGCCTGCGATGCCGATGATCAGTGAGATGCGGCTGCCGTAAACAATGGCACTGACCATGTCGCGGCCCTGCTGGTCGGTGCCGAGAAGAAACTTTATATCGCCGCCTTCCATCCAGAACGGCGGCTTGTAGGCATCAGCCAGATTCAGCTCAGCCATGTTGTAAGGATTCTGAACTGTGAAGTACGGTCCGAAAACTGCGATCAGCACAACGAGCACTACAATTACAGCTCCGGCCACGGCAGTGGGTGAATGGCAGAAATTGTAAAAAAGCTCTGAGTCAAGAAACGCACGCAGACGTCCCTTTTGTTGTTTTTGTGACATTTCCGTGCCTCCTACTGCAGGTCAATGCGGGGGTCAATGAACACGTAGAGCAGGTCTACGACAAAATTGATCACCACAAACATGATTGCCACAAAAAGGATGTAGGCCGCAATAATCGGACGGTCTCCGCTTGTAACGGCATCGATCAGCAGTTTGCCGATCCCGGGCCATGCATAAATAGTTTCAGTAATGGTGGTGAAGGCGATCAGGTTGCCCAGCTGAAGGCCGAAAACAGTGACAACAGGGATCAGCGTGTTTTTCAGCGCATGTCCGAAAAGCACCTTGCGGACCGGCACGCCTTTGGCGCGCGCAAATTTTACATAGTCCTGACGCATGTTTTCCTGCATGCCCGCACGGGTCAGGCGGATTATAGTGGCAACATTGCCCAACGCCAGCGTAAGAGACGGAAGAATTATATGCGACCAGCCGTCAGCCGTTGCAAGGCTTGTTGAGATGCCGAAGATTTTTCCGACTTCCCCTCGTCCCGAGACAGGAAGAATTCCCAGATAAAGCCCGAAGAAATAAATCATGACCATGCCGATCCAGAACGATGGCATGGAAATGCCCGCGATGGAAAGCCCCATGACTGTCTTGCTGAATTTGCTCTTGGGATAAGCGCCTGACCACACGCCGAGAGGAATGCCGATCACAATAGTCAGCAGCATGGCGACGATTACAATGTCAAGCGTGGCAGGCAGACGCTCGACGATGAGCATCAAAGCCGGCAGATGGTACATGTACGATTGGCCGAAGTTGCCGTGAAGGGCGTTTTTGATAAATACAAAGAACTGCACGTACAGCGGCTTGTCCAGCCCCAGGGCTGCGGTAACTGCGGCAACTTCCTCAGGTGTTGCGTTTTCGCGCACCATGAGATAGACAGGGTTGCCCAGTACACTGGTCAGGATGAACACAATCAGTGAAACTGCCAGCATGACCAGCACCAACTGGGAAAGCCGTTTAACAAGAAATTGAAGCACCTCTGACGCCACCTCCGCAAAAAAAGAAGAGACTCAACCAACAACCTCGTTCAGCCCTTCTGCATGGAAAAGCCGGAGGTTCTTTCTGCCTGTCAGAAAGAACCTCCCGGCATTTATGCTTTTTTCAGTTGCCGATTACTTCTTAAATGTAATGTCCCATGCATAAACGTACTTGTTGTAGCGCGGCGTGTAGTTGATGCGAGGTCCGACAGCGTAAACATCCATTTGGAAATGGAGCGGGATGTAAGCTACATCATCCGCAGCAATTTTCCATGCCTGCTGTACAAGGGCACTGCGTTTATCGGCGTCCACAGTTGACATAGCTTCTTCTATAAGCTTATCGACTTCTGGATTGCTGTAGTAGCCGCGGTTCACGCCGCCCCATCCGTGTTTGACATATTCTCCCGGCTTCATGGAGTAGATCATGTCAAGTGCAATCAGAGCGCCTTCACCGCCGGAATCGGCCCAGCCGCTCTGGCAGAAGTGAGTATTGTCACCGGTTCTGTTCATGGAGCCGATGTAGGAGAAGAACACATTGCGCGACATGAGATTGGGAACCACTTTGATGCCCACTTTTTCGAGGTACCCGGCTACAGCTGTTGCAATGGCACCGTCGTTGATATAACGGTCGTTCGAAGCATCGAGAGTGATCTGGAAACGGAACCCGTCGGCCTGGCGCGGATAGCCTGCTTCATCAAGAAGTTTTTCGGCCAGTTTGGGGTCATAGGCAAGGCGCTTAATGTCAGGGTTGTAGCCGTTGTAGCCCTCTGGGCAGTAGGTTGCAGCGGGAATGGCATAGCCGTTCATGATCTTGGAAACGATTTCGTCTTCGTTGATTGCATGGTACATGGCTTCGCGGACCCGTTTGTCCACCATGGGGTTTTTGCCTGTGGGAGATACAAGAGGATACTTTGAATCTTTGCTGGGATTTTCAACGCACGAAGGGTTCAGGTAGATGATGCGCAGGCTGGGCATTTTGACGATGGAGATGCTCTTGTTGCGCTCAATCATCGGCACGTCGCGCACCGGCACGTCGATAATCATGTCAACGGCGCCGGAAAGCATGTTGGCTGTGCGTGTGCCGGGGTTGGTGATCGGCTTATAGATCACGTTTTCAGCTTCTGGCTTCTCGCCCCAGAAGTTTTCGTTGCGCTTCAGCACAATGCGGTCGCCGCGGACATGTTCGGCAAGAACATACCGGCCCGTTCCGACAGGGTGAATGGCGTTGTAGTCATCATCGTGAGGCTCGTAGGATTCCTTGTCGAGAATCACAACGTCTTTCAGATGCGCCAGAAGAAGCACGTTGGGGGCCTTGCAGGTTACTCTGACAGTGTAATCGTCAGTTTTTTCATACTTGTCAACCGTGGCGAACGCATAAAGAAAAGCAGATTTTTCTGGGGTGTTTGCACGGTCGAAGGAAAAAATCACGTCGTCAGCGTTGAAATCGTTGCCGTTGCTGAACTTTACGCCTTTGCGCAGATGGAAAGTCCAGACTGAGGCGTCATCGTTTGGTTCCCAGCTTTCAGCAAGTGCCGGCTGATACTTGATATTGGCGTCAAGCGTGATCAGAGTGTCAAAAACGTGGTCCATCAGAGCGTTGTTGATTGTTTCGTTCAGTGAATACGGGTAGAACGAATATGCGTCACCTGTCAGGCCGATGGTCACATCATGCGGGCCTGCGGCAAGAGCGGCGGTGGCTGAAAATGCAGCTGCAGCCAGAGTCCATTTTAAAACTGAACGTTTCATACACAGTTCCTCCTTCTGATGAAATCATT
>Ga0256869_1001279_pt1 | contig 12236 bp, 9 predicted proteins | sample RumenRJG_05RNA_FD_186096 | JGI IMG/M metagenome (GOLD analysis project Ga0256869, IMG submission 186096) | Metatranscriptome of bovine rumen microbial communities from Lethbridge, Alberta, Canada - Rumen RJG_05 (Metagenome Metatranscriptome) | ecosystem: Host-associated > Mammals > Digestive... | reverse complement strand
GACATGGTGAATGCAAAACTCCGCTCGCTCAAGTCGGACGATATAGAGCGTGTCGAGGTCATCACCATACCACCGTCAAAATACAAGGCTGAGCCAAATGCGGGCTATGTGAACATCGTGCTGCGTCGCGACCAGACGTTAGGCTTGCGCGGCGACTTGATGGGTGGACTGCACTTCAAGGAGCACACCAACTGGGATGTGATGCCATCCATCAACTACGCTACAAAGAAACTCGACGTATCGTTCTCGGCAAGCGTTAGCGATGTCAAAGGCAGCAACGACCATACGCAGACGACAACCTTCAGCGACCATGAAAAGCAGTCGGAATATGTGCGAAGTTTCGACTGGAAAACCTACAACGCTAATCTGTTGGCGAAGTATCAACTATCACAGAAGATTGACTTCGGTTTGCTCAGTAATATATCCACAAATCAGATGGACATCAACCAGCATGATGTTACCCGTGAGTGGAACACAGAGACCGTGACCGATATGAATTCACCCAAGCCCAAGAACTTCAATCTTTCTGCTGAATTGTTCCTCGACTGGATGTTAGACACAAAGGGCAAGATGGTAACGCTGACCTACGACTACCTGAACAACTACGCCAAACAGGACGAAAGGCTAACTTCCACTTTACAGAATATGCAGACCACAGGCTCCAGCCGTTATCGCATTGATGCCTACAAGATGGACTTCACGCTACCACTGGCCATTGCCAATTTAGAGACAGGACTGCACTATACACACATTGGCAACAGTTCCGACGTAAACATCTATAGCGATGCCACAGGCACATGGCAAAAGGATTTGGGCCAGTCTAATGAGTTCGACTATACTGAGCAGACTGCTGCTGCATACGTCTCTGCCTGGCGTCAGTTCAGCAAAAAGTTCTCGGCAAAGGTTGGCCTTCGTTTGGAAAAGACGTGGATTGAAGGTCGCCAGATAACGACCAATACCACCAATCGAGACAATTACCTCTATGTATTTCCAACCATTCACTTCAGTTGGAACCCGTCAGATAAAGCCCACTTTGGTGCAGCCTATTCGAAAGGCATAGCCCGACCCGACTTCCAGAGCCTCAATCCCTTCCGCTACTACATGACTCCCACCAACTATTTCGCTGGCAATCCCTATCTGACACCAGGACTTACAGACAACGTGGAGGTGAATTTCAGCAATGGGCGCGGCCTTTATGCTGTACTATACGAGAGCCACCAGAAGGATGCTTTAGGTTCCCCAACCACCTTCACACCCGACGGCATCCAGAGCACGACAATGGAAAACTGCTTCTCGTCAGACAAGATGGGTCTTTACGTCTCGTGGCAGCGCAACTTTTTCCCCTGGTGGAACGTCAACCTTGGCGGTGAGGTGTTCTATTCGCAGAGCATCGCCAATAGTGAGGCATCAGGACTGCGCAACCTCTACTCGTGGAGTGGCAAGGGTGAGGTGAGTTCCGACTGGTTCCTGAACCGTCAGCACACATTGGTACTGAATGCCAGTTACACTCATTATTTCCCATACGTCAGCATGACTGCCAAGTACGAAAGCATGGCCCTGTTATATGCCCAGTTACGCTATTCGCTGTTTGACAACCGCTTGCGCCTGAGCCTCAGTGTCAGCGATCCTTTCCGTCAGAACATTACGCGCTCCACCAGCCAGTATGCAGACTACTCCATCTATACCACCAACTATGTCCATCCGCATAGCGTCAACTTTACGGCTACATGGTCATTCGGTGGCAACAAGGTGCGTCGTTCCTATCGTCAGTCTAAGAACACTGAGGCTGGACGAGCTTCAACACGATAGATTATGTAGCAAATACAGACCATCACCCATACAAAACAGGACTTGCAATCATGGCAAATCCTGTTTTTTTTGCTTTTTCTTATTTTTTCTCTGAAAATGGTTAGCTTTTTTGTTTCCTTTCCTGTCTATACATAATGACATCACAAAATGATCTGGTACAGGGTGAATAGCAAATGGGATAAGAAGATAAAAGAGACAATATGTAGAACTATTAAACGAAGAAAAAAATGAGTCCATCAAACTAGAGTGTTTCCTGTTCATCGGGAAATATAAAGTAAAAAGAATATTAAGATTAGCATTTCTCGCAGTTTTTTTGTACCTTTGCCAGCAAAATGTAGATATGACAAGCTTCAACTCATATATTGATGGTCTTGACCTCTCTGCACTGAATGAGTATTGTGTTAATCACGGACGATTGACACAATACGCTAAAGGCGATTATTTCATCAAAGCAGGTGAGGAATCTCAGTATATTGGATTTGTTGAATGTGGATACTTCAACTACATGGTACATAATTCCTCTGAACAAAAAGACTATCTTACAGGCTTTGCCTTTGAGAGTGAGTTCGTGGGCGATTACCCAAATTGTCTTTCAAGCAAGACGTCGGAGGTGACTATTGTGGCAGGAACTTCTAGTAAGGTCTTTCAATTAACTGGTGAAGAATTACGTAAGTTGTTAGATTCCGATGGTATGAAAGATCTCAAACAAGCCATATCCGACCATCTCTTTTCGCAGGTCTATACACAATATCTTGATACCTATCGCATGACCACCAGAGAGCGGTATAAGCGTTTACTCCTTCGTTGTCCTGAAATAGTGCAAAGTATCAACCTAAAAGATATAGCCTCCTATCTGAAAGTTACACCCACAACTATCAGTAATATCCGTAGAGAAATAACTTTTAGTCTGTAAATTCTCAAAACGTTTTGAGAGTTTACTGCCATAATGGAACTTTTGTTTCCTAATGTGCATAGGGTTAATAGACAACTATTAACTTTGCACACAAAAATGTAATATGAATATCGTTATCATCGGAGCCACATCAGGTATTGGTAAAGCTCTTTTCGAGAAATATGCAAGAGGAGATAATCGTATCGGCATCGTAGGCCGACGAGCAAATCTGCTTGATGAATTATGTCAGAAATATCCGTCCAAAACCATCACGGCTAAAGCAGACATTACCAACTTGGAAGAGATTGAACAAGCCATCAATGCGCTTCACAAAGAGTTGGAATACATTGATCTTGCTATCGTGTGTTCCGGTATAGGTGATATTAACGCTACGCTTGAATATAACGTAGAGCGGCTAACCATTGACACCAACATCACGGGCTGGACGTTCGTTATTGATAGGCTTTACAACATTTTCGTGCAACAAGGCCATGGCCACCTTGTCGCCATCACTTCGGCTGGAGGGCTCCGCGGCGAGCCGATAGCTCCAGCCTACAGCGCATCGAAAGCCTATCAAATCAACTATATGGAAGCCCTGCGCAAGAAGGCTTACAAAAGTGGAAGTCATATTCATGTCACCGACATCCGCCCTGGCCTCGTCAATACAGCAATGGCCAAAGGCGAAGGACTCTTCTGGGTGATGCCAGTCGAGAAGGCTGCAAGCCAAATCATTACTGCCATCCGCAAGCAGATGTCCAAGGCCTACGTTACCAAGCGTTGGCACATCCTCGCTGTCATCAACAAGAATCTACCATTTGCATTGTACAAGAAAACATAAATTGAGCCACATAATCGTATTTGTATAATCAACATAGAAGAACCTCTATAAATTCTATAGGTGTCTTGAAGAATGAGAGATTGAGGTACCATAACTACTGCTATAGAATTCTTTTGTACGAAGTTCTTCAAGTGCATCGAAAGTTCCATCACGCCAATAGTATTCTATCTTAGGACTTGCGGTTTCCCAGAGGTCAACACATAGCATATCCCTGTCACCACCATCTTGGCTGATAAACGCCTCGATAGCATCAGCCTGTTTCTGGTTGAGGTGGCGCTGAGACGAACAGTTGCCCATTTCTACCAGAGCCTTGACAGCTTCTTTAAATAACAGGTCGTGCTTCTGATGGTATGATTCCCATGTGCCATCTGCGATTTTCAGCGCATCATCGTAGAGAGGCTTCAGGGCTTTGTCATCAAGATTCAAATCAGGATCAGTCTTTGCCTGCATTTTTGCAAAGTCAAAAGCATCCTTGATGTATGACTTGCGACCTTCTACCGTTTTCTCAACACTTATCGCCTTTAACAAGAAATCCTTCAAGTCCTTTGTGAACTGTTTTACGCCAGCCTTCCACTGGTCAACAATAATTTGGACTACTTTCTTGAAATTCAGGCTGCATGTCGCAAATATCAGATCTTTCAAGACTTTCAGCCTTTCAAGTAAGGCCTTATTGGAATTTCTTGTTTTTGACAACTGTTCAGCCAATGACTTGATTCTCTCATCCTTGGTTATTCTCTGTCCGTCCTTTGGGCCATCTGACCAATAGAGTGGCATTCCATTCTCACTGAAAGCATAACGCTCCTTTTCTATGAGACCTCCGTACACTTCCTTCATTTCGGCAATTTCGGCATCAAGTTCGGCCTTTGCGTCAGCTTTGACTTTTGCAATAGAAGTTTCTTTGTCTTCTTTGGCCTTGGCAAGAGCAGCTTCCTTGTCAGCCTTAGCTTTAATTTCTGCCTCCTTTTTCTCCCTTTCACGGAACTTGGCTAATTCTTCCCATGTGACATCCTGGTCTTTCTTGCTGCCACTCGTCCAAACATAGGGACGGCCATTCTCATCAATAGCAGTTGTTGCCTGACGAAGTTCTTCTTGGTGAGCTATCTTTTCATCCTCTATTGCTTTCCTTACTGCGGGGCTGATGCCTGAGTGGAGCAGCTTGTCGAGCAAGGAAGAATGAGCCAGCTTTGTGATCTCGTTTTTCTGTTCCTGAAGCTCCGTTTTCTTTTCCACTATTTCGCCTTGAATGGCTTGGAGTTCTTTCTCCTGCTTCTGTCGGATGAAGTCGGTACGGGTCAGATGTTCGGCTCCAGTTTCCTCTTTTCGCTTACCTCTTTCCATCTCCAATGTCTCAGCTGCCATATCCTGAAGTTCTGACATGTCCTGCTTGCTGAGCTTGCAGGATTTACCAGTCTCATGGTTCATCCAGTCCCAGATGATATGAGCATGAAGATTCGGTATCCACGTTTCGGGATTCTCAGGGTCTTTGTAGTGACCTTCATCCCTATGAATGTGGATTTGGATAGCTCTTACGCCCCACCTGTCCTGTACTCGCTGGGTGTACTGTCGCAAGTCTTCCATTGTGGTGTCTGGCTTGATGTTGACGACACTCTCACGCAACGGACTGCTGCCGTTTCGCTTTTTCTTCTTGCCCTTCTTGTCGGTGACTTCCACCATGCGTTCCTGCATGGCTCTGCCTGTCTTCTGCTTCACCATTACCTTGATGGCATCATATATCTCTTGCAGGCTCTGACCTTCAACATCAGGTGCGACATACGACTCATTGTTGGGTGACAGATTCTGACGAATGTACAGTGTCTTCGGGTTGAGCGATGCGATGTAGTCTGCGTCCCGCCTGTTGTGGCGTTCGCTCTGCTCGATGTTGCACGGCTCGATGTGGTCGGAGGCTTTGGCTATTTCACTCATAGTAATTTATGAAATTATGAATTTATACAATTATGAAATTTATAAATTTGTAGTTTCCCGTATTCTCCCAAGGGGGTATCGGGGTTTACCCTGATTGGTGGGTGCAGGGAGAGAGTCACTTCCTGCTCAGGGTTCTTAGGGGCAGATGCCACTGAGCGGAGAGCCCAGAGAGAGGGTCACTCTCTGGTCAGGTTGCAGAGGGCTGACAGCCCTTGCCGGGGTTTCGGGGCAGCGTCCTGAACGGGTCAAGGGCAGAGCCTTGTAGGTTCTTAGGGCAAAGCCCTGAGTCCCTCGGAAGAGCCCACAACTACGACAGTAGTTATAGTGGGCTATATCAAGGGCAAGCCCTTTATCTCCCTGCACGCACGTTACGGCACGTTTTCAGAGGATTTCTCTTTCCCTATTGTTGAACACTCCTGAAGCAATGCAGGGCATTGCCTTGATGAAGGTTGGTCGTTCTCCGTCGGACTTGGTTTTGTTCCTTCGTCCATTCCGGTATCAGTAGGCAGAAGATAGTTGCTCTGCCCTGAGAGTCCATCAGTGACAGTTAAGCCAGATGGCGGCTGGTCATTATCCCTCTCTTGTTCTGCCAAGGACAAAAGGGGAAAAGAATGTGTAAGATTCTGTTCCGTTATGCCATTAGGTTCGGGTCCCTTATGATGGATGCTTGCGTTATTTTCAACTGATTGGACAATCGGTGTCCCATCTGATAAAAGTGTTTTATCTTTTTCTGAAACGACAGTCTTTCCTTCGTTTTCAGGTGGGACATGCGTAGCAGTTCTATCAGGCTTCTCGACTGGCTTTACAATAGGGTTACTGACAAAGTAACCGTTCTTGACCATCCTCTGATTCGTAAACCAAACCGACAGGCATTTCAACGTATGGATGGTGGTTCGGTTGGATGCCTCTGACTGGAGGATACCCATTAGATTGAACTCCCTGATGATTCGGGTTGCGGTCTTCCGATTGCATCCCCACATCATGGCAAGCTCCACCTTCGAGGCCATGAATTGGCCAGGTTGTAGGACAGCTGAAAAATGCTTTCTCGTCACCTTAGTTTGATCCAGGACTGCAAGCCGCAAGAAGGTCTTGAAGCACATCATACGGTTGATGTCCTGACACTTGTCGGACAGATAATCCAACTGCGCATCATTGAGCGTTGTACTGTATCTAATATTAGTATATACCATAATTGTTCTTGATTTTGAAGCGGAAGCGGGACTGATATGTCCCACCTAAAATGAGTAGTTCTTAGCGTATCGTCCTCGTAATGATTGCTCGTCTAAGATGATGATTCGCATGTTAGCACGTATCCTATCCATCGTGCGTTCTCCGTATTTTTCCCTCAGTTCCTCATCGTTGAGATTCGTGGTTGCTATCAGCAGGACACCGTTTCTTTCCGTTCTATCCACGACTTCAGAAAACACGTTGTGCATAGTGCCATAGTCATTATACATTCCTTCAGCACCGACATCGTCTATTACAATCATGGTTGTACTGATAGCCGTAGAGTATTTTTCATGGGTAACAATATCGGTTGAGGACATACGTGAAATGGACAATTTAAACAAACGCAAGAATATGATGGGTATCACTTTCATGCAGATTTCCGTCTTACCAACACCAACAGGGCCAATAAGGAACAATCCTTTTCCCTTGTTGTCCGATAACCAGTCGGCAACTTCATCGTACTCCTTAAGCCACTCCACTTCGTGATGCATCACCACTCGTAAGCCAGACATTAATGTCTCTTTGGGCTGGAATACTCGGAAGTGCAGAGGTTGAGGATCAATATCCGTCCCTTGCTGGGCAAGTTCATTTATCTCTTCTCGGAATGCTTCTTCTGTTATCATTGCTTCATCCTTTCCTTCATAGCAGTAAACTTATCCGTAGATCTATCTGTCAGCACCATTCCGATAGGCGTGTTCTTTGATGTGCTCTTAACAGTAGCATGTTTCTGCATTGGAGCCCAGTTCAAGAAATGCTTACGCACGTCGTCAATAGTTTTCTGGGTGTCATATATCAATTCTAAATATTGGAAGAACGCTTCTAACAGTTGACAGACTTCCTTATAATTCTTGGTCATTCCCCGCTCTTCCAGATATAAGACAATGCCCTGAAGCCATGATTCATCATTCCTCAGCTGGTCTTTTATCTCTGACCAGCTGGGCGATGCCGTTTCTTTTGAATTGTCTTCTTTATCTTTATTCTTTATATGGGTCAAGTCATCCGTCAACTTATCCGTCAAGTCAAGTATGCAATATTTGGACGGTACGTATCGGGACTTACCTTTCGTATAAGAGATAAGTCCAATGCTGGCAAGATGCTCCCTTGCTGTGCAAAGCGTTTCCTTAGAGATTCGGATGGATTCACATATTTTAGAAGAAGCACAAGGGAAAGGCATTTTCCAATATTTACTATTACACTCATTAAGCAGATAGGCATATAATGCCACCTCGCTTGAGGGGATAGGAACCAGTTCTGCAACCTTCCAGAACTGGTTCCAATAATCAATGTAAGTTACCATGCAGATCCTCCTTTCTTTCAGCAGCCAGTTCAAGAGCCATATCAACGTCAATCACAATCTTGCGACCCAGCTGTGAGATAGCCTTGTCTATGACTCCACTCTTCTTGATACGGTTAGCCGTAGGGATGCTACAACCAAAAGTTTCAGCTATCCCCTTGATACCGTAAGCCAACTTACGGTCAGGTGATGGCATAGAAGACTCAGGCTTCTTGTCTCTGTCAAGAACACCAAGGTTATTAAATAGGAACGCGAGTTCCTCACCACTCATCATGCAGACAGGAGTCTGCAACAACTTTTCAATTGAGATGATTTTTTTCTCCATAATTCTTTGTTTTTATTTTGTGATATTCAAATTTTCTGGCGCAAAATTAGGAAATATCTTGGAATACCACAAGGATAAAAACACTTGATTTTCAGTGTGTTGCAAAAAGTCCACTGGAGTCCACTGGAGTCCATCTTAGTCCATTGACAAATTGTAGATGATGAAACTCTAAAATACAAAAATTCCACAAACATGAAGCTTGTGGAATGGTATCTATTTACTCAAAGGAATGCTATTCTTGATCCTCCTTTGGTGGAGGGGTCAACTCTTTTAGCCTATCCCGTATGACTTCTACGGTTTCATTCATTGTTTTTTCAGAGTAAACCGTATTATTCGCATTTGAATAGTTCGTTTTTCCGCCCTTTATGGCATCTCGTTTGGGGAACAATCGCTTTGCATCCTCATATCCAGGGAAACTCTTTAGCCATTTTATGGGGTCACTCATTGCACATTTAAATGCACGAGCAGCAAATGCACCACTCTTTTCCTGGTCAAAAAGACTTTCAAATACATCATAGATAGGCAAATTCCTATATTCTACCCTGACGTATTCACTCATAAATTCTGCCTTTAAAGACTCTCTAACAGAATCATCAATACTCGTAACTATAGTATCCTTACATTCATCAGGTTCAGAAACAACCCCAATATTCGTATCATTGGCTGCGTTGTCGGTTTCAATATATTCTTCCTTAGCATCTATATTTGGAGAGATGGCCTTTTTCGTCTTCAAGCGGAAAATATGCCACAACAACCGACTTAAAAGTTCGCTCAGGGGTGTTATGAAGATAGAGAATACCATAGATACACCAAATCCCACAAACAAGATAATGCATATAAACAAGACCACCTTCATAATAGAAGATGTTTCGCCAATAATACTCATCGTGTAATTATATCCCGCTACACTCAAAATGATAAAACAAAGAGCATAGCATATATACATGGACACAGCCCATGCACGATCATTTATCCATTTACTCATATTAATCCTTTCTATTCACCCGGTATTTCTGCCTTGGATGGTTTGGAACGTTTTCGTACATTTTAACCAACTTATCAGCCAAATGTGGCAAAACCTCATTTCTTATATAGTTCTTGTCTCTATCAAGAAATGTTGCAATGTCTTCTATCGTTCTCCATTCTGTGCAGAAGTCAAGGATTAGTTTCTCTATCTCTAATTTGGAAAATCTCTTTTTCTTTGAACTTGCAAGGTTCTTCTCTGAGGTTGCAAGATTCTCGGCTGGACTTGCAAGGTTTTCCTTTGAGGTTGCAAGGTTTTCGGCTGAACTTGCAAGGTTTCCTGTATAGCTTGCAAGTTTAACACCATAAACATGATACTTGGTACCTCGTCCATGACCTGAAGCTTCCAACAAATGAGCTGCACACATATCACTAAGCATCTTAGTGATGTCGGCACGATGGATGTCCAAGGCATATTGCAGTCTTTCATTGGTAATTTCTTCCTCTGAGTATGCCATCGCCAATGTCATCAGTTGTGGTTGTGGCAGTTGTTCAACTCGTTCACCAAACAATCTTATCAGCCCATTCTTGACATTTTCATCTAACAGAGACTCCATAGACATGGTAAGGATCACTTTATTGGGCCGACTTCTCTCAACGATATACGGCCGCTTCCAGTTCTGTTTCTCCCAACCGTGAATAATCTTGTCGGCACCGCTGCCAGCTTTTTCAGCAGAGCCAAGGAAGGTGAACATGGTCTGTAAGTACTTGTTTCTACAGATGCTTTCACCTCCTTTGTAGAATTGCTTGGGAGAGATAAGCATGGTGCCAGGATTGGAGAACACCATCTTGTTGGGATACTTATAGACATTCAACGTGGCATTTTCCGTGTGATCTGCATGAACCAGCATATTGGATAGTGCCTCTCTGACTGCGACATGAGCAGGCGTTTCCGTCTTTCGCTGGTTATCCTCCAAAATGAAAGGCTTGGGCAGGAAGTTCTGGAGGATGGGCAATACCTTACTATAGAACTGGAATAAGTTAGACTCCCAGTTACCATCAGGGCAAATGCGGTTCACCCAACGGCTATCCTTATCGACAATCTCCTGATAGTCTGGGAAGAAGTTGGGATTCTCGTCCATAATGGCGCTGTAGGTACCAAACATCAGCAGTCCAGCGTAGGTCAGTCCATATTCACCAGTCTTCCTATCTTTCCTAAACACATTGAGTTTTTCCAAGAACTGGTCTTCAGGCAATGAATTCCATACATGGTCAGGATTCCATTGCTCAAAACGACGGCGATACTGCTGGATTGAGGCAGGATCTAAATCATCCTTGCTAAAGTTCTTCAGGATTCGTCCATCTACCGGGCTTGCAAGGTTGGCATCGGCAAACATACTGTTGACTTCTTCGCGTGAACAATGATAATCGCCATCAAGGTCACGTCGATAAGTACCAGTATAAGGGTCTAAGCCACAAAATACAGGCCTCAGACTAATATCTACCCGTGGAATATAGAAAACAAGGAAATGGGTTCCGCCAAACTCGACATCAAACACATCATCTTCTTTTAGCAATGCAATATTTATGTTTTGCTTGCTGTGCATACCATTGAAGAAATCACGCTTTAGCTTGGCAATTTGTGATTCGTCCAAACCGTCTAAAATGAGTTCTTCATCTTTTTCTTTCACACCGAAGACGATAGCGCCACCATTCGTGTTGGCAAATGAAGAATAGGTTGACCAAAAGGATTTGGGGAATCCACCTGCAGCCGTTTTAAACTCCAGTTCATCCGATTCCTTATCCTGTAACAACCGTTCTAACACGGGTTGCATATCCTCGTATCTGTATTTCCGATTTGCCATGAATTACTTATACCTTATTATTATATGGTGCAAAGGTACAACTTTTCTTTGTATCTTGGCACACTTAATCTATCTTTTCTCGTTTTTTAGCCTTCTACTTATCCAAAAGCAGACTCAACAACTCTTCTTTCGTCATCGACTCCTTAACCATCTTGACTAATTCCTCTTTGCTAAAATCCTTCTGACGTAGGGACTTCAGCTCTTCGAGATTCAGTAAATAGGAATTGTACTGCATCTGTTCCTCAATGGGATATGGTGAGATATAACGCTTGGTTATCTGCCCCGTATTACCAACAGAATGGCCCATAGCAAAGCTGATGTAATCCATTGGCACCTTCGCACGGCTCATATTAGTAGCAAAACTATGACGGGCAAACGTTGATGAAGGTTCTATCTCCCATTCCATAATCTTTGCAATCTTCTTCACTCTGTCTGCCACATTATGATTCTCTTGATGTATCTTGTCCCTGGCCTTCTTGCTGTCGGGGTCAATGCCTTCGCCAAGAAGAAAGGGAAAAAGCAACTCACCCTTCTTGGCTGGTGCTGCCCAATCGTCAAGTATCCTTTTCAGAGGCGGTATGATTGGGATAATCACCTCAGAACCTGATTCTGAATGGTCTTTTGTCTTATGACGGAAGAAACGGAGAGCCTTATGCTCAGAAATGTCGAAGTAGTCATCGTAGCGCAGCAAAGCCAAATCATAGAGATTGCATCCATTGCAAAGGTATTGAGCAAGGAACATGCCCAGACTCTGTTTCATCTGCTCTGGATGTTTATAGGTCTGAGGGATTGCTCCATCCGTATAAAACTCATATAGCTCTGTCATTTGCTCAACCGTTAGGAACTCTGCCTTGCGTGAAGAGCCAGACGGAATCTTCACTTTCATCGGGTCTGTAGCACTGAACGGATAGTCCTTCTCTCGCATATAGCCATTGCTGATACAGGCCTTGAAGACCACACGAATAGCACGAAGGTAGAAACCGATGGTCGTTTGCGTGTACCCCATCTCCTTCATATAGGCAATCCACGCCTTAATCATAGCCACATCAACATTATAGCCATCCTTAGCATCATAGACTTTGCTCTTGATGAAACAG
>Ga0256869_1001276_pt1 | contig 12252 bp, 9 predicted proteins | sample RumenRJG_05RNA_FD_186096 | JGI IMG/M metagenome (GOLD analysis project Ga0256869, IMG submission 186096) | Metatranscriptome of bovine rumen microbial communities from Lethbridge, Alberta, Canada - Rumen RJG_05 (Metagenome Metatranscriptome) | ecosystem: Host-associated > Mammals > Digestive... | reverse complement strand
CTTTCTCCATAACAAAGTAAAGAAATTACATAAATTCCTCCACCAATTCCTAAAAATAATAAAATGTTAGTCAGTATTAAAATTCCAAACAAGGAAATTAAATAAATAATGCTCGTAAATAAAACTGAATAATCTAAATCTCCTTCTTTAACCATTTCAATTGTTCCGTTTGATATTAAAGAAGGCACTTGTGCAATAACAAATATACCAAAATAAATTGCTAAAAGAGTTAATAATGAAAAAAGAGCAATCCAAAGATTAATCTTAAGTAAACTTAACTTATGATATTTAATTAAAACTAAGAAAACTTCTTTTCTATTTTTTGGAAAAACAATCTCATTTTTCATAATAAATCACTTAATAAATCAAAAGCTTTTGTGGATTTTGCTGAATATATAGAGTAATCCCCAACGTTTTCACTCATTTTAGCCAAACCAATATAATAGTCATGCCCCTCTTCAAATGATATTAATTCGTTAATTAAATAATTACTATCATTTAATTTTATTGCGTAATTTTTTTCTTCAACTTGATAAAAACTATATGTTTTCTCGACTATTTTTGGAAAATTCTCATTATTTAATTCAACATAAATATTTTTAATATCACTTGTTAAAAATTCTTCATCACGAATAATAAAAATGTCATATCTTTTTTCTCTAGAAGTTTTATATAAAAATGAGTAGTAATAATTTGATGGATTAGCAAAACTAATCTCTAAATCGTAACTTGAAAACTTATTTTTAATTGCTTTTATATCTACATCTTTATTTGAGGAAATAAATATTTTTAATGTGTTTGAAGTATTTTTGCATGCATAAAAAAATGGACTTATAAGTAAAAAACACGCTAAAAGTCCACTCTTTTTCATTTTTTAATAGCCAATTTTAAAACTGGGGTAACAACTTGATCAATTTCTTCTTCAAGTAGAGCAGTAAAATATCCTTTCATACCTTTAATTTTATAATACATTAATGATTTTTGTCCGAAATTTTCAACATCAAGTACTATAACTTTAAAAATTTTATATTCATTTTTATCGATTTTATCTTTTTTATGAACAACTTTTGAACCTTTTAAAGGCATAATAAATTCTTTATTTGTAATATTTAATTTTTTACTAACTAAATCATAATCTTCTTCTAAAATGTTATTATGAATTTCGTATTTTGATAAAAGAGGTATTTTTCCATCATCTAAATAGAAATTTATATACTCTAAAGGAATATAGACTTTTATTAAAGAACCTTCCTTAATATCTTGATCTTTTTTAACATAAAACATTAAAGGCTCTTTTTGATTTTTAAGTTTTATGTAAACAGCTTTTCTTTGGAATAAATTTTTAATCAATGAAACTTCACCTTCAACTTCAATTGAATTGTCTATCTTTTCTAAAGAAATATATTCATTCAAGCACTTCAAAGTTAATGAATCTTGATTTAGATTTTCATTGAAACATCTCGATTCTAAAGGATATTTATATTCCTTTGAAGCAAATTCAAATGAAATTTCATCCGCGTTAATATTAAATTTTATATCTTTGAAAGTTGATTCTCTTCTTAAACCAAATATTGATTCACCAGTTTCTATATCAAAAATTTTCATACTTGAAGTATGTACAAATAATTCGATTTTATCCTTTATTTCAATATTGTTTGGTACAAAAGCTAACAAATCTCCACTTCCTAGTTTAAGTTTAAGTAAAGTTTCGTTTCCAAATAACTCTTTATGAACAAAATCACATGTTATTTTAGAAAAATGATCTTTATTTTTGCCTTCACTAACTCTAAAAGATGATGCTCTCAACCCAACTTTTACTTTTTTATCAATTAAAGAATAATCTGTTAATTGCCCAAGCAAATCTTTTGGAATTACTAAAAAATCGTCATTTTCTAAGCGAATTCCTAACTCTTTTTTATTGTTATAAGTTAAAAGACCTTCAATTATGCTCATTTGAGGTGAACCAAAGAATGTCGCAACATATAAATTATTTGGTTCATCAAAGATTTCTTTAGGAGATCCTATTTGTTGAACAATGCCTTTATTTAAAACAACGATTCTATCTGCTAAAGTCATTGCTTCAACTTGATCATGAGTAACATAAATAAATGGTTTTTTAACTTCAGAATGCAAAGCTTTAATTGTTTTACGCATTTCAACACGTAATTTTGCGTCAAGATTACTTAATGGTTCATCAAGTAAGAAAATATCATTATCTCTAACTAAAGCTCTAGCTAAAGCCACTCTTTGCTTTTGTCCTCCGGATAATTGTTTAGGTTTTCTTGATAAATAATCGGTTAATTCTAATTCCTCAGCTACTTCTTTAACCTTTTTATCTATTTCTTCTCTTGGAATTGAAGAATTTATATATTTAGTAATATTTCCATCACTATCTAATACAGGAGTTTTAACTTTTTTAAGTCTTAAACCAAAAGCTATATTGTCATATACAGTCAAATGAGGATAAAGAGCATAATTTTGGAATACCATAGATACATTTCTATCTTTAGGAGAAACTTCATTAATTATTTTTCCATCAATTAAAATTTTTCCAGTCGTAATTTCTTCAAGTCCAGCAAGCATCCTTAAAAGAGTAGATTTTCCACAACCTGATGGCCCAACTAAAACTGTAAATTGATCTTGTTCTATATCAAATGTCACGTCTTTTATTGCGTGAACCCCACTATCATAAAGCTTATTTATTCGATAAAAACTGATATATGACATATTTTCTCCTTATTTAAAAGTAACTTTTATAAATGAAGGATTGTAATATGGAAGCCAAGTGGATGTAAGTAAATACATAATTTTTCCGCCTTCTTCTTGCATCTCTTCAATACTTAATGGAGCATAAATTGAACCAACTGGAACAACTTTTGAACTTCCTGGGAACAACATGCAACGAGAATTATATGGTCCAATAATATTCTTTGACATAAACATCATAACTGAATTTCCAGTAGCAGTCATAATACACCATTTTTTAAGATAACTATTATAAAAAGCACTCATTTCTCCAAATGGATTTGAAACAAGTTCAGTTGAACTTTTTCCTCTAATATATGCTAAACCTTGTTTTCCTTTTCTAAATTGAGGGTTATTATTTTCATCGTATTTGCCGATAAAATATTCATATTCTTCAAAAATTTCGATTTTTTCTTTTAAAACACGAGCAACTTTTGGCCCATGATTTCTATATCCACCTTCTAAAAATAGATAGATATAGCCATCTTTTCCATCAACAGGACAAATTTGAGTTGCATCAAACCCAATATGATCTTCATATAAAATATTTCCACCATTTTTTACATTATAGGCTGTCTCATTAATTAATCCTGTAATATTTTCTTTTGTGTTTCCTGATTCAGGGTTTATCCAAGTTAAATCATAAATTCTTTCCCAAGTTTTTCCAAAATTAGTAGATTTAACACATCCGCCATAATTCATCATATTATCGTTTGCAGCATTCCAATTCCACATTGAAAAATAATACATGTAGAGTATACCATCAACATCAATTACACCTGTTGGAATTTTAGTAACTTCATTCACTCCATTTCTATCATGGTGTCCATTAATTGCAAAAGTTGTATATCCAGCAGAGGATGAAATAAAAGAAGAAAGTGTCAAACCATCACTTAAATTATCATCTTCTGAAATTCCTACAACATTACTTCTCCAGTTTCCGGTTTGATTTTTTGTAAATGTATCACCAAAGAAAAAATATGTTTTTTTAAGTTCTTTAACATATAAAGGATAACCTAAATCAGTGCCACCTACATCAAAATCAGTAGTTTTTCCAGGAGCTTCATCACCAGTTACAAATCCTAAATGTTCTACATTATCAACGAGTCTATCAAAAGATGTTTTTTCTTCTTCTGGTTTTGGAGTTGGATCTACTTTTTCATCATCTTCTTTCTTTTCTTCATTATTTTGAGAACAAGAAACAATTGATGCAATCGATAAAAGCGGAATTAAGAATATTTTTAAATACTTTGATTTCATATAAATTTCACCTCATATAAACTAGGATTATAACAAGGAATCCATGTAGACGTAAGCATATACATTGTCTTTCCACCATCTTTTAGCATTTTTTCATGTGACAATGGGGCATATGCGCTTAAAATTGGTTCTCCAGTTGTTGAAGAAATAGGAGCAGGTACTTGACCTTGTGAATATAAATGGACTTTTTCTTTATAAGGACCATAAATATTTTCTGACATAAACATATCAACTGATCCAGTTGTAACAGTTAACAAACAATATTTATTGAAATAAGGATTGAAGAATGCACTCATTTCACCAAAAGGAACTTCAGTAATTTCTGAATTTTTATTGTTATATAAAGCTTTTAAACCAGCATAACCTTTAATATAAATAGGATCTCCATTTTCTTCATAACCTTGTAAATATTCAATTTCTTCAAACTTTTCAATATTTTCAGGTAAGACTCTTCCAAGTTTTAAATTTCTATTTCTATATCCACCTTCTAAAAATAAATAAACATAGCCATCTTTATTTAAATAAGGGAATATTTGAGTTGCATCAAAACCTAAATGATCATCGAGTTCAATTAAATCTTCAGTTCTTTCAGTATTATTTATATCTTCATTTATTAATACTTTTAAATTTTCGTAGTTATTTGCATTATTTCCTGTTCCATTTGATTTATCTGGTGCTAAATTAACCCATGTTAAATCATAAATTCTTTCCCAAGTTTTTCCTAAATCAGTTGATTTTATACAACCACCATAATTCATCTTAGTATCTCTAGAAAAACTCCAGTTATGCATTGAAAAATAATACATATAAATAGTTTTGTTTATATAAATTACACCAGTTGGAATCTTAGTAACTTCACTTCCTTCATCCATATGATGTCCATTATAAATAGCCATTAAATAACCACTGCTTGTTAAAAGTGCATCATCAATTGTAAGACCATCGCTAAAATCAAAATCTTTAGAAATTCCTACAACATTACTTCTCCACATTCCTGATTGATTATTTTGGCTAAAGGAATCTCCAAAGAAAAAATACATTTCATCTGTATCATCAATATATAAAGGGTATCCTAAATCACAACTTCCAAGGCCAAATTCCATTGTATTGTATGTAGCTTCAGCTCCTGTTACATAATTTATACGTTTAATATTTTTAACTTTTTCATCATAACTTAAAAATACTTCTGGCTCTTTTACCTTACACCCTACAAGTAAAATCACAGAAATAATTGAAAAAACCTTGCAAAACCTCATTATTTTTCCTCAAATTCTATTTTCATAACGATTGGATTATATAGAGGAATCCATTGAGATAAGAGAAGATAAACTATTTTTCCATCTTCTTTTGTTAATTTTTCATGAGTCATTGGAGCATACATTCCCTCAATATTAAATCTTGGATCATCATATGAACAAATTTTAATATAGTCTTTATATGGTCCATAAATTGTATCGCTAAAATACATAAATAAACCATGATCTTCTTTATCTTTTTCAGGATGAGTTGTTACTGTAAATAAGCAATATTTATTTAAATATTTGTTATATATGACACTCATTTCACCCATAAAACCATCGCAAATCGTAGGTGTTTTTTTATTATGCATTAAAAGTCGAGCTTCATCTCCTTTTTTAAATATTGGTTTACCTTCTTTAAACTCAACTAAATATTCATATTCTTCATAATTTTCAATATTTTCTAACTTTACTCTTCCTAATCTTAAAGGGTTATTTCTATAGCCACTTTCAGCAAAAAGATATGCATAGTCCCCCTCTTTTTTTGGAAACACTTGTGTAAATGAATGATTTAATTTAGATTTTGGATCAATTTTATTTTTAATTTCTTTTTGATTATTATCTTCATTTAATAGCTTAACAGCGCTTTCTTTATCTAAATCATTTAAAAAACTAACTTCATTTACTTTTTCCCAAGTTTTTCCTTCATCACTAGATTTAACTAGTCCTCCCATATTCATTCTTTCATCAGGAGGTAATTTCCAATTATTCATAGAAAAATAATAAAAATAATAATTGTTATTTGCTTCAATTGCACCTGTTGGAATTCTAGTCATTTCAAAGCCATCTTGATGATGACCTTCACTTAATGCATAAGCTTTATTTTCTAAATTATTTAAGAAATGATCTATTATAATTCTTCCTTCATCAGTAACTTCTTTAATTAAACACATCGTATTGCTGCGCCAATCATATTTGAAGTTATTTTCTTGAAAAGTGTCTCCAAAAAGAAGATATAATTTATCTTTTTTTTCATCATATAAAGGAAACCCTAAATCACATCCACCAACTTTATAAGCTTTGGTGTCATTATAACTTAGTTCTCCACTAAAAATACCCCTAAATTCGACACTTTTTATCTTCATATTATTTTTTATTAAATACTACTTCTACTAAATGAGTTGAATAAATTTTATCTGACCATTGAGCAATAAACATAAACATTCTTTGACCATTATTATCAAACATTACTTCATGTGTTGCCCCACCATATAAAAATGGAATATTTCCTTGTCCAGCAATTGAAACTGGAGCACCAAAATCATAAGGATTATTCATCAATCTATAAACAATTTGAGATTGGCTTGATAGATAGAAAATCATATATTTTTTAAAATATGGATTATAGGAAAGTGACAATTCTCCACATTTTCCACTAATTACTAAACAATTAGATTTTCCTTTAATATAAGCTAAACCTTGCTCACCTTTTCTATATGTTGGCTCTTTTGTTGTTTTATTTATGCCGCAAAAATATTCATATTCATTAAAATCTTCAATTTTGGTTTTTAAAACTCTAGCCATTGATACGCCAGATTCTCTTCCACCTTTAATTCCATAAATATAAATATAATCATCTCCTATATCAAGAGGATGAATTTGAGCAAATGGCTCTCCATTTAAACAATTAAATTCACTATCATGACATTGCCATACTAATTTATCGCACAAAGTCCATGTTTTTCCTTTATCAGTTGACTTAACTACACGTGAATTAAATGTGTCCCACATTCCATTTCTTGTAATTCCTGGACTTTCATGAACTTGATTAAATTTGTAAACTTCCATATAAAACAAATAATAAGTTCCATTAACAACGATTCCACCTGTAGGAATTGTTGTTGAAGTTAATGGTGAACAAATATCTGAACTTGATGCAGTCCAACCATTTCTATTTGCTACATTTTGAGTTACAGGGGTAATTTGTCTAGTTGCACCAAAAGAACCATTTAGTGCTCCTTCCCATTTAACACCTTTAGTAAAATCAAAATTATTTGTATATAAAGTAACATTACTATTCCATTCTCCACCCATTTTGTGTTGAACAAAAGAATCGCCAAAAGTTACATATAATCTTTTAGCCTCTTCATCATACCAAGGGAAACCTAAATCAGTTCCACCTGCTCCATATTGAGAGGTATCAGTTGCTGCATTTAATCCTGCAGCTGTACTATTAATTCTTACATATTTAATTTTTCCACTATCATCAATATTCCAACTATCTTGTGGAATAACTTTGAATGGATCTTCATTAACGTCTGTTTGTCCACTTGGAGGATTTACACTTGGATTTTCTTTATTTCCTTCATTACCACCACAAGATACTAAACATAACATACTAAGCAATGAAAATAGTAATCTTTTTTTACGTTTCATATTTTCCTCCCAAAGAGGAGAGGGGTTACCTCTCCTCTAAAAAGTTAATTAATTATTTTTCTTCTCTTTTTTTAAGAGCAACGACTGCTACACCAATTGCAGCAATTAAACAAGTAAGTCCACCGACAGCAACGATTGAACCACCACAACCTTTCTTAGCTGGAGCTGGTTTTTCATCATCTTTTGCTTCGCCACTAACTGTAAGTTTTAATTCAAGTTCAGCATATTCGCCACTTGCATTTTCACTTGATGAAACATAAATAATATGTTCACCGTTTGCTAAAGTAGCTAAATATTCTTTCTTAATTGTTAATTTGTATTCGCCTTCAGTGTTTGCTGGAGTTGCAACATAATTTTCTTCTGGAATATAGTTTGTTTTTCCATCAATAGCAACAGCATATAATTCTAAGCCATCAGCAAATTTAACGACTGCTTCGACATCTTTTGGTTCAGCTTTGTTAAATGTAGCTTCTTCTGGAGTAATGCTTCCTAATGATTTAACCCATTTCTTTAAGGACATATTAGTAATTCTTAATTCTTGAGTTTCTTGTCCATTATATTTCATTAAGAATCTAATTGAGTTAGTTGCAGTAACTGTAGCTGCATCAATTCTCATAGAAACTTTAACGTGAGTATAACCAAGTTTTGCTTCACTATATGCAATATCCCATTGTCTATATTTTGCATCTGGTTCAATAGTTTTTGCATTCTTAGAACCATTTAATTTAATTAAGTGATAAGATACGTTACTTGAACCAACCCATGAAACGTCAACAGCACCATCTGTATCATTTCCAACATATTTGTAATCAAATTCCATAGTTACGATTGTATTTTCAACAATCTTTTCTGGATGATAAATAACAAATGATGAAGAGTAAGCTTTTGTTGAATCGGCTGGTTTTTTGAATTGTAATGCACGGCTTCCATCTTCTTCTTCAATGACTAAACCGCCATCATCATATTGAGAAACAGCACCCCAAGCATATTGAGTTTGATCTGCACTCATTCTATAACCAACATCAAGATCCATGAAGTCACCGCCAAAGACAGTTTCTTCTAATTCATAATCTTCAATTGAAGGTAAGTCTTCTTGAATATGAGTAACTTCGATAGTAAATGCTCTTTCACCACCACTTGTTACTGCTTTAAATTCATGAACACCATCGTCATAATCAGCTAAAAATTCTTTTTTAATTGTTAAAGTATTTTCTGATAAAGTATATTCTTCACCTTTAAGTAATTCATATTCACCAGATAAAATCTTAAGATCTTCGTGACCATGTAAATCTTTTAAAGTGATTGTAACATCTTTATCATCAGCTTCTACCCATTGGAATGAATAAACGCCACCATCGAATTCAGGTCTTTCATCTACTGCTAACGATACTTTTCTAATAGTAACGTTATCAATATCTAAATTCCAACCAACAATATTTTTTGAATTTGCCCAAAATTGAATAGTGTCGACACCATCAGCATAAGCTTGTGTTAATTCAACTCCTAAATCTGGATATCTATAAGAAATATGAGTCCACTCACCTTTTTCAGCAGCTTTTACTTGTGGAGTAAAGTCTCTTTCAATTCTTGGAGCTGCACTTGAAAAGAATGCAAAACCAACATTATCTGAATCAAATAAATCATTTGTTCTTACATCCATTTCAACATAATATTCGCCAGCTTCAATACCTTTTGGCCATGAACCATTATAATCATTAAAGAATGAACAGAAATCGACAAATTGTGCGTCTCCTTCTCCAGTATATCTCATTCTTAAGAATTGGTTTTTCTCATCACCTTCTCCTTCACTTGTCCAAAGAAGTTGATTTGCTTTACATCCGATAACACCACTGTGTCTATCGTTCCAACCAGTTCTATCTCCGCCAGATAAATCGACGTTTTCAAAACCTTGATCTTTGAAGATGTTTTCGCCTAAATTACCGACAAAGAGTTGTCTAAATTGCATATCATAAAAATCGATATAGCCATCTGTAAGTGAAATCCACATGTGAATTGAATCAGTTTTGGTTGCTTCTTCTTCATTAAATTCGAATCTTACTTCAACGTCTGTCCATTCACCTGCTTTTAATTGAGATGAAATAACAGTATCTTTAATACGAGCTCCAGCCCAGAAGCCAAAGCCAATATTTTCGTCAGTGAATCCTTCACTAACTCTCATTTTGGCGGTGAAGATGTAGTTTCCTGCATGTTTTTCTTCTTTGTCCATTAATAAATAGCCATTATCTGCGCCATTTGCATTAGTTAAACGAGTATAAGTAATATCACCCTCAACTTGATCTTTCAAAAGCGCATTTCCGCCCCAAACACCACCATTACCAGTAAAGTAATTGTGGGTTCCGTATACATCGACAGTTTCAGCTAATGGCTCAAAAGCTCTTCTAACATTATTTTGAGGAACTGTATGAGCAGCACCAACGCCTATCAATGCAGCTAAAGTCATTCCTAGTACACTTTTAAACATATTTTTCTCCTTTCTTTAATAATGTGTATAGTTTTTAAATTAATTAACTTTTTTTATTTATCTATAGAAACGTCCTCCTTAACAATTTTGTTTTGTTTTAAAATTTCTTCGTCTACAGGCATTCTTTCTTCAACACTTGGCATTTCTTCTCTAAATGAAGCTTCACCAATTTGATACCAATATGCTGTAACTGAGAAATCATCACTTCTATGATTTGCGTGACCATGTTCAATGCTCACTAAAATTTCTTTTTCAAATGGAATAGGATCTAAAATATGATAACGATAATATGTTATTTTTCCTTTCCAGTTATCTTTTCCAGGTAAAATTACACCATGGTATGGGGCATTATATTCTTGAGTTGGGCACCAGGAAGTATTGAAATAATCTTCAGTTCCGGTTCCGTTTAATGTAGGAAGTTTATCACCATCGATAAAAATCATATCATCACCTTCACCAACCCAATCCCATTCAGTAGAATTAGATAAATTATGAATATTTAAATTACATCCACAATAATGTCCTTTACCAGTTGTATGTAAGATTAAGAAATTGTCCTTACCATCAACATTTTCTCCACCATGACAATAGAATAAATTATCTTCATGTCTGTTTTCTTCACTAATTCCTTTAGTTGGACATACTCTTCTCCATCTTGCATGGAATCTCATTTCTTCATCAACTTCTCTTTCTTCATAATCAATATAGAAATACAAAACGAGTACATTATTACAATCATTAGTTACTTCAAATCTTGCTTTTTTAAATGGCATTGGCCACCAAGAATTAAAACCTCTTCCGTTTTCTGGTGACATTTGTAAAGGAACACTAACAAAGTTATGACACATTGCATGACCCATTCCAAAGAAATCACCTAAAGGAGCTTCAACTGCTGGTGTTTTTTGATCATCCCAATAAATTCTTAAAACTACTTTTCTTAAAGCATTTTTTTCTATTTCCCAAACATCATCCATGATGTTATTAATAGTAATCCAAATATGTCTAACAACTCCTGGCTTATCAATTTCACCAAAAGTCATTGTTTCATGTGGTTTAACATAGAATCTATCGTCATTACCACCTTTTCTATCATAACTTGATAACCTTTTTCTTTTAAAATTTAATGCTTTAAAGATGTTTGTAATATTTGTTGAATCCATATTGACCTCCTATTTAAGTCCACTAATTGCAATACCAGCAATAATTTTCTTTTGGAATATAGTAAATAAAGTTAAAGGAATTAAAATTGAAATTAATGTAGCAGCAATAACAACTCCATATTCTCCAGAATATGTACTATTTAATTGTCTAATTACTTGCATAACTTGGGCTATTGCTGAATTATTTACAATTGTTAAAGTTGGCCACATAAATGAGTTCCAATAACCCATAAATACACTAACTCCAATAATAACCATTGGAGTAACACTCATTGGTAAAAATACTTTAAAGAATATTCTAAATCTTGAACATCCATCAATAATTGCAGCTTCTTCTAAACTTCTAGGAATTCCAAAATAGAATTGTCTAAAGAAGAAAATATTATAAGCACTAACTAAACCAGGAATAATTAAAACAGCGATTGTATCAGTCATTTTTAATACAGAAACAACTCTAATTGAAGTTAGTAAAATTGTAATTCCTGGAATAAACATCGTAATAAGGAAATAATACCAAAGGAAATTTTTCCCTCTAAATTCAAAGTTTGCAAATACATAAGCTGCAAACATATTAATAAATAATGAACTAACAACAGCAATAACACTAACTAAACTTGTTGCTCCTAATGAAGAAACAAAGCTTATATCATTCATTAAGTTATCACTGAATATTTTTTCAAAATTATCAAATTTAAAAACTTTTGGAAGCCAAGTATTTGGAAGGGCCCAGATTTCTACCTTTCCTTTAAAAGCTGCAGGAAGCATCCAAATTATAGGGAAAAGAATAATTGCAACAACAATTAAACAAATTAATGAAAGAAGTTTTTCAAATTGTCGCAACTTAAAGTCAGTTGTTATTCCAGCATCAGTTGAGTTTATCGGATATTGTGGAATCCACTGTTATAACTATTCACAGGAATTGATTTCTGGG
>Ga0256869_1001271_pt1 | contig 12268 bp, 8 predicted proteins | sample RumenRJG_05RNA_FD_186096 | JGI IMG/M metagenome (GOLD analysis project Ga0256869, IMG submission 186096) | Metatranscriptome of bovine rumen microbial communities from Lethbridge, Alberta, Canada - Rumen RJG_05 (Metagenome Metatranscriptome) | ecosystem: Host-associated > Mammals > Digestive... | reverse complement strand
GATGCTTTGGGCTGAGCGAAACAGACATCGATGAGCAATGCAAGCAACTTTCACAGTAACTGTGCTCAGCATTGGAAGTAAGCCGAGAGGCCTACGAGCCTATATTTTTTCAAGAAGTTAGGGCTCTATGTTCCCACTCGAAGTAATACGTTGCCGGGACAATACAGCGGTGCCGCCTCCAGTCTTCCCTGAAAGCCGGCTTTTCCGCCGCAGTCTCCGACCGCGCGTTTAAAAGAAGTGAGCGACCTGTGTACCCCCACTGCATCGGAAATACTGTCCGGCTGCCGGCTTTATTCGGGGCGATTACAGGTGCAATGTCTGTCGGTCTGATTTCTCCGGATGTCTTGATCGCGGCGGCCGGTTTCCATTTTCCAAGCAGCGGTGACCGACTCATTTCTTCAATAATTGTGCGGAATTGTTCCGATTCATCATCAATAAAGTATCGGCAGCACATTGCAATACCTCGCAAGTATCGGCTGCGCCGGACCAGACTGGCTATAAGCCCACTGTCTTACCTGCTCGCCCTGTAAATCGCAAGCATATCCTCTTCCCGCAGCTTCTTCGCAGAGCCGACACAGCCGCCAACGCCTTCCGCGCACTTGCGCGCCATCTCCGCCAGCTGCCCGTCAGTCGCGTCCACACCAAGTTCCCGCAGGTTTGTCGGCATCTTGATCTCACGGAAGAACTCTTCCATGTCTTCAATGCCCCGCAGAGCGAGCGTCTCATCTGCTGTGGCGCTTCCAGACCAGCCGTCATCCTTGGCGCTTCCGGCCTGGCCGCCATCCTTGGCATTTCCGGCCTGGCAGTCCGCCTGCGCGTCCGGCCGCTTCTCGCCCATCACATTCACAGCAAACTTCACAAACCGTGGCAGACAATCCTTATATACATATCTTGCCCAGCTTCCCCAGATCGCCGCAAGCCCCGCGCCATGCGCGACATCAAACAGCCCGCCGATCTCATGCTCCAGCTTGTGCGTCGCCCAGTCACCGCCGTCGCTCCCGCACCCGGTCAATCCGTTGTGTGACAGACTCCCGGCCCACATGATTTCCGCGCGTGCGTCATAATTCTTCGGATCTTTGACCAGAATCCGCGCGTTTTCCATCACTGTTCGCAGCAGCCCCTCCGCAAGCGCGTCGGTAAGCTCCATCGTGCCGCTGCCATTGAAATAGCGCTCCATCGTATGCATCAGAATATCCGTGCACCCGCACGCAGTCTGATAATCCGGCAGGGTCATCGTCAGCTCCGGGTTCATAACAGCAAACTTCGGCCGCGCAAAATCACTGCTGTACCCGCGCTTGACCAGCCCCTCTTCCTTCGTGATGACGGAAGACGCGCTCATTTCGCTGCCCGTCGCCGCAATCGTCAAAACAACACCCACCGGCAAACACCCCTCCGCCTTCCTCTTGTAGTCGTAGAAGTCCCAGACGTCGCCTTCACTCACAACGCCGTAGCCGATCGCTTTTGCGGAATCGATAACAGAACCGCCGCCGACGGCGAGGATGAAATCGACGTGGTTTGTTTTGCAGAGATCAATGCCCTGATAAACCAGACTCAGCCGCGGATTCGGAACAACGCCGCCGAGCGTCACATACGAAATGCCTGCCTCGTCCAGCGAATCCGTGATGCGCTGCAGGAGCCCCGAGCGGATGACGCTCCCGCCGCCGTAATGAATCAGCAGCTTTTTGCCGCCAAACTCCCGCACGAGATTTGCTGTCTGTGCTTCGGCGTTTCTGCCAAAAACAACCTTCGTCGGTGTGTAATACGTAAAATTCAGCATTTTCATCCCTCCGTTCCGATTTCTATTAGCCAATTTCAAATTGTTCGTTTTTGCCTGTATAGCTCATTGATTTATTATATCAAAAGCAGGTCTGGAAATGCTGATTTCCAGACCTGCTTTGAACTACTTCTTTACGAACAGAGAAATCAAAGGAGCGTAAAAAAATCCCTCCGGATAGAAAGTTCTCTATACGGAAGGAATCCGTTGCTCTTCGCCGTGTTAAGATTGTCTCAAACTGTCATTTTACAAATCAATATCCCGGACAAACTCCAGTCTTCCCTCGCTGATTCTCCTTCCGGACTGCCGGTCAAACAGAAGAATATGATTTCCGTTCAGATTGATGCTGACTTTCTCGCCAATCCGGAACGTATTGCTGCCGAAGATCACACCCGTTAAAAGCCATGTATCCGCAACGCTGAGTTTGAGCGTTGTTTCCATTCCGGTAGGCATCGCGCCATAAACAATAGAAGAGAGTGCGCCGTTTTCTTCGATATCGACTGCTTCCGGCCGGATGCCGAGCACTAGATCATCATTTGTCAGCACCGGCGTCTCCTGAATGGAAGTATCCTCTTCCATAATTTTCTGGATGTGATACCGGAAAACTTCATCTTTATTCGATTTTTCAACAAGCTTTTTATCTGTCAGCCGTTCTGCTTCTCTTTGCCTCTCCTGTTCGTTCCAGCGCTCGCGCTCCTGAAACCAGGCTTCCAGATTCAGCGGAGCCGAGGGTACAAAAACTGCGCGCAGTCCGCGAAACAGTTCAAGTTGAATACCGCCAGCGGCTTCACCGGTCATTGCGGCGCCGGCTGCCGCTCCCGCAGCCGCGCTTTCCCGCGCATCGTGGACAACTTTCGCCTCCACAAAATTGATGCTCGGATTTCCGACAAAGTCCGCCGCAAACAAATTGGCCGGCTGATTATATACTGTCAGAGGAGCATCATATTGCTGCAGCACGCCGTTATTTAACAGGCAGATGCTGGTCGCAAGCGTCATTGCCTCCATCTGATCGTGCGTTACATAGACAAGCGTCGAGCCGGTCTCCAGATGCAGCCGCTGCAGTTCATAGCGCATTTCCAGACGCAGCTTGGCGTCAAGGTTTGACAGCGGCTCGTCCATGAACAGTACTCTCGGTTTGGGTGCCAGTGTTCTCGCGATCGCGACACGCTGCTGCTGTCCTCCGGAAAGCTCCGCCGGATACCGGTCCATGAACATACCGATTTTGACAATTCTCGCAACCTCGCGCACACGTGCATCGATTTCTTCGGCGGAAAGTTTGCGGACGGCCTTCAGCGGAATCCCGCCCCTGACGACCTGACAATCCGCGTTGAGATCCTCCCCTCTCGCGCGGCGCGCGGCTTTTCTGTCTTCCAGTTTCTTTTCGTATGCCTTTTTCGCTTCTGCGGCAGCGCTGTCCGGATCTGCCGCGTCCTGTATCTTCAGATCATACAATTCTTTCGCCGTCATCATGGAAAGGCCGAAAGTGTCTATCAGCTTTACATATGCCTTCTGCGCGTCCGGGTTTCCTTTCTTGTCCCTGCATTCCAGAATCAGTTCCCGTATCTTTCGTCCTCCCGAAAGGCTGCGCAGGATGTCCGAAGCCTTCTTGGCCTCCACATCCAGAACCGCCATCTCTTCCTTTACATTTTTCAGTCCGAAGGAAATGTTCTGATAGACCGTCATGTTCGGCCATAGTGCGTAGTTCTGGAATAAAAATCCGACCTTGCGCTTATTCGGCGGCACGTTGATGCCCGCGTCCGAGTCAAAAACGACCTGATCCCCGATCATAATCTTCCCTTCTGTCGGCGTTTCCAGACCTGCGATCATGCGCAGGATCGTTGTTTTGCCGCAGCCGGACGGCCCCAGAAGCGTCACAAAGGCATTGTCTTTAATATCCAGAGACAAATCATCTACGCCGTAAAAGCTGCCCCAGCGTTTTGTAATATGTATAAGCTTGATTGCAGGCATAATGGTGCTCCTTTACTTTTCTTTTCCGATGCCGCTGTCAAGACTTGCTCCTGTGAACAGATCAATGAGCGTATTGAACAGCAGAATCGTGAGAATCAGGATCAGGTTAATGGAACTCGAGAACGCGTACAGTCCCATTTCATCAAAGTAATCCAGCGTCGTCGACAGGATGAATCCCTGCGTGCACAGCAGTAAAAACAAAGACAGTTCCCGGATACAAGTCATAAACGGAAGTGTGTAACCGCTGATGATGGACGACTTCTGAATCGGGATGATAATTCTTGTCATCCGTTTGATCCACGGAATGTTCTGAATGATCGCGGCTTCCTCGATTTCATTGGAAAGCTGCAACATCGAATTCAGCGAACTGCGCGAGGCAAATGGAATATATTTCACAACGCCTGCGATAATCAGCAGCGTGTAGGTGTTGAACAGATTAATGTGCTGATTCGAGAACAGGATGAAAAACGCGGCGCCGACAGCGATCGAAGGCATCAGATACGGCAGGAATGCAATGTTGTTGACATAGCCTGCCCATTTACTTCTGCGGTTTTTGGCAACGGAATAACCGATCAGCGTACCGATCGTTCCCGCGATCAGCGCGCACATGACCGCAAGGAAGAGCGTTCCCTTGAACGCGTGCCAGATCGTAGGATTATAAAGAATGCCCTGCTGACCGTACATGCCGTTTTCGGTGATGTTTTCATGCGTGATCCACCATTTGGTCGTCAGGTTGGAGAAGTCTCCGGTATACAGGAAACTGTAGTCGCCGGGATTCGGCAGGAACGTTTCAAGCGCGAACAGGACAATCGGCCAGATGGATGTAAAAAACGTCAGGATGATAAAAACAACAGCAACAATATGTTTTCCCGCTTTGCCAAGATGTACCTTGGAAAGCTGTCCCGATTTCCCGGTGACGGTCGTAAAGTTCCTGCGGCTCGTCAGTGTCGTCTGGTTGAGGCCCAGAATCAGGACGCCGAAAATCATCATGATGATCGCGAGTATGCTGGCTTCTCCCGTATACTTCGAGTTCATCGAGATGTATTTGGTCGAAAGCGTCGTCAGGTTCAGGTAGTGCGGCACCGGATAAGACCCCATCGCCGAACCGAAAACCAGAAGAATCGTACTCAGGATCGCAGGCTTTACCATAGGAAGTGTGACCCGCCCGAAAATTTTCCAGCGCGGTGTGTCGAGGATTGTCGCCGCCTCTTCGAGATTCGCGTCCATGTTCTTAAAGATGCCGCCGATCAGGATATAAGCAAACGGCGCATAATGCAGTCCTAATACAAGCGCGCTGGGAAACAGCCCCTGACAGAACCATTTCGGCATGGCGACATGGAACAGCGACGCGATCAGGCCATCCGCAGTTCCGGTTACCTTGTTGGAATTGAACATATGCTGCCAGACAACCGCGAGTGTCCACTGGGGCATAATATACGGAAAAATAAAAATGGAGCTCAGATACTTCTTACACCGCATATCCGTTCTGGTCACGAGATACGCGAAAATTCCTCCGAACAGGATGGAAATCATACAGGCGAGCACGGACAGAAGGACCGTGTTCATCAGCGGTTTCCACAGGTTTGTCCGGGCCAGCCGGCTCGTAAAAAGATCAATGTAATTGACAAGGCTGTAGCCGCTGCTTTTTCCGGTCAGATGCTGGTCGATGGTGCCGGGATGAATGACGAACGTATCCCGGACAATCGCGATGACAGGGGCAAACGTACTGCACGTCAAAACAATGCCGAACAGCAGCAATATGACATTCTGCGGCTTTACAAAAAAAGTCTTGATCTTATTCAGGAGAATGGCGGACTTTTTCTTTCGGGCAATCGTATTCTCCATGGCAACCTTCCTTCAATAGAATCTGATTTTATACCGATAGCATAACAAAGAGGCAAAGCGGCGGCAGCAGTATGTTCTGCTGCCGCCTGCCGTTAAGATATTCTTCCTGCGGAGTGTCTGCAGCGCGCGGCGCCGGAAACACCTGGCATTTCTGCGGATTACTTGGAAGCGTCCGCGTACTTTGTCAATGTCTCAATCCAGCTGCCGACGCCAAATGCCGCGTCCGCGCAGTACTGCGGATCTTCGAGGACGAGTTCTCCCGTAGTCGTCCACCAGTCGTAGCCGCGGTCATCTTTGGCCGGATAAACGTCCTTTCCGGATTCGTCCTGACCACCGGTCTGATGATGATAGGTTTCCTCGGTCTGTTTGGCAACTTCCGGGTTTGCGGAATAGCCGCCCATGTCCTTGCCCCATGCGCTGAAGCCGTCTACGGTGCAGGTCATGTACTGGATAAACGCGCAGGCTGTCCAGGGAAGAGGGCTGTTCTTCGTAAGGAACAGATAGTGGCAGTAGCCATAGCCTCCGATTCCGGTATATCCATCCTGATAAGCCGCGACCGTGATATTATTGACTGATACAGTTGCCGATTCTTCAACGGAGCGGAGTTTCGAGTATACCAGAAGGCCGGCCTGATCCTTCGCGGACTTGTCGACAAGCGTATTGCAGATCGGTCCGTCGTCGGTCTGCGCATTATAGTTTTCCACCCAGAGCTTGATCCACGCAAGAGCGTACGCGCCGTTCTCGCCAAGGCCGAAGTCCTCTGCGTCCTGCGAAAGCTCCTTGATGACCGGATCAAAGTACGCCTTATGCTCATCATCCAGCTTGTCATACGCAGCTTTGAGCATGTCCGCGTATTTGTCTTCTGTCAGCATATAAAGGAAGTTCTTTCCGACAAGCTCGGAATCAATGTCCATGTACAGCGGATGCTGGTCCTTGTAAATGAAATCCCAGCAGTTGGTATACCTGGTGCTTCCGGTATTGTTGAACATAAAGACCTTGTTCAATGTCTGCAGCGGAAGGAACCCGTCGTATGCGTCCGCGGTCGTTCCATTCGCCTCTGCCCATTCCTTCGGAATATAGGTCTTCAGAATACCGGTATCGACCATTTTGGTCTGGATCTGGTTGCCATCCTGAATCAGCGTCATTGCGAAGGTTCCCGTATCCTTGAGTGAATCTGCGGAAAGCTGTTCGAAAATTTTATTGTTCTTGGGCTGCTGCCACTCGAATTCCATGTTGTAGCCGGGATCGATGGTCTTTAAGTGGTCGATAAAAAGAGGAAGTGCTGTTTTGCCGCGGCTGGAGTTGCCGACGCCGTAAAACGTCTTGCCGTTTGACTCTTCGATCGCCTTTTTATACAGATCCTCGGCGCTCATGGTCTGCGCCTGCGCAATAATTGCGTCAATTCCGGTAAGATCCTCCGCGGCCTCCTTCTGCGTCGCAGCTTCCGTTGCAGCCGGCGCAGCGCTTTCTGTCGATGACGTGCTGCTGCCCGCATCGGTTTTCGCGCTTCCCGCGCTGCCTGAGGAAGAACTTCCGCAGCCTGAAAGGAGCGTTGCTGCCATGGCTGCTGTAAGAATAAGCGATACAACCTTTCTGTTCATAATTACCTCCCGATACCTTGATTATGGATTGATCTTCTGATGAGCAATACCCCTATATTTCTCATCGTCCACAATAAAATCTTAGTCGGTTTTGCTGAAATTATGAATGGATTGTGCTGACTTTTTATGTATTATTCTGACATTATGCCTTTTCCTGGTATTCGCTGGGTGACATCCCCGTCATTTTGCGAAAAGTGTTTGAAAAATACCCGGCATCCTGATACCCGGCGCTCCTTGCCGCTTCCGACACGCGGCAATGTACGTCACGCAGCAGGCGCATCGACACGCGGATTCGAAACGTCGTCACGTAGGTTGAAACGCTCATTCCCGTATCTTTCTTGAACAGGCGCGAAAGATGTCCTTCCGAGAGGTCCAGCGCCGCCGCGACCGTGCTGATGCTCACATTCTCTTCCCGGTAATGCTCTTCGATATACCGGATTGCGGAGCGCACATAACGGTTCATGGATGGATTCTGTGTAACCAGCGGCAGAAGCCTGCCATCCCTTTCTTCCGGTTCCTCCTGCTCCGCGCCTGTATTCTCCGCGCCCTGCGGGCTGGTAATTCTGCGAATTGCAGATTCCAGCTGTCCGTCCGCGAACGGCTTCAGGATATAATCGACCGCGCCGAGCCGGAGTGCTTTCTGAATATAGGAAAAATCACTATATGCCGTAAGGAAAATGATCTTTACGCCGATTCCCCGCTTCCGCAGCTGTAAGGTCATTTCGAGTCCGTCCATCAACGGCATGCGGATATCGCAGATGACAAGGTCCGGGTTCCTCGTCAGAATCAGATCAAAGCCGCTTTTCCCGTCTGCAGCTTCCCCAATGACGCGGCATTCCACGCTCTCCCAGTCGGTATTATGGATGATCCCCTGACGGACATGCATCTCATCGTCGATTACAACAACATCGTACATGGCAGATTCCCCTCTTTCCTGTCGTTCCCTTTATTGTAACATAGCAAAATGTGCTATTCTTAAATCATGAAAACCGGACTGAACAAAAAGTTAATCTGCTTCATGATCGCATCCGCTGCGATACTTACCGGTTGTGCGTCAGCGCAGAACGTTTCTGTCACGCCTCCTTCCGACGGGCAGCGGCTGGTCATCTACACCGCCCACAAGGAAGAAGTCTATCGCCCTGTTATCGAAGAGTTCGAGGATCAGACGGGTATCTGGGTTGATGTGCAGGCAGGCGGAACCACGCAGATGCTGCGCAGAATCCGGCAGGAGCAGTCCGCTCTCGCTTCCGGCACATCCGGCACAATATTTCCCGCCGACATCATGTTCGGCGGCGGCGCGGAGAATCTGGAGGCGTATCGGGATTGTTTTGCCCCGTATCATTCACCGCTCGAAGACAATATCAGTTCTTCGTTCCGCTCCTGCGACGGTACCTGGACTCCTTTCACCGAGCTTCCGATTGTCTTCATCTATAACAGCAAGCTTGTCGCGCGGGAAAACGCGCCGCGCAGCTGGAAAGATTTTCTGGACGGCAAATGGAGCGGACAGATCAGTTTTGCCGATCCTCAAAAATCAGGTACCAGCATCACGATACTGGAAACGCTCAAACTTGTGAATGACACGCAAGGCTGGGGAATGCGGGAGGAAGAGTTGCTGGAGCAGTTTGCGGAGCAGCTCGGAGGACATCTGGCTGCCGGTTCCGGAGATGTGCCCCGAGAAGTGGCATCCGGTACCCGCATGGTCGGCATCACGCTGGAGGAGACCGCGCTGAAATTCATGGCGGGCGGCAGCGATATCGGCATGATTTATCCGGAGGAAGGGACAAGCGCAGTTCCGGACTGCGTCGCGATTGTAAGAAATGCGCCTCACGAAGAGAACGCAAAACGCTTTGCGGATTTTGTCATTGACCGTCCCGTTCAAAAATACGTGGAAACCAATCTCTTCCGACGTTCGGTACGGACTGATGTGAATGAAACGATCCGCGGCACGAACGGGCTTTCGGAGCAGGACACCGGTACACTGCGCATTCTGCCGTTCGACGTATCCGGTGCAAGCAAAGACGGTCGTGACATGCTCGAAAAATTTCTTTCGTACATGCGGCAGGAGAATGCATGAAAATTCGCAGCTACATTCAGAAATCGTATAAGCGGCAGCTGCAGCTGTATTTTATTGCCTCTTCGGTTATTCCGATCGCGGTCAGCGGCTTCCTTCTTGTAGGTTTGTTCCGATATCAGGCGCAGAAGGATTTGTCGAGGCAGGATCTGCATCGGCAGGACCAGATTGCGTCTATTCTTTCGGATGCTTTCGCGCTTTCCGAAAACGGAATCCGGGAAGTCGCGGAAGATCCGGATATCGCGGCTGCACTGATGAGCGGCAAGGTCCAGTCGCACAATGTCTACGCTGCTTTGTACCGGAAAACCGGTGAACTGCGGGACTTTGCAACAGCAGACATCTATTCCGGCGGAAAACGCATTTACTCGACAGGCAGCGGTACCGAGAGCCGGACTCTTCCCACCGACTTCGGCATTCTGGCAAAAGCCCGGGAATCCAGGGGCAAAGTAGTGTACAGAGCCGGCTACGCGGGAGACCTTGCGGCAGACAGTTCTCTGAGCATTGCTTCGAACAGCAGCCGCGAACCCTGCATTCAGATTGCAGGGCAGATTCAGGAAAATGAAGGATATGCCGTCGTCACAATTCGGAAAGCAGGGCTGGACCTGCTCCTGCAGGGTTCCTATGGAGCGGATGAAGGTATTCTGGTGATGAACCGTTTCTGGGAGCCTGTATACAGTGCGGGTGCCCTCGCCGATCGTGACGCGGCCGCGCGCTTCCGCGGAAATCTTCTCTCCGGTCAGCCGGTAAGGCAGGATTATCCCGATAATTTCTACAGTGTCCCGATCGGCGCAACCGGACTGACTCTGGTGTATCTGACAGCACCCGCCTTATCTGCGGGGATCTTTCATTCTCTGCTGAATGTTGTTTTGTTCTTCAGTGTTCTGATGGTGCCTCTGGGACTTTTGTTTGCAAATTATATGTCCCGGTATCTGTCCCGGCCGATTGCAGAACTCGGTGCCGCGATGCGAAGCTTCCGGCACGGCAACATGAATGCGCAGGTGCATATGGACCGCGATGATGAGCTGGGGCTTCTTGCAGAAGGATTCAACAAAACGACAGTACGTCTGCGCGAAAACATAGAAGAACAGATTCGCCAGCAGAAGCAGCTGAATGAGACAAAAATCCGGATGCTGCAGGCGCAGCTGAATCCGCATTTTCTTTACAATACGCTCGATACCATCAAGTGGGTCGGCATAGATCATCGGGTTCCGGAGGTGGCGCGGCTTTCGCAGAATCTTGCCGTTCTCCTGCGCCAGAGTATCTCGAACCGCCAGTTTATTACGCTCTCCGAAGAGCTGGACATGGTCGAAAATTACTGCAATATTCAGGAATTCCGGTTCGGATATTCCTTTTCTTACGAATGTGAGGTTCCGGAGGATCTGATGCGTTGTATCGTTCCCAAGCTGATCCTGCAACCGGTTGTGGAGAACGCGATCATTCACGGTCTCGAAGGGGTTGATGACGGACTGGTTAAAGTAAGCGCGGCGCGAAAACCGCGGCGATGCGCGGACAACGCAGATATTGACAGGGCCGGCGCGCCGCGGGAACCACGGTATGGCGCAGACGAAGTGGATATTGACGGAGCCGGTGCGCCTCAGGAAGATTTGGAAATTATTGTAGTCGACAACGGCCATGGAATCAGCGATGAAATGATCGATATTCTTGCCCGGCATGATGCCGGACAACTCTCCGGTCATCTCGGCTTCCGGAACGTCGATACGATTCTGCGTATGTTCTATGGCGATTCCTATGGAATTCATGCCTCACGCCGCAAAGAAGGCGGAACGCAGGTTTCACTGCTGCTGCCGGCGACCTGCGCTATGATAAAAGAGTAAGCGCCGCGTCCGTTCCTTCTCACTTCCCGCTTCGCCCCTCATACAGCCCGTCATCCATCACATCCGCGAGCTTCTTTGTCGACGGAGCAAAGCCGAACGCGGTCCCGTCACCGGCCGCCGCGACCAGAAAGCCGATAATTCTCGGCCGGCGCAGCGCGTAATCGAGTCCGTCATAAGTCTGCTTGTAGAACTCGTTGTAATATTCAATGACATTCATCTTCATCCGGACAAAACTGGTTATGCCGGCACTCTGCGTTTCCACGAGCGACCCGTCGGTCTTGACGTAATAGTAAAGCGGCACACGCAGCGGCGCGATCCTGTCACAGTGCAGGACATATTCGAGCACGAAAATGAAGTCCTCGCACCAGTTGAGATCCTCATCCATCCGAAGATGAAACTTTTCAATGATCGAGCGGCGAAAAAACTTATTCCAGATAACGCCGTAGTAAAAATCCGCAGGGTTCTTCATCATTTCATCGGCGTATCCCTGCCTCGTCAAAACTTCCCCGCTCCCAATATCCCCCTTCGGCGCCGCATGTTCACCGACGACGCGATAGAAATCTGCTATCACCATATCACAGTGCAGATCTTCCAGTGTATGCACAAACAGTGCCGTCGCCTCCGGAATGATCCAGTCATCGGCATCCAGAAACTGCACATATTCGCCCTTTGCGAGATCGAGCGCCAGATTTCTTGTCGATGACACGCCGGAATTCGGCTTATGAACCGCGGTGACCCGCGGATCTTCCGCGGCATACGCGTCCAGAATCGCCCCGGTTTCATCCTGACTTCCGTCATCCATAAGAATCAGCTCGAAATCCTTGAAATCCTGCCCCAAAACACTGTCTATACATCGATGCAGAATTGTCCTTGGCTTTCCGTCCGCTCCTGTTACCTGCACTTTCATGTCCGGGTCGTCGGAAGAAGGCCGCAGCCACGGCTTTGCGGCGTTATAACAGGGTATGATAATACTCACTTTAGGGACATGGCTTTCCGCGGCGCTATTGCTCCCCGAAACAACATCGTGCTCCGCTGTGCCATGACTCCCCGGAGCAGCATTGTGCTCCGCTGTGCCGACAGCTGCTGCACTTCCGCGAACAATGTGCAGATCTGCCAACGCTGACTTCCGCGCAGCTTTCCGGGCGCCTTTGTCCGGCACATGGATAATCCCCAG
>Ga0256869_1001265_pt1 | contig 12278 bp, 8 predicted proteins | sample RumenRJG_05RNA_FD_186096 | JGI IMG/M metagenome (GOLD analysis project Ga0256869, IMG submission 186096) | Metatranscriptome of bovine rumen microbial communities from Lethbridge, Alberta, Canada - Rumen RJG_05 (Metagenome Metatranscriptome) | ecosystem: Host-associated > Mammals > Digestive... | reverse complement strand
CAACCGTGACCAGTACTATGCAAAGATTGCACAGGGTCGTGTACTCGGTATGTTCATTCAGGGATGGCAGTTCATGGGCGAACCAGAACAGACACTCTGGACAGCTGGAAAAGATGAAAGAACTTATGCTCCACTTCCATTGACATTTGATGAATCTATCCGCCCACACTACCGTGATCGTTCACTTCCAAACCTCCAGAGAGGTTATGGTATCACTGTAAAGTGTCCTGAAGACAAGGCTATCAAGATCATCCAGTTCATGGACAAAATGCTTGAAGAAGAAAACCAGAAAGTTCTTTACTGGGGATTCGAAGGTGAAGATTACCTCATCGATACAGACGGATCTAAGACAGGTACAAAGGGTGCCGCTTATCGTACAGAAAAGATGCGTGCAGATCAGAAGGATCCAAACTGGCTCCAGAAGAACCGCGCTATCCTCTGGACAGAAGAAGCTCCAAAACTTGAAGGAACAATGCCTTCTGGATATTCACGTACAATGGACGACCTTCCATGGGAATATGCACTTTCTCAGAAGCAGGTTGACCTTGACCTCTGGGCTGCTTACGGAGTTAACTCATATGCAGAATTCGTAGATCCAAACCCTCCACAGAACACTGGATGGTACCCAATGTGGCAGTGTAACCCATCTGCTGAAAACGGCGGATTCGAAGAAGAAGCAGCAGTTGCTATGACTGGATTCGAAACAATTCAGCGCAAGTACCTCCCAATGATGATCATGGGTAAACCAGCTGACTTCGAAAAGACATGGAATGAATACTGCTCATTGCTCAAGCCTCTTACAGATGTTTACAACAAGTTCATGCAGCAGCAGCTTGATCACCGTGTAGAAGTATTCGGTGGTGAACAGTAAGAAGGACTAGTCAGGTTTTGATACTTTGTATCTGGCCTGACCAGTGACAGGAGTTTGTTTAATTACATTCTCCTGTCAAAAAAAGTCCACGGGAGGTTTTCTGTGGGCTTTTTTTTATCATTTTTTGACGGGTGTTTTTTATGAAAAGTAAAAAAGCTGCTGTTTCTGCAGATTTAAAATCCGCAGAACTTGCAAATAAAAAAAATAAATGGAAGCTTTTGGGTAAGCAGAAAATGCTTATTCTTATGTCTCTTCCTTTTGTATTATACATTATCTTGTTTAGATACGTCCCTCTTTGGGGATGGACAATGGCTTTCCAGGATTATAAGCCATACAAAACATTTTCTCAGCAGGATTGGGTTGGTTTTAAATGGTTCGTACAGTTGTTTACAGAGAAAGAATTCCTTCTTTCTTTAAGAAATACTGTGGGCATGAGCCTCATTTCTACAGCCCTTGGATATATAACTGCTATCTTAATTGCAGTATTCTTGAACGAAGTACGCTATATCGGTGTTAAACGCTTTGTTCAGACTGTATCTTATCTCCCACACTTCCTTTCTTGGGTTATAGTTACAGGTTTGGTTGCGAATGTACTTTCCGTTGAAGACGGTATTTTGAATGATATATTATTAGGTCTTGGTGTTGTAAAACAGCCTATTCAGTGGCTCGCAGTTCAAAAGTATTTCTGGCACATCATTGGTTGGACATATGTTTGGAAGGAAGTTGGTTGGAATACAATCGTTTACCTTGGTGCAATGACTGCTATCGACCCATGTCTTTATGAAGCTGCTCAGATTGACGGCTGTGGTCGTCTCCGCAAAATCTGGCACATTACTTTGCCAGGAATTAAGCCTACAATCATTATTATGATGATTATGTCTGCCGGTCATATTCTTGATGCTAACTTTGAAATGCCATACTTGTTACAGAATGGTATGATTCAGGATGTAGCAGAAACAATTGATATTTACGTATTGAAGTACGGTTTCAAGCTTTCACGCTACGGTCTTGCTACTGCTGCCGGTATCTTTAAGAATGCAGTAAATATTCTTCTTCTTATTTTAGCAAATACAATTGCAAAGAAGAGTGGTGAGGAGCGTCTGATATAATGGAAAAAACAATTGACTATGCCGCAGCCAGAAGGCGCACAAATATCAGTAATTTAATTTTAGATATTATCATTTATCTTGTTCTTGCTTTTGTTGTTATTGTAACTGTATATCCTTTCTGGAACACAATCGCAATTTCTTTAAATGATGGTTTAGATTCCCTCAAGGGAGGAATTAAGCTTTTCCCTCGTAAGTTTACATGGAAGAACTATGCAGACTTGTTCCAGACAGACCGTATTTTTAATGCCGGTATTATTTCTGTAACACGCACTGTTTTCCAGACTGTTTTAAGTGTATTCTGTACATCACTTCTTGCATACGCATTGAGCCGCAAAGAGTTTGTACTCAGAAAGTATCTTACAACAATCATCGTTATTTCTATGTATGTAAATGCCGGTTTGATTCCAGGCTACATGCTTATCAAGAGACTTCATCTTCTTGGTAAATATGCAGTTTACATTGTTCCTTGTCTTGTTGATGTATTCAACTTCATTCTTGTAAGAACTTACATCAACGGCTTGCCAGACAGCTTTGTTGAATCTGCCCGCATTGATGGTGCAAATGAGTTTAGAATTTACTTACAGATTATTATGCCTCTTATTGTTCCTTCAATTGCTATGATCTGTTTGTTTACTGCTGTTGGAGCATGGAACAGCTGGTTCGATACATACCTTTACTGTTCTAACAAACCAAAACTGCATTCATTACAGTATGTATTGATGTCCTTCCTGCAGCAGAGCCAGAACCAGAGTTCAAATGCCAACGATGCAAACTCTATGGCACTTGCAGCAGGTGCTGGTTCTACAGCTTCTAAATCTACACCAATCAGTATCCGTTCTTCTATCACAATGGTTGCTACTTTGCCTATCCTCGTTGTATATCCATTCGTACAGAAGTACTTCGTTGTCGGAATGACAATCGGTGGTGTAAAGGAGTAATTCACAGTCTTGAAAAAAAGGGACCTTCCAAGTCCCTTTTTTTATTTCCCGAATGGGGGCTCATTGCCGCCCCCATTACCCCCCGCTAATAGGAAATTGCGCTGTCGCGCAATAGATAAGAGTATGTTACGAATCGTTGAAACAAAACTCGGAACCGTCGAAGGTATTCCAGCTGCCGACCCTAGAATTACAGCTTTTAAATCGATTCCTTTTGCAAAACCGCCTGTAGGAAAGCTACGTTTTGCGCCTCCTCAGCCGGCAGAGCCATGGAAAGGAATCCTTCAGTGTTATAAATTTCCACCAATCCCAGTTCAGCCCTCCCCTAACCGCAATCCTCCTCCAGAAGACGTATATTCACGCGAATGGTCAGTAGACCCTGATATTCCGGTAAGTGAAGATTGCCTTTATCTTAATATCTGGACACCAGCAAAAAAAGCAGATGAAAAGCTTCCTGTTTATTTCTGGATTTTCGGTGGCGGCTGGCAGGTTGGTCACACAGCAGAAATGGAGTTTGACGGAGAACGAATCGCCCGCAGAGGAATTGTAGTTGTTACTGTAAACTACCGTGTAAATCTTTTTGGCTTTACCTGCCACCCGGAACTTACAAAAGAGTATCCTAAAACTCCTGCAAACATGGGACTTCAGGACCAGCAGGCAGGAATGAAGTGGGTATACGAAAACATCGAAGCCTTTGGTGGAGATAAAAACAACATTACCATTGGCGGCCAGTCTGCAGGTGCCGGAAGTGTTTTATTTCATATTGCAAATAAAGAAAGCCGTAAGTATTTTAAGAGAGCTATGGTAGAAAGCGGTCTTATTTACACTCCTCATATGCCGGACATTTTCCCAAAAAGAAGTGTAAAAGAAGCAGAAGAAATTGGCGTAGAGTTTTTTAAATTCTGTGGCTGTAAATCACTGGCAGAAGCAAGAAAGCTTACTACAGACCAGTTGCGTAAAAAATGGGATGAATGGGGTGGTTACAACAAATCCATTGCCAGCTGGACACCAATATTTGATGATCAGTTTAACAAAGGACAGCTTTACGACCTTGTAAAAGATAACAAATGTACTCCAGTTCCTATTCTTACAGGTTTTACAACTGATGAATTTATATTCGGTGGTCTTCATGCCGTTGAAATGGGTATTCGAAAATTAATGAAAGAGGAAGAAGCTAAAGGCCTGAAACTCCAGAATTACTGCTACAAATTCGATGTTCCGATTCCTGGCTGGGATCACCCGGGCAAGTTCCATTCTGTTGATCTTTGGTTCTGGTTCGAAACACTTGCAAAATGCTGGAGACCATTCTCAGGAGTTCACTACGATGTAGCACGACAGATGTGTGATTACTTGTGTAACTTCATAAAGACAGGTAACCCGAATGGTCTTGATTTGAACGGCAATCCGCTGCCAAAGTGGGATGCTTTCACATCAAGAAAATCAAACTTTATGGAATTTACAACAGGATGCGCTCAAAATAAAATTCCGGCAAGTAAAGAAATGTTGAAATATTTGTAACTAAAATAGATTTTCTTCCGCATTATAAAACCGAATCACGAATATTTGGCTTCCAATCCCGGTTCGTGATTCAAAACCGCGCAATAATGCGCTACACGCTTTTTGTGGCATAGAAACTATGGAACTGCCGCTTAGCGGCAGCCACAAAAAGAGTGTTTTTGAACCACGCCCCGCTCATTCGCGCCAACAATACCAAAACAATTTATAATGCGGAAACGTATGTGTGATTTACTTACAAATTTTCTCCATTTGTTTCAATCACTTCTTTATACCAATAGGCTGAATCTTTTGGGATTCTCTTTAATGTTTTATAATCACAGAAAACCATTCCAAAGCGTGGATTGTAGCCCTTAGCCCATTCAAAGTTATCCATGAATGACCACTGGAAATAACCACGAACATCACAGCCTGCTTCTGCAGCAACCTTAAGTCCACGCAGATAGCGGTGTAAGAAGTCGATTCTGTTAGGGTCATGAACCTTACCATCTAAACTTTCCCAGTCGTGGCATGAAATACCGTTTTCTGTGATATAGATTGGCATATTATAACGTTTAGTAAAATGCTTTACGCCCCACTCCAGTGCTGTATCAAAAGTATCCCAGCCAATTTCTGTATGAGGAGTTCCTGGAAGACGCTTATAATCTCCAACATAATGTCCCTGGTAAATATTGATGCCAATAAAATCAATTTTCTGACTAATCAGCTTCATATCTTCATCAGTAAAAGCAGGAAACTCATCTTTTGTTTCTTCCAGAAGTTTCTCCGGATAGTGTCCGAAAACAATCGGATCTGCCCAGTAAGCATCCGACCAGAAAAAGAATTCACGACTAATAGAAAAATGACTCTCATAAGAGGCTTCTTCATCCTTTTTACTGAAAGGAATTGCAGGAAGACTAGCCAGAGTAATTCCAACCTTTGCATCTGGATCAAGAGAACGGATAACCTTCACTGCCCTACCGTGAGCCAGATGAATATTGTGGCCCATGTGTAAAAGGTCTCGGGTACTCAACTGATATCCTGGGGCATGAGAGCCCTGAGCACAACCGCAGCCCATAAATACAGAAGGTTCATTAAATGTAATGAAATTCTTTACACGGTCTCCAATCTTTTTTACAACAACTGTCGTATATTCTTCAAACCAGAGAGGACTTTCCGGATTCATCCAGCCGCCTTTAAGCTGCAGGCAGTAAGGCAAGTCCCAGTGATAAAGAGTAACAAAAGGTGTGATATTATATTTTAAAAGTTCATCTACAAGATTACTGTAAAACTCGAGCCCTTTTTCATTTACTTTACCGGTTCCATCCGGAAGAATACGGGTCCAGGCAATAGAAAAGCGGTAAGCCTTAAGACCAAGGTCAGCCATAAGTTTTACATCTTCCTTATAGCGGTGATAATGATCGCAGGCAATGTCGCCGTTTGAATTATCTTCTATTTTTCCACCACGGTGACAAAAATCATCCCAGATGGAAAGAGATTTTCCATCTTCGTTCCAGGCACCTTCAATCTGAAAAGAGGCTGTAGCTGCGCCCCAGACAAAATCCTTTCTAAAACTCATTTGCTTTCCTTCCTTATTTTAAGCCTTCGTTAATTGCGTCAATAATCTCAGGGAAATACCAGGTCTGATTATAGCGGTTATAAAATCCGTAGTGTTCATCATATTTGTTATCTTCAATTTCCCATACAGCATTATCCCAAACAAAACATGGCATACCATTAGCCTTTGCATTTCTAACAAAAGCACGGAACCAGGCTACGCGGGCTTCGAGATTATTTTTGTTTGTTGCACCATATTCTCCGATGTAAACTGCATAACCGTCTTCAATAAAATGATTGTGAAGTTTCTTAAACATTGAAGTAAAGTCGCTTTCTACCTTTGCAGAGAAATCTTTGATTCCAGGAGACTCCATTGCAAAGTTGTAAGGAGTATACATATGAACTGAAACAATCAGTCTGTCCTTGCTGCCATCATAATCTTTTGGCATTTTGAATGACCTTTCCAAAGCTGATTCTGGAGAAGCCTGCAGAGAAGGAATGGCAACCATACGCTTTTTATTATTACCACCGCTTGCGCGAATTACATCAAGAATATTCTGTGTAAGTTTATTGAGATTGTTCATTGCCACAATAGACTTCATTGAGGTTGGATTATAATACCATTCTTCTTTTGTACCACAGAGACGAGGCTCGTTCAAAACTTCAAATACCAGGTGCTCATCATAGCCATCATTAAAGGCAAGAGCAATCTGCGCCCAGGTGTTACATACAAAGTAAGCAGATTCCTCGTAATTTTCATCTGTAGGATAGAAGCCTGCTCCACGAGGCATTTTCTCATTCTTACCATAGTTATCGTGATGGATATTAAGAACTACATACATTCCGTCTTCAATTGCCCAGTCTACGATTTCTTTTACACGATTCATCCATGCAGGGGCAATTGTGTAGTTGTTATCTATAATGTGACGGCTCCATGATACAGGAATACGAATTGTCTTGATACCAGAAGCAGCAAGGCCGTCTATCATTTCCTTAGTAGTATAAGGCTGACCCCAGCTTACTTCTGAAGCAAGTCCCTTTCCACCACCGGTAGCATCAAGAGTATTTCCAAGATTCCAGCCGGTCTTCATATCGCGCACGAGTTCCATAGCTGTAATTTCTTTAAAGGCTTTTTTTCCGTTATCCACTACGGCATTTTCGCGGTTAAAGCAGATTATTTCCAATGGATTCACATTTGTAACAGGAGCAGGCTTTTCCTCTTCTTTTTCTGATTTTACAGCAGCCTTGGCAGATTGTGACTTCAGAAATCTGTCGGCCATAGGATTACTTAGCTCAACAGGTTCGTTTTTCTTTTCATTTTTTTTACCGCTGCAAGAAACTGCAATAACGGCAAAACACATCAAACAGAGTAATTTTATTGTTTTGTTAAAAAAAATCTTCATACCTCTAAATATAATCGAAGTATGAAGTTTTTTACAGTAAGAAAAATCTCTGAAAGTTGTAAGAAAACAGTTTAGTAAAACGATCAATTAAAGGTTGTTCTTGGAGTAAAAAAAGACATAGCGGACATGTGTAAGGCCGCTGGCGGCCGGTGTTAAACAGCAAAGCGTTAAAAAAATTGCGAAAGCAATTTTTAGCTTTACCACATCCCCTTTGGCCGCTATGTTTTTTTTACGTAGAGAATAACCTTTTTATCGGCTCAATTTTCTATAAACTGTTCTCTTAGGAACGCCGGCGTCTTCACCAAATTCTTTGAGCTTCCATTCTGCATATTCAGACCAGTTACCTTCAAAGAAGCGAACCTCTGAGTTGTTTTCAAATGCAAGAATATGTGTACAGATACGGTCGAGGAACCAGCGGTCGTGGCTTACTACAAGTGCACAACCGGCAAAGTCTTCAAGAGCTTCTTCAAGAGCACGAACTGTTTCTACATCCAGATCATTTGTAGGTTCGTCGAACAAAAGAACATTTCCGCTTTCCTTGAGCATCATACCAAGGTTGAGGCGGTTGCGTTCACCACCGGAAAGTACGCTTACTTTTTTGTTCTGATCCGGGCCATTAAAGTTGAACCAGCCACAGTATGCGTGAGCGTTTACTTCACGAACACCACCTTCGAGGGCTCTGCCCTTTTCGTCTACAGCGCCGAGCTTTACAAGGTCTCCGCCACCACCAAGAGTTTCATAAACAGTCTTGTTCATATCAAGACCGCTTCTCATCTGGTCTACGTATACAAGCTTTACAGTCTGACCAACTTTGATTTCTCCTGAATCAGGCTTTTCGCCGCCTTCAAGACCTGCTGCATCAACAATCATCTTGAAAAGTGTTGTTTTACCGGCACCGTTAGGTCCAACAATACCTACAATAGCACCAGCCGGGATATGTACGTTCAAGTTTTCGAAAAGAAGCTTGTCGCCGAAAGACTTTGTAAGATTTTCAATATCAATTACCTGGCCGCCAAGACGTGGACCGGCAGGAATAGAAATCTGTGTATCTTTAAGCTGTTTTTTGCTTTCCTGAGCCATGAGCTCGTTATAGCGTGTGATGTGTTCCTTATGCTTTGCCTGACGTCCCTTAGCACCCATGTGAATCCATTCCAACTCACGCTGGATTTCTTTCTGACGTGCAGACTCATTTTTATTTTCCTGAGCAAGGCGGGCATTTTTCTGTTCAAGCCAGCTTGAGTAGTTACCCTTGAAAGGATAACCTTCACCACGGTCAAGCTCCAAAATCCAGCCGGCAACCTGATCAAGGAAGTAACGGTCGTGAGTTACGGCGATTACTGTTCCAGGATAGTCGTGAAGGTGCTTTTCCAGCCATGCTACTGTTTCTGCATCAAGGTGGTTTGTAGGTTCGTCGAGGAGGAGAATATCAGGCTTCTGAAGAAGAAGACGGCAGAGAGCGACACGGCGGCGCTCACCTCCGGAAAGAACGTCTACAACCTGGTCTGCAGGAGGACAGCGGAGAGCGTCCATAGCAAGCTCAAGGTTGTTATCAAGGTTCCAGGCATCGAGGGCGTCAAGCTTTTCCTGAACCTCTCCCTGGCGGGCACAGAGCTTATCAAAATCTGCATCCGGATCACCGAAAGCTTCGTTAATTTTATCGAATTCTGCAAGAAGGTCTGTAATTGGTTTTACGCCTTCCTTTACAATTTCCATAACAGTCTTGCCTGCTTCGAGTTCTGGTTCCTGTTCCAGATAACCGATTGTGTAGCCTGGCGCAAGAGAAGTTTCACCGGCGAAGTCTGTATCTTTTCCGGCAAGAATCTTAAAAAGAGAAGACTTACCAGAACCGTTAGGCCCAACAACGCCGATTTTCGCACCATAGTAATAGGAAATACTGATATCTTTAAGAACCACCTTAGTACCGTAAGAACGTGTAACGCGGTCCATTGTGTATATGATTTTTTTGTCGTCGAAGGTCTTTGCCATAGTGTGTGAGTCTCCTGAATTATTTATTGTTCAATTCTAATATTAATGGAAAATTAAAATAGAAACAACCGAGTGAAGGATGTCACACGGATTCGATTTTGCTAACGCAAAATCGAATCCGTGTGATAAAATTCTATTTCAAGCTACTCTACTCCGTAACAGTCATAGCCGGAGCTGCGAAGTCGGTCTGCGACATTTCCGGTTTTATCTTCGCGGACAAGTACGATAAAGTATGTAGTTCCGCTGGCGCGTTTTTCTGTTGTGATATAGGAATCGAAGCCTTTTGCTTTTACTTCATCTGCAAGGAGCTTGGCATTGCTTTCTGTGCGGAAGAGGCCCAGCTGCCACTTTGTGAACTTTGCTGGTACAGCACTGGCTGCGGCAACGGCTTTTTCTGCGGCGGTCTGTTTTGGTTCTTCCGGCATTGCAATGCTTCCAGTACCCTGCTCTGCTTCACCACTCTTTGGAACAAAGAACCAGAAAGGTGTTGGAAGCAGCTGGGCATCACCCTTTACTATAGAAGCTTCTATTGATTTTGGATAAAGCTTTGTAATCTGCTGTGAATATGACTTTTCTCCGGTAACATACCAGAGGGTAAGAAGAACCGCAGGTTTTACGGCATTCATAGAATCAACTTTAAGATATGCCTGAAGCATAACTACCGGTTCCTGAATATCAGCTACATCATCTGCCTTACAGAGTGCACTCCACTGGGTATAAAGCTTGATATAGGCCTGAACAGTAGGATTTTTTGAATTACGAACCGCAGAATTAAGATAAGAGTCTGCGGTTGCATAGTCGCCGCAACTTAAAGCACAGCGAACTGCATCAAGAACAATCTGTTCATTAGTCTTTTTAGGCATTCCTTCTGCATCCCCTGCGGCAATGGCTGCAGCCTGGGCGTAGGATTTCTGGGCATCAGCATAAAGAGCCATCTGTTCCTGAAGGGAAGCCAGGAATATATAAGCAGCACGTTTTTCTGCTGCGACTGTCATTTTATTTATTTGAGTTTTAATATAAGAAACTGATTCTTCAACTGAATCTTTTTTGGCGGCCTCTGAAGTTACAAAACGCGCAGTCGGTTCTGCGGCAAAAACAGAGGCACAAAGAAAGGCTGTAAGCACAAAGGAAATTATTTTCTTCATATATTATTTTTCGGCTTCCGGCTTGCGGTCTTTTACCTTTTTAGCTTCTTTTTCAGCCTGCTTTTCTTTAGCCAGACGGAGTTTTTCTTCTGCCTTTGCTTTTTTCTCAAGCTTTTTCTGAGCGCGGGCTTCTGCATCGCTTGGAGGAGCCTTCATTTTGGCAACAAGAATAAAGAGGAGGGCAAATATAATACCGGCACCAAAAGCAATAAGGGCAAGAACGGCTACAGGAAGCTCTGTATAGGTTTTTAAAAACCAGAAAGTGCAGACATTAGAAAGGTTCATGCCGATAAAGAAGGCCATGAATACTACAATCAAAAGAATTAAAATAAGTGTTACTATCATTATAAACTCCTGAACTAGATCCCCGGGTCAAGCCCGAGGATGACTTTTGTCATTCAAAGATGACTTTTATTATATCAGTTCTCCGCGGAAGGTGTTTCCGCTGAGTTCGGTTATTTTTACGTTTACAAAAGTGCCGATTTTTGACTTATCAGCCTTAAAAGCAATTTTTTCATGCTGCTCTGTCTGGCCAAGAAGCTCATCTTTATCATCACGGCTCACGCCTTCTACTAAAACCATAGCAGTAGAGCCAACCCGCTTAGACATCTGCTCGTGAGTATGTTCCAGCTGAAGATCAATTACCTTCTGCAGACGCTCCTTACGAACCTCCACAGGAAGCTGCTCCATTTTTGCAGCAGGAGTTCCTTCACGCGGATTATAATAGTACATCATTGCAGACTCATATTTTACCTGACGCATTAAATCAAGAGTATCTTCTACATCTGCTTCAGTTTCGCCCGGGAAGCCCATCATAATATCAGTTGTGAGGGAAACTTCCGGAATGCGGGCCTTTATACGGCCAACAAGGTCCAGATACTGCTCACGGGTGTAGCGGCGGTTCATTGCCTTAAGCACTGCAGTAGAACCATTTTGTACCGGAAGATGAATATGACGACAGATTACAGGTTCACGGGCAATTACATCAATTACATCATCTGAAAAATCCTTTGGATGGGAAGACATAAAGCGTACCCATTTAACAGGAGAAGAAGTTTCTCGAAGATGATCTGCGATTTTCTGCAGTAAAGCAGCAAAGTTTACACCTTCGCTGTTGTAGCTGTTTACATTCTGACCAATCAGGGTAACTTCACGAACCTTCATTTTACCAAGAAGATCCAGCTCATTCAAAATCTCATTAACCGGACGGCTGAGCTCACGGCCACGAACATAAGGAACAATACAATAGGTGCAGAAATTGTTACAGCCATGCATGATAGGGACAAAGGTTGAAAAAGCGCCCGGCTCGGCAGACAGGGATGCAAAGCGGTACTGCTCAGAATCATCAATTTGATAAGGCTTTCTGCCCTCTTCTATTGCAGAAATAATCTCCGCAAAATGATGCTTTGCATAAGTTCCAACAACATAATCAATAAAAGGATAATCTTTTTGAAAGCTCTGCAAAAGACGCTCTGCCATACAGCCCATTACAACAAGAGTCAGAGGCTTTGCACCGTCTTTTACATATTCAACAGCCTCTTCAAGCATCTTTGTTTTTGCCCCAAGCTTACATTCCCTTACAGCTTTAAGACCAGAAAACCAGCCGAGACGTCCCAAAATACGGTTTTCTGCAGTTTCGCGGATTGAACAGGTATTAATAACAGCAACATCGGCTGTCTGGGCAGATTCGGATTTTTTCCAGCCCCTTGCAATAAAAAGCTGTTCAACTGCGGCAGATTCTGCAATATTCATCTCGCAGCCATAAGTTTCAAAAAAAT